>Ga0307423_1000553_pt1 | contig 25176 bp, 23 predicted proteins | sample SalMarWE160310MG_FD_202154 | JGI IMG/M metagenome (GOLD analysis project Ga0307423, IMG submission 202154) | Salt marsh sediment microbial communities from the Plum Island Ecosystem LTER, Massachusetts, United States - WE1603-10 | ecosystem: Environmental > Aquatic > Marine > Intertidal zone >...
CCTCGGGCTCGGGTTTCTTCATCACTGCCACCGGTGAGATCATCACCAACCATCACGTCATCGAGGATGCCGACAAGATCCGGGTGCGCCTGGTGGACGACACGGAATACCGTGCTGAGGTCGTGGGGAAGGACCCGGCGACGGACATCGCGCTGCTGCGGGTGGTCAAGCCCGATCGCGATTTCGACCCTCTCCCTCTCGGCGACTCGGCCGCGGTTCGCGTTGGTCAGTGGGTGATGGCCACCGGTAATCCGCTCGAGATGGAGCACAGTGTGACCGTGGGAGTGGTGTCGGCCAAAGGCCGGGCGCTCGGGCTGTCGGCCGAATCGAACTCCTTCGAAAACTTCATTCAGACGGACGCGGCGATCAACTTCGGTAATTCTGGCGGGCCGTTGGTTGATCTGCACGGCAACGTGATTGGCATCAACACGGCCATCAACGCGGCCGGGCAGAATATTGGTTTCGCTATCCCGATCGATGTTGTCCGCCGGATCCTGCCGCAGCTGCGGGAGCACGGACGGGTGGTGCGTGGTTACCTTGGCGTTTCCATCAACAACCTGAGCCCGGGCGAGGCGGAAGCCTTCGGTCTCGACAGCAGCGACGGAGCTCTAGTGGAGTCAGTGGTTTCAGGACACGCCGCTGACAAGGCCGGCCTGCTCCACGGCGACGTGATTGTTTCGGTGGATGGCGAACCGATTGCGAACACTCGTGAGCTGATCGACACCATCTCGGCGATGCCTCCGGACACTGAAGTCAAGCTCGTGGTGATGCGGAATGGCAAGCCGAAAACCCTCACCGTCGTCCTCGAGGAGCGCGACGACGCGGCCGCGAGCGCCGAGCCGGCCGAGGGCCCCGGTGACGAGGGTGATGTCTTCGAACGTGTCGGGGTCGTGGTGACCGCACTCGACCCGTCGGTGCGGCAGAGCTTCCGCATCGAGGAGGACATCGAGGGCGTCGTCGTGACCCGCGTGCGGCCTCTGTCGCCGGCCGGCGAGGAGGGCATGACGCCTGGGCTCGTCATCACCGAAGCCAACGGCGAGCCGGTGACCAGTCCCTCGGATCTCAGAGCCGTCATCGAGGATGTTGATGCCGGCGGTTATCTGCGGTTGTATGTCTTCATCCCCCGGGCCGATACCTATCGCTTCGTGATTCTGAAGCTCGAAGAATGAATAGCGCGAGAGCTTGACCATCAACAGGGCGCACCTTCGGGTGCGCCTTTTTTGAGGGCTATACGGCGGAACGACCGATCTACGTGTCGGCGTCGTCAAAAGTAGGTGCCGGATAGCCGAGGGTGGGTGGGTGTGAAACCCGCGTAGCCGTCTGCACTGGGGGCGGGCGGCCCCTCACCCCTCGATCCCACCGACTTCTAATTCGTCCCAGTCGGCGGAGTGTCCGCCGCCCCTTTGGGCGGATCTGGGATGGGACCAAAACTGCTCTCATACATCTGCACGTTGTGGCTCAGCGCACGCAAGAGCTGCTTGGCCTGGAATGGGTTCATGATGATGCGCGCCACGACGGGGATGTCCTGACGGCCAGGCAATGTACGGCCGAAGTCGAGTAGCACCTCGGAGAAGTTGTGGGCGATGCTGACGAAGTTCGAATAGTGACCGAGGCCGATCTCGGAGGTCAGGGTCAATTTGGGTGCGGTCGGGCCCTTTGGAGTTTCGTCGCTCATGGTGTCTCCCTCGGAAGCTGGTTTGTTAACGTGCACGGTACCACGCCGCCCATGAGAGGCGTTTTGCCGCGTCGGCGACACCGGTGCCACCCACGCCGCAACGAGGCGCGCGTACCGCATCGACGACACCGGTGCCACCCGTCGCATTGTTTGGAGTCACCGCTCTGCACGCAAGTGACGCCTCTAGGGCAAACAATGCGACGAGTGGCACCTGTCTCGATCCTGTGAGGGGCGCTTCTGACTAAAGATGCCGTTTACAATGCCCCCATGCATCGCGACGAGATCCTCGAACTCTTCCAGCGAGCCGCAGCGGACCGTGAGCACGGTGCGGCCGAGATCGAGAGGACTCTGATTCGCGGTCTCCTCGATACCGAGGCCAGGTGGCGTCTCCAAAGCCTCCATCGAGGATTGAAGATGCTCGCCGAGGGCCAGCCGGCAATGGCCAATCTGCGTGCGATGGCGGCGTGGATGGCGGCGGTCGAAAGCCCTGCCTCCTGCGTGTCCCGGCTGGAACGCCGAGCGGCCGTGCTCGAGGAGCTTCCCGATCGTTTCGCGGCCGCCGCCTGGCCCCTCTTGGAGAGCTCTCAGACAGTCGTGACGATCTCCCGGTCGTCGGCGGTGGCTGCTGTGGTGGAGGGGGCATGGCGGCGTGGCTGGAATGGATTGGTGGTGGTGCTCGACGGCACTGCGTCGGGCCGCGGCGCCGACCAGGCGGACCGGTTGCGCGCCTCCGGGCCCGTGGTTTCGCGACCTGATTCGGCCACATCGGAAGCACTGGAGCGGCCGTCGGTCATTGTCGTGGTTGGTGCCGACGCTGTTGGCAGGCGACGATTTGTCAACTCGGCTGGCACCGGAGGCTTGCTCGAGGCGGCTCAGGTCGCAAGCGTCGAGACAGTGCTCGTCGCGGACAGCGGCAAAAACGTCACCGAGGATGATGTGGATGAAATTCTCCGCCTGGCGCCGCTCTACCGCGAGGCACCCGATCGAGAGTGGCCGATTTTCGAGGCCGTGCCGCTCGAGCTCGTCACCGTTCGCGTCACAGAATGACTATTAGCTAAAAGCTAATGGCTTCTTGTGCTAAAGTACGCCCCGTGAAAGTTTTGCGACGACTTATGTTGACAGTGATCGTGCTCCCTCTGGTGTCGCTATCGGCCGCGGACCCGGCCCCGAAGACGGTCTCGATCGATGATCTCGAGGGAAGCGCCAAACTCGATGCGCTGATCGAAAGGGTCGTCGAGCGGCAGCGTGAGCTGCGCACCCTCGAGGCGGAATTCGTGCAGATCAAGCACAGTGCTCTGCTTCTCGAGGCCGTGGAATCGACTGGCGTGTTCCTTTTCCGGGCTCCGGATCTGGTGCGGTGGGACTACCGGCAACCAGACTCCATGGTGGTTCTCTTCACCGAGGACACGGTCACTACGTATCACCCGGAGCAGGCCCGGGCCGAACGGATCAAAGTGTCCAGCAAGCAGCGCCGATTCGTCAGGGTCCTGGCGGGGACTCAGCCGCTGGACGATCTGACGTTGAACTTCAGCGTTACGCTTGCCGATCCGGGTGGCCGGGCCCACTATCGCCTGACACTGCGGCCGGTCGGGAACATCCTGTCAAAGAAGCTGCGATCGGTTGAGATCGAGGTCGATCGGGAGCTCTTTTTGCCGGTGGTGATCGAGTACAACGAGGCCGACGGGGACAGCACCCGCTATGAGTTCATGAACATGGTTATCAACCCGGAGATCGACGATTCCCGCTTCAACCTCGAACTGGGCGCCGATGTGAAGTTGGAGACGCTCGACGCCTCTGCCGGCGGCGGCTGATCCCGGAATTCGGTCCGGACCCCCATTCTGATGTTGTCCTTTGAGATCACTGGTGAAGATCCTGAGAGCTCCGCTCGAGCCGCCGAGCTGAGCACGCCCCACGGGGTGGTGCGAACGCCGGCCTTCATGCCCGTCGGCACGGCAGGCACGGTCAAGGGCATGGCGGCATGGGAGCTCGAGCGGCTCGCTCCCGAGATGATCCTCGGCAACACCTACCACCTGCTGTTGCGGCCGGGGGGCGAACGCATCGCCCGCCTTGGTGGGTTGCATCGCTTCATGGGATGGACCGGCCCGATTCTCACCGACTCCGGCGGATTTCAGGTGTTTTCGCTCGCCGGCCGCCGTACGATGGACGCCGACGGGGTCACCTTCAGTTCCCACATCGACGGCGACCAGCATCGCTTGAGCCCCGAGAATGTCATTGAAACCCAGGCCACGCTCGGGGTCGACGTGGCAATGGTGTTGGACGAGTGTCTTCCGTACCCGGTAGACAGCGCGAGGGCGAAACGCTCGACGGCGACCAGCGTCGAGTGGGCGCTTCGTGGGTTCGCCCGGGCGGAGGAGATCCGGCGCGCCGAGGGAGATTGGGACGGCGGGGTCTTCGCTATTCAACAGGGATCGCTCGATCCCGCGCTGCGCCGGAGCTCGAGCGAAGCTCTGGCGGCGGTGGACTTCGACGGCTATGCCATCGGTGGCCTGGCGGTGGGTGAACCCACAGATGCCCTCTATGAGGCGGTGGCGATGGCGGCTCCGATGCTCCCCGGCCATCGGCCGCGGTATCTGATGGGCGTGGGCTATCCGGAGGATATCCTGCACGCGATTGGTTGCGGGGTTGATCTCTTCGATTGCGTGTTGCCGACGCGGTCGGCGCGGACCGGGAAGGTCTTCACCTCGGCCGGAGATCTGGTGATCAAGAACGCACGTTTCGCGGACGACCCCAACCCCCTCGATGAGGGCTGTTCCTGCCCGACCTGTGCGGTTTATTCCCGCGCTGCGTTACGCCATCTCTTCGTATCCAACGAGGTGACGTCGGTGGTGTTACTGACGATGCACAATCTGTGGTTCTACTTGAGCTTGATGCGTGAGGCTCGGGAGGCTATCATGACAGGCCGCTACACGCGGTTTCGCGCCCGGGTGGAGAAAGATCGGAGTTCCACGCGGGGAAAGACAGCGCCCACTGAAAACGAGAGGTGATGCATGCAAGGTGGAACTGGGGGTGGCCCCCTGTCAATGGTCATGATGTTCGCCCTGATCTTTGGGGTCTTCTATTTCCTCGTCATCATGCCCGCAAAGAAACAGCAGAAGAAGAAGGAAGCCATGATCGCGGCCCTCAAGAAGGGGGATAGGGTGGTGACTTCCGGTGGCATCTATGGCACGGTGGCGGCAGTCGAGGATGAGGCGCTGCTGCTCAAGATCGCCGAAAACACCAAGATTCGGATAGCCAAGAGCGCCATCGGTGGTCCCGTCGGCGCGGACGACGGCTCTTCCTGAAGCGGAGGCGAGTGTGGACTCGAAGATTCTCTGGCGAATAATACTGATTCTGGCAGTGGTGGCCGTCAGCGTGTGGTCGCTGTACCCGCCCGGAGAGAAGATCCACTACGGACTCGATCTTTCCGGTGGTATCCATCTGGTGTTGCAGGTGCGGACCGACGACGCCATCAAGGCCGAGCTCGACGATTCTGCTCAACGCCTGGTGAGCCGGGCGCGGGAGGAAGGCCTGCAGCTCACTCAGGGCGAGAGCAACGTCGATGACCTGAGCTTCACGGTCAAAGTGCCCGCCGATGCCGACGCTGCGGCCCTGCGTGAGCTTGCTGACAAGTGGGTACCGGGCTACAACGTGAGTCCCGGTGTCGGCGTCTGGACCTTCCGGCTGCCTCCGAATATGGACCGTACGGTGCGTGATATGGCCGTCCGGTCGTCGTTGGAGACGATCTGGAACCGCGTCGACCAGTTCGGCGTTGCCGAGCCGGTGATTCAGCGTCAGGGCCTGGAGAGCGACCGCATCCTCGTCCAACTGCCCGGGGTGGATGACCCGGCGCGGGTCAAGGACCTGATCTCGTCGACCGCGTTCCTGGAGTTCCAGGAGGTGGTCGCGGGTCCGGCACCGGATCGGCAGAGCCTGCTCGCCGGGGTCGGCGGCGTCCTGCCGTCCGACTCCGAGATTCTGCCGGGAGACCGTGAGGGACTCGATGGCCAGGTGATTGGCGTCGATTACTACCTGCTCAAGAAGGCGGCGATCATCTCCGGCCAGGAGCTGCGATCGGCGAGGCGGAGCCAGGATCAGTACGGCCAACCGGTGGTCAACTTCTCGACCCAGCCGCATGCGGCCGACAAATTCGCGCAGTACACCGGGTCCCACATCGGCACCCGGATGGCGATCGTGCTCGACCACAAGGTGATATCGGCGCCTTCGATCGAATCGAGAATTCCCGGCGATGGCCGCATCACCGGCAGCTTCACGATCGAGGATGCCGAGGACCTGGCCTTGAAGTTGCGCGCCGGCGCCCTGCCCGCCACCATCGTTTACCTCGAAGAGCGGACGGTCGGACCGTCGCTCGGTCGCGACTCAGTGGTGCGCGGGGTGCGCGCGGCCGTCGCCGGTTTGCTGGCCGTCATGATCTTCATGCTCGTCTACTACCGGCTGTCGGGGCTCAACGCCAACGTCGCCCTGATCCTCAACATCATCATCCTGCTCGGCGCCATGGCGTACTTCGGTGCCACCCTGACGTTACCCGGTATCGCCGGCGTGATCCTCACGATCGGCATGGCGGTGGATGCCAACGTGCTCATCTTCGAACGCATCCGCGAGGAGCTCGCCGTGGGCAAAACCGTCCGAGCGGCGATCGACACCGGCTTCGCCCGGGCCTTCGGTACCATTCTCGACGCCAACCTGACGACCCTCATCGCCGCCCTCTTCCTCTTCAACTTCGGCACAGGCCCGGTCAAGGGCTTCGCGGTGACCCTGTCGATCGGCATTTTGGCCAGCGTTTTTACGGCCGTCTTCGTGTCCCGGACGCTCTACATGATCGTGATGGTCGGTCGCGAACGCGTCGAAAGCCTCAGCATCTGATTGGATTGATCTATGCGTATCATCGGCGAAACCAACATACCTTTTCTCTCCTACCGGAAGATCGCCCTGACACTGTCGGCCCTGGTCATTGCGGCGGGTCTGGCCTACGAGCTGCTTGGACCGGGGCTCAATCTCGGCATCGATTTCGTCGGCGGTACCCAGGTCACGATTAAGTTCCGCGAGGAGCCCGACCTCGGCGAGCTGCGCGAGGCGATCTCGCACCTGACCTCTGGCACGCCCCTTATCCAGCGTTTCGACGAGGCCGAGAAGCACGAGATTCTGATTCGGGTGGAAAACCCCGCGGGCAAGGAGGGCGACTTCACGCGCCCGATCCTCGAGCTCCTGCATCAGGACTTCAACTCGGAGATAGCTGACCGGTTCGATCTCAATACCCAGGGATCAAAGGAGCTCCTCGACCTTTTGGTTGCTGCGGACCCCGACGGCATGGGCGGCGACGCGGAGGCGCGCGAGACCTATTACCGACCGATGGCCGACGCAGTGCTCGAGCACCGAAAGAAAACCGGCATTTTCGACTCGACCGCCGAGCTCGCCAACATCGAGGACCTGAGCGAGAGTACCCGCGCCTATCTTGAGAACACCGCGGTGGTCGGTGCGTTTTCGGTGCTCGGCGCGGAGAGCGTGGGACCCTCGGTGGGTGCGGACCTGCAGAAGAAGGCCATGCTGGCGATCGGATTCTCTCTGGTCGGAATGCTGATCTACATCTGGATTCGATTCCAGTTGCCCTACGCAGTGGGTGCGGTGGTGGCCCTGTTCCACGACGTGCTGATCACCCTGACCGCGATTTCCGTGACCCATCGTGAGATCAACCTTCCGACGGTCGCGGCTCTCCTGACCCTGGTCGGCTACTCGGTCAACGACACGGTGGTGGTTTTCGACCGGGTGCGCGAGAACCTGCGCTTGCGCCGGGGCGAGGACCTCGAGCCGGTGATGGATCTGTCGATCAACCAGACCCTGTCGCGGACCCTGATCACCTCGGGTACGACGCTGGTCGTGGTTCTGAGCCTCTACATCTTCGGTGGCGACGTCATCAACACATTCGCCTTCGTACTCTTGGTGGGCATCATTGTCGGTACCTACTCGTCCGTCTTTGTCGCGTCACCTGTGGCGCTGGCGATGAATAAGGTGCTGGTCTGGCGCCGTGAGCGCAGACGCCTCAAAGGACGCCGCTGAGGAGATTTCGGATTTCGAATTTCGAAATTCGGATGTGATTCCGGCCCACACCGGGCCGCGTCACTTTGGGCGGGTGGGTGGAAATCCGCAATCCGAAATCCGCAATCCGAAATTTGCTGCCTTTGGCCACAGCCTTGCGCATGTGTAACACCCATCACATTAAGAGAGCTTGAGAGCCGTGATTCAGGCCATTCCTTGACCCGAGGGATAAAATGGATGGATGGCTGGTGGAGTCGCTATTGCGCAGGTTGAGGCGAAGGTCCGCATCGAGGACATCCTCAACCGCATGGAACTGTATCGTCCCGACCTGGACGAAGACCTCCTGCGGCACGCCTATGTCTTCGCCGCCAATCGCCACCAGGGCCAGATTCGGCGTTCGGGCGAACCCTACCTGACGCATCCCTTGACGGTTTCGTTGATCCTCGCAGACATGGAGCTGGACGAGGAGACGGTGGCCGCCGGGATGCTCCACGATTTGCTCGAAGATACGACGACGACGGCCGAAGAGATCGAGGCCGAGTTCGGTCCCGAGATCGGAAGACTGGTGACCGCGCTGACCAAGATGGCCGACTTTGAATCCAGCTATTCGAGCCGCGAAGCCACCGAAGCTGAAAACTTCCGCCGCCTGCTCCTCGCATCGGTGGACGATCTGCGCGTGATCCTCATCAAGCTCGCGGACCGATTGCACAACATGCGGACATTGGGTTTCCTTCGTCGCGATCGTCAAATCGCCATCGCCCGTGAGACCCTCGACATCTTCGCGCCGATCGCCAACCGCCTCGGTATCGGCAGCATCAAGGTGGAGATGGAGGATCTCTGCTTCCGGTACCTCCACCCGAAAGAGGCGGAGAAGCTCGATCATGAGGTCGAGGACCGCAAGGAGGCGGCCGATCGCTGGTTTGCCGAGATTCAGGGCGTACTGGGCGGGCTTCTCGAGGAGAACGGGATCGAGGGCAGTATTCACGGCCGGATCAAGCATCTGTATTCGATCTTCGAAAAGCTCAAAAGGCAGGGAGTGGATGTCGCGAATGTCTTCGACTTTCTGGCGTTCAGGATCATCGTGTCTACGGTCGCCGATTGTTACGCAACGCTTGGCCTCATCCACCAACAATGGCCGCCGGTGCCGGGCCGCCTCAAGGACCATATCGCCATTCCGAAACCCAACGCCTACCAGTCTCTGCATACCACGGTGATTGGCCCCGAAGGACATCCCTTCGAAATCCAGATCCGCACCAACGAGATGCACAAAATCGCCGAGTACGGCATCGCCGCACACTGGAGCTACAAGGAGAAGGGCTCGCACGCACCTGCCGAGGATTCGCGGGTGGCATGGCTGCGGGCGTTGCTCGACAACTCAGAAGGGTCGTCACCTCGAGAGTTCATCGATTCTCTCAAGGTCGACCTCTACCCCGACGATGTCTATTGCTTCACGCCACGCGGTGATGTCTTTTCTTTTCCGCGCGGGGCAACGGTTCTCGACTTCGCATACCGGGTCCACTCCCAGGTCGGCCACACTTGCGTCGGCGGCCGGATCAACGGCCGCTGGGTACCGCTGAAGACTGAAATCGTCAACGGCGACATCGTCGAGATCACCACCTCGAACAGACAGCGGCCCCACCACGACTGGTTGAGTGTTGTCGGAACCAATCGTGCCAGATCGAAAATACGGGCCTGGCTCAAGCGAGAGGAGAAGGCGCGGGCCGTCGAGGTCGGTCGGAAGCTGGTTGACCGGGAGATGCGTAAGCTCGGAACGTCGCTGCGCTCGGTGAGTGGAAGCGACGAGCTGGCCGAGGTGATCAAGGCCAGCGGGTACTCCGATGAGGACGATCTGATTGCAGCTATCGGGTTCGGCAAGATTCCCGTGACCACTCTCACGACCGCATTTCGCAAGGATGGCGATGCATCGGCGGCAGAGGAAGCGCTGACTCGCAAGAAAAAGGCGGCCCCAGCGTCAAAGAACGATCACGCCCTCGAGGTCAGCGGAGACTCGGACTTTCTCGTCTATTTGGCGAAATGTTGTAAGCCGCTGCCGGGTGAGGAGATTGTCGGTTTTGTGACTCGGGGGAAGGGGGTCGCGGTCCATTCGCGCTCGTGCCCCAACGTCAGAAATCTCCTCTATCACCCGGAGCGTGAAATCGAGGTCCAATGGGCGCCGACCTCCGCGGCCACCAAGGCTCCGACATCGCAGGTTGACGTCGATATGTCCTTCAACGACAGCTCTGGGATGCTGGCTTCAATCTCGCAGGCAATCTCGACGGAAGGTAGCGACATCCTCAGCTGCCGCCTTCGTACCGAGCCCAACGATACCGGCTTCGCGGCGATGACCATCGTGGTCCACGACAAGGCCCAGCTCACCCGCATTCTGAGCCGCCTCCAGGATCTGAAGGGGATGTTGCGGGTTGAACGGCGCGGTCAAGCGGGAGCGAGCCCGTGACCGCGGCTAGGAAATCAGATGCGCGGGGCTTTGGTGACCTTGCCCGAACGGATGCAGCGGGTGCACACTCTGATGTATTTCGGCCTGCCGTCCACCAGCGCGCGCACACGTTGGAGGTTGGGCTGCCACCGCCGTTTGGTCACGTTGTGGGCGTGAGAGATATTGCTTCCGGTCATCGGGCCCTTGCCGCAGATTTCACATCGCTGCGCCATCGTCGAAATCCTCCTCGAGGTCCCCGCGTGGGGGCTGAATTTTTTAACACATGTGGCTCTGTTTTGCAAGTACGAGCGTCGCTCTCAGTCCCGTATTTTTGTCTTCGAAGCCGTCGAGGCGGCGACTCAGGCGTGAATTGAAGGGGGGAATTTCGTTGTCGAAAGGCGAGATGTCACGGTCGATATTCTGGTTGCTGGATGGTGAATTGTTGCCCGAAATAGGGACCTGGCGTTGTGCCAAGAATTCACCAAACGGTGCCGCCGACTCGCGCGCTAAATTTCGTGCGACTGCCGACCGAGTATGTTGCCCGTCACTCAAAGCCTTTGTTGTTGTGATCTCTGTTCTTGACCTTAGAGGAGGCCTTTGGTAGCCTTCAAAGTAGAGGGGTTTATGATCCTGTCCAGAAAAACTTCTGAGATCAAGGTGTAAGCCGTGTTTGGAAAGCCAAAAAAACAAGTCGTCGGTTGCGATGTCGGATCGTCTGCGATCAAGATCGTAGAGTTGAAGCCACTCAAGAGCGGTGAATTTCAACTTCTACATGCGGCAATTGCAGATCTCTCGCCGGAAGCGATTGTTGACGGCGCGATAATGGACTCGTCACTTGTTGTCGAGGCATTGTCCCGTTTGATTGCCGAAAACAATATCAAGAATGCGAACTTCGGTGGCTCATTGTCGGGCCATTCCGTAATCATCAAGAAGATCCAACTCCCGTCTATGACGGACGCCGAGCTCGCCGAGTCCATTCAATGGGAGGCCGAGCAGTACATCCCGTTCGACATCAACGACGTCAACCTCGACTACGTTGTTCTGGAGTCCGACGCCGGCGACACCATGGATGTGCTGCTGGTGGCTGTGAAGAAGGACCGGATCGCCGATTACACCTCGGTGATCGTTCAGGCCGGCAAGGACCCGGTGCTGGTTGACGTCGATGTGTTCGCTCTCCAGAACGCCTTCGAAGCCAACTACGACGTCGATCCGGAAACGATCGCATTGGTAAATATCGGCGCGTCGGTGATGAACATCAATGTTCTCTACCACGGAACGTCGATCTTCTGGCGCGATGTGGCGTTTGGCGGTAATCAGTACACCGAGGCCATTCAGCGCGAGCTCAGCTTGTCGCGCGACGATGCAGAGCGATTGAAGCTCGGTGAGAGGGTCGGAGAAAACACACTCCAGCAGGTCCTCAGCGTGCTCAACAGCGTTTCCGAGGACCTCACCGCGGAGCTCCAGAAAACCATCGATTTCTTCGTCGCCACCTCGTCGGTCGATCACATCGATCGGGTGGTTCTCGCGGGCGGGAGCGCTCAGATCCTGAATCTGGATGAAGTACTCAGAGAGCGCTTCCAGGTCGCCGTCGAAGTCATGAATCCGTTCCGCAACATTCGCTACAGCGAGTCCGATTTCGATCCCGAGTGGATCAACCGGCACGCTCCGGCGATGGCGGTGGCGGTAGGGCTCGCGGTGCGCAGGGTCGGAGAATGACGCGATGATCAAGATCAATCTGGTTGCGGAAACTCCGGCGGCGTCGTCGATCCAAGCTGAACGCCCGCAGTTCTCGTTGGGGGCCAAGCAGGGTGACATCATTCTGTTGATCGTGCTCGCCCTTGCCCTGGTCGTCGTCGGCACCCAGTGGTTCCTCCTGACGAGCAAGCGATCGGAGTTGAGGGAGATCGAAAGCCAGCGCCGTCGCGAGCGTGATGAACTCCTGGTCTATATCAAGAAAGTCGAAGAGCTCGAAGCGCGGCGTGAGGCGCTGCGCCACAAGATCGACGTCATCAACGAGCTCAAGCGCAACCAGCAGGGACCGGTCCGGATTCTGGACGAGGTGTCGCGGGCGCTCCCAGAGTTGGTGTGGCTCAGCAGTCTCAAACTCGCAGGAAACAGCGTTGAAATCGGGGGCAGCGCGATGGACGAGAATGCGGTCGCCAACTACATCTCGAATCTCGACGCTTCGCCTTTCTTTGACGAACCGGTGCTCAAGAACCTGTCTCGAGGGCGAGGTGACACCTTCGGCTTCTCTTTGACTTTCACATTCAACAACGCTCCGCCCGAGATCGAGGCGGCCGAGAACTCGCGAGCGGCGGGTTCCGGTGGATGAGGACGGGGGTCTGACACCATGGCGATAGATCTCAACTCCAAGCCCTGGTACGTGGCGGCCATCGTCGGAGTCGTTCTCGGTATAGCGATGTTCGTGGTGATGAACATTTACATCTTCAAGGACATTCGCACCCAGATCGAACGCCTCGAGACCAATATCGATCAGCTCGAGCGGGAGATCGAGAAGGGGCGCGCGGCCAAGGCAGACTTGCCGCGGCTCGAGGAAGACATCCGCAACTACGAAATCGAGCTCGAGCGGCTGCGCAAGATCCTGCCGACCAAGCGTGAAACCGACAATCTGATCAAAAGGGCCAAACAACTCACCGAGCGTGGGAGATTCCGCCTGACTCGGTTTACGCCTGGGAATTTCGAGGATCGCGACTTCTTCATTGAGTGGCCGATCCGGGTGGGTCTCGACGGCACGTACCACGAACTCGGGTTGTTCTTCGATCGACTGAGTCGATTCTCTCGGATCATCAACGTCACCGAGCTGACGATTAATCCGATCAGACAGTCCGAGGGAGGCTTCACCATTCACGCCGAGTTCGTGCAGCGGACCTATATCTATAAAGATGAGACGCCGGAGACACCGCAATGAACCGCAAATTCTTGATTTTATGTGGTTTGGTTGTGTTCATGGCAGCGGTTGGCGCGGTTGTGGCTCAGCAGCCAGAGCCGCCGGCCGAAGGGGAAACCTCGCCGTTGGTGGACGAAGAGGTCGACGTGTCAGGGATCGAGCAGATCCTGCGCGGCGAGGAGGAGGTCATGGAAGGAAGGATCTTCAGCTATGACCCCGCAGGTCGGAGAGATCCCTTCCGGTCGCTCCTCGAAGGCTTTGAAGAAAATGAAGAGGGACCTGCCAAGGCCCGCCCACCCGGTCTGCCGGGAATGATGATCGAGGAGCTGAGGCTCGAAGGAATCGTTGAAACACCGAGCGGCATTCTGGCCTTCGTTCTCGGGCGCGACAACGTGTCGTACATCATCCGACCGGGAACAAAGCTCTTCAATGGTGAGGTGGGGGAGATTCAGCCCAAGAAGGTGGTCTTCAGGAAAGATGTGAATGACCCCAATCGGAACAAGCAGTACGAGGAAGTAGTGCGAGAAATCACGGACTAGCCGTGATTTGAGAGGAAAATGGGGGACGGCATGATCATGAAAAACGTCCGCATCCTGGTGGCGGCTGCAGCCTGCGTCCTGCTGGGTATGCCGCTCCTCGCCGAGGAGCCCGTTCCGGTGATCCAGGGAATGGGTGCGGAGGCGGGACCCGCTGGGCCCGTGCTCCGAGTCCGGGCGACAGGGGAGCTAGAGACGGTCCACTACTCGCCGCAACCTGGCGTGTGGGTAGTAGAGCTGCCAGAAGCGAGCTGGGACCAGGGCGCTGGGCTCATCGTCGATCCCGATCTCGGGATCGAACGTGCGGAGCTCAACCACGTCGACGAATTCGGAAAGCGGGTTTCCCGCCTCACCGTGTGGTTGGCCGAGCCGGCGCAGCTGACGATGAACCGGTTTGCAGGAGGGTTGGAGCTCTCGTTCAGGTCGTTCGGCGACCGAGCTCCCGAGACTCCGACTGCCGTCTCTCGTGAAGAGGTCGTCGTCGCATCGGGGAACCATCCGACTCCGGGCGAAGCTCCTGCGCCGACATTGTCTACCGGCACACCGAGCTTGATCGAAGTCGTGCCGACGCGGACAGGCGATGGTGTGGTCGTCGAGCTGAAGTCGGACCGCCCAATATCGGTCAAGGCCTTCACCCTTCCCGAGCCGCGGCGTCTGGTTCTCGATCTTGATGGCGTTGTCAATAGAGTCGACCGCCATCTGCTGCCGGTGAACTCCCCCCTTGTGAGCCAGGTACGGGTGGCACAGTTCCAGGCGGCTCCTGTGCCGGTCACGCGGGTCGTCATCGACCTGAGGAGCAAAGCCGAATACTCCATCGACGAGACCGATTTCGGTGCGACGGTCAGTGTCGGCGCCGATGGAGGTCCGCTCCCGGATATCACCGAGTCGTTTGAAGTGGCAGCCGCAGGCACCATCGAGATCACCCGTTCGAAGCCGGAGCCGATCGACAACCCAGAGCCCGCACAGGAAATGGTCTCGACCCTCTTTGATCTTCCGGAAGAGACGGTGGCGGCCGAGGTCGTCGACAGCCCGTCTGAGGCGGAACGGAGCCCATGGGTTGCAGACAGTTCGCAACTGATCGAACAGGCCGAGGCGGTGACGGTCCTTGAGGGACCGACGACCCAAGCCGAAGGCTTTGCGACCACCGAGGTCTCGTCCGAGGAGCAACAGTTCACCGGGGAGCCGATCACCCTGACTCTCAAGGATGCCGATATCAAGGACGTGCTCAAGACCTTCTCGGTGTTGACCGAGATGAACATCGTCCTCGACCCTTCGGTCAGCGGGTCGGTGACGGTGGAGCTTCGTGACGTTCCGTGGGACCAGGCCCTCGATCTGATCCTCAAAATCAATGGCCTCGACTACGTCCTCGAAAACAACGTCCTCCGAGTGGCGCCGATCTCCAAGCTCGCCGCCGAAAAAAGTGCACGAGCGGCGTTCGTGCTCGAGCAGGAAAAAGCCAAACCGCTCAAGACAATCCTGAAACCGATCTCCTACTCGAAGGCGTCCGATATAGCCGGGTTGCTGTCGAGTGACAGTTATCTGCTGTCGGCCCGCGGTTCGGTAACCGTCGATCAGCGCACCAACACCCTCATCATCCGCGACGTTGTCGATCGCGTGGAAGGGATCTTGAAGCTCATCGACTCACTCGACCTGCCGACGCCGCAGGTGGTGATCGAAGGGCGCATCGTTGAGACCACCAAACAGTTTTCGCGCGACCTTGGCGTCAGTTGGGGTTTCACGGGCGTGATGGACGCGGAGCACGGAAACAGCACCGGACTCACATTCCCCAACGAGATGACCGTGGAAGGTGCGGTGAACCTGGAGCGGGGTGGCAACAACGGTGTGCTTGCCATGACCTTCGGCGACATCCTCAACACCTTCAACCTCGATTTCATGCTCACCGCAGCTGAACAGGAGGGTTTTGCACGCGTCGTCTCGACTCCTCGTGTCACGACCCAGAACCTGATGCAGGCATCGATCCGCTCGGGTCTCCAGATCCCGGTGCAGACGGTGGCCAACAACACGGTGACGGTCCAGTACGTGGATGCGACCCTGCGCCTGGAGGTGACGCCACAGATCACCGCCGAGGGCACGGTCAACCTCGACATCATGATCAAGAAGCAGCGCCCAGCTCCGGAGTTCGGTGTGACGGGCGGCCAGAACGCGCCGATCTTCACCCGCGACGCCCAGACCCAGCTCCTGGTGCGCGACGGCGGTACGACCGTGATCGGTGGAATCTACGAGCTCACCACTTCGAAGGGTGAAAACAGGGTCCCAGGGTTGTCCAAGATTCCGATCTTCGGGTGGTTTTTCAAGAACAGAACGGATCGAAAAGATCACGACGAGCTGCTGATCTTCATTACCCCGAGAATCGTGAAGTACTAGGTGGAGGATCAGATGAAGCGTATTACTCCCGTCTTCGTCACGCTCGCCCTCGCCCTTGTGGTGTGGTCCTGCGGCGGCAGCAGCACCCTGGACAACAGCGAAGCGCCGGTGTACCTGACAGTCGATGTGTCCAATTACACCCCGGACATCGACATCTGTCTCCAGTCGACCGACATCGCGATCACCAGCTTGGAGATCACGTCGGAGACCAGGAACCCTCAAGGTGCGGCGTCTTCCGCTCAGGACGTCAATCTCAGACGCTGGGTGATCACGCCGTACCGCACCGACGGTGGCAGCACGGCTTCGCCCGAGTGGACCTATGACACCGCGGTCTACGTGCCTGCAGGCGGCAATGCGAGCCTCGAGAATTACAGGGTCTATCCGCTGGAGCTTCTCGCCGAGGTGCCGTTGGCGTACCTGCTGCCCGAGAACGGCGGGTTCGACCCCGAGACCGGCAACAGCAACATTCGGCAGAGCTTCGAGCTGCAGATCTTCGGTCAGACGGTCTCGGGCAAAAACGTCGCCACCGTGCCGGTCTCGATCGGATTCAATTTCTACTGTCTGGGCCAGTAATGAGTGGGGGTCTGAAGCCATGAAGAGATTTATTCCGTACATTGCTCTCCTGGCGCTGGTCGCCATGGTCGGATGCTCGGCGGACAGCCCTCGCGCCAAGCCGGCGCCGACGGTGGTGCCCGAGGCGTGGAACATCAGTTCGCTCGACGCCTCCAGTACCGGGCCGTTCGTCGGGTCGGTGATCCTGGTCGAGGCCACGGTGACCCTCAACGGTTCGCCGGCGCCGGATGATACGACGATCACGTTTGAGGCCACCGGCGGCACGTTCGGCAACGGCACCACCACCGCCTCGGTGTTGACCGAAGACGGCACCGCCTCGGTCGCCTTCCTTGCCCAGGTCGAGGGCACCTATGTCATCAGGGCTCGTGTCAGGAGCGCCAGCCGTGAGGTGGTCATCGAGTATCAGGACCGCGCCTCCACCGATGCCCTCCAGCTCATGGGTGTCGATCCCCGCCGCGGTTCCTACGCTGGCGGCGACCAGGTGGTCATCACGGGCAAGGGCATCCAAACCCCGGTCGACGTCTTCTTCGATCTCGACGGTTTTGCCTACCAGGCGATCATCGTCGGCGTGACCCCGAGCGATCCCCTGAGTGCGGACGGGACCATCACCGTCATCACGCCGGCCTTCACCGGCACCAACACGGGCATTCAGCAGACCGCCGATGTCCGGGTCAACACCAACGCCGGCACCGGCTCGCAGGAGACCGACACCCTGCCCGACGCGTTTGTGCTGCTTCCCGGCGGCGGGCCCCAGATCTACGGTGTGTCGCCCAGCTCCGGCCGGTCCTCGGGTGGCGAGGTGGTCAACGTGCTCGGCCAGGGCTTCGGCTCGGTCGCCTCCGACCTCAGCGTCAGCTTCACCGATCCGGGGGGCGTGGTAAAGCTCGGTACGGTGATGGCGGTGTCGCCGGACGGCACCCAGATCCAGGTCGAAACGCCCCGCTTCAGCACGATTCCGCTGACCGACGACGAGCCGCAGGACGTCACGGTCGCAACCGTTGACGGCGTGGTGTCGCTCGAGGATGCCTTCATCGTCCTCGCCGACGAACCGACGCCCGACATCGCCTCGATCTCGCCGATCGCTGGCCCGCTCGACGGCGGCACTCTGGTGACGATCTTCGGCAGCGGTTTCCAGGTCCCAGTGCAGGTGAAGTTCGGCAACCTCACCGCGCTCGACGTCAATGTCTTCAATGACACCACCCCTGCCGACAACGACCGCATCACCTGCGTCACACCCGACTACAGCCAGCAGCAGGAGGTGCCGCCGGTGGCGGTCGACGTCCAGGTCACCAATGTGACCTCCGGCAACTCGGCCAGTTATGCCAGCTTCACCTACGGCGATGCGCTCTACATCACCGGCAACACCCCAACCGAGGGCGGGCTCGGTGATCTCGTGATCATCTACGGTTCCGGCTTCGAGGACCCGCTGCAGGTCTTCCTGGGCGGTGATCTGATGGAGGTGATCAGCGTTTCCGGCACCGAGCTGGTGATCAAAATCCCGGATGATCTGGCAACAGAATGCTCTGGGTCGACCGGACCGTTCACGGTCGTGATGCTCGAAACTGGGCAGACGACGGACGGCGGCAACTTCCACATCGTCGGCAACACACCAACCGTGCTGTCGGTGAGCCCGATCATTCTTCAGCAAATCATCGGTCCGCCACAGGATCTCAGTCCTGATGACATCACCATCACCGGCACCTCATTTGCCGCGGAGGTGTTGGTACGGGTCGGGACCTACACAATACCTTCGTCTCAGGTGACGGTGAACGGTGAGAACTCGATCGACGTGAATAATCTACCGGGCGTCGACATTCTGGGCATCACGTTCGCGACGACTCCATGCATAACTGCACTCAATGAGCCGGGCGCCCAGTCAGCGGCGACGCCGCTGGCGGTGTCAGTCACCAACTTCCCGGGTGCGTGCACTGATACCCTCAACGGCGCGATCGTCGTTGAACCGGAGGCCAGTTCGTGTACGCCGCTGTCGATGGTTGTCGCCCCGCTTGCTCTTGCCTTCGGTACCGCGGAGGGTAGTCAAGACATTTCGATCACGAACGATGGACCCGGGCCTTACCAATGGACGGCGAGCTTGAGTAGTAATCCGGACAACGTGTTCTCGTTCACTTCGCCTACTAGCGGTACCCTGCAGCCCGGTCAGGTAGCCACAGTGACAGTGCACTTCACATTTGCCGGTGCTGCGGGCATTCACAGTGGAAATGTCCAGATCACGAGTTCACCGGTTGGTGTCTTGGGTACCCCGGCGAACGTAACGTTATCCGCAGAAACACCACCCTAACGGAGAAATTTCACCCGCCGGCCCATCGCGGCCCGCGGGATAAAATTTCATGGACTACCGCCTCGAGCAACTGCGATTCGAACTCCGGGAGGACCCGTCCTCCCGGATCTTCTTCAAGCTCGGCGAGCACCTCCGCCGGGAGGGTGAGCTCGGCGAGGCGATCGAAGTCCTTCGCGCCGGCCTCAAGGAGCACGGCCGTTACGTCGCGGCCTGGGTCAGCCTCGGCCGCGCTCAGCTCGACAACGGCGACGCCGACGGCGCCCGGGACTCGCTCGAACGTGCGCTCCAGCTCGATCCCGAGAACGCGGTCGCGGCACGGGCCATGGGTGAGGCGGCGATCGTCAACAACGACTGGGTGACCGCAGTCAAAGCGCTCAAGAGGGCGCGCGGGCTGGCACCGCAGGACGACGCACTCGACGAGCGCATTGCATTTGTCGAGGCGCGTCTCGCCGAGCTCGGCCTCCTCGAGCAGCCGGCTCCCATCACCAGAAACCGCGCCGAGGCGCCCGCGAAAGGTGATCAGAGCGCAGAAGCCACCGGCGAGGAGCCTTTCGCCGTCCAGTCGGCCGGCGACACCGGGGCGTGGGCTGACGCCAACGATGTCTTTGCTGCCGGCATGGTCGGCAACGATGGGGCCTCGGAGGCCGCCATTGACCCGACTGCGGATTCCGGCGCCTTCACCGAGCCACCGCCGTTGACCGAGGACGATGTCGCTTCGATGGTTGATGGCGACGAGCCCGTTGAAACCGCCGAGCCGGCGGTCGTTGTTCATGAAGAAGAGCTCCCCGCTCCGGAGGTCATCGAGTCAGCGGACAGCGCCTTTACCGCTCCCGAGCCCGAACCGGTTTCCGAACCCGAGCAGAAACCCGTTCTCGAACCCGAAGCCGTGACGATGCCGGAGCCCGAGCCTCAGTCCGAGTACGAGCACGAGCACGAGCACGAACCAGCCCCAGATCCGGTGCCGACCTCCGAGGTCGAACCGGAACCGCCGCCGGAGTCGTGGCCGGATCCGGAACCCGAAGTCGAGCCCGAGCTCGAAAGAGGCGCAGACGGTGTTCCACTTCCCACCATGACGCTCGCGCGGTTGGCGATCGATCAGGGCGACCTCGATCTCGCCGAGAGGACCCTCCGTGGAGTGCTCGAGAGGGAGCCGGACCACTCCGGCGCGGCAGAGCTCCTCGAGACGGTGATTGCCGGCCCTCCGCAGGGGGGTTCGTCGGCAAAACCGAAGGATTCCTCCGACGCCAAGGCGGAAGCGTTGCAGCGCTGGCTGGACGCGGTTAGACTGGCCTCGGAGAGGCTGAAGACGTGAGCTTTGAAGAATCCATGAAAGAGCTACTGGAGAGCTGTCCAGGGGCTCGTGGTGCAGCCGTTGTGGACCCCGACGGCATCCCCGTAGTGGTGAGCCCCGACGACGGCTCTCTCGAAGTCCTGGGGGCGGAATTGGCGACGATACTCCACGATCTGGCCGAGGCGGCCAGGGAACTCAAGCATGGACGACTCGAACAGTGCTCGGTCTTCGCGGAGGAAGCGGTCATCATTCTGACGACGATTGCGGCCGGCTACTTTCTGGTGCTGGTTGTCGGCCGTGACGGGCTCGCCGGAAAGGGTCGTTTTCTGAGCCGGCTCGCCCGTGCCCGCTTATACTCCGAATTCGTCTGAGGTGAGATTCATGTTCAAGTTCGAGGAGATCTGTGAACTGATCCAGTTGGTCGGCTCGTCCGGAGTGGTTGCTGTCGAGGTGGAGCACGCAGGATCCCGCTTACGCATCGAAGGCCGCACGCCGGCAGTAACGGCCCAGGCAGGGCCGGCCGCTGCAGGTGCATCGTCGGCGCCGCAGACCGCTCCCGTGCCTTCAGCGGCGCACGGATCAGCCGCCCCCGAGCCGGGCGCCGCGGCTCTTGACGAGGAGATCCTGCACCCGATCAGCTCTCCCATCGTCGGCACCTTCTACCGGGCCCCCAACCCCGACGCCGATCCCTATGTCAAAGTCGGCGATTTTGTCGAGCAGGGACAGACACTGTGCATCGTCGAGGCCATGAAGCTGATGAACGAGATCGAGAGCGATATCAGCGGTACGGTCGTCAAGGTCCTCCCAGAGAACGCTCAGCCGGTGGAATACGGCGAGAGCCTGTTCATGGTGCGACCGGTCTGAGATGTTTTCAAAGGTACTGATTGCCAACCGCGGCGAGATTGCGGTTCGGATCATCGCTGCCTGTCGTGAGATGGGCATCGCGACCGTTGCCGTGCATTCGGAGGCGGACCGTGACTGCCTTCACACGCAGCTCGCCGATGAAGCAGTGTGTATTGGGCCCCCAGATTCAGCAAGCTCTTACCTCAATGTCACGGCGGTGATGTCTGCGGCCCGCATCACGCATGCCGAAGCGATCCATCCGGGCTACGGCTTTCTGGCCGAGAATGCCCATTTTGCCGAGATTGTCGGGGAGTGCGGTCTCACCTTCATCGGCCCTTCGGCCGAGGCCATCCGGTTGATGGGAAACAAGTCCGAGGCGAGGCGAACGATGGCTGCCCACGAGGTGCCGATTCTCCCCGGCTCGGACGGGCCGTTGCGGTCGAGCGATGACGCGCTCGCACTTGCGAAGGAAATAGGTTTTCCCGTGATCCTCAAAGCCTCCGCCGGAGGCGGCGGTCGCGGGATGCGGTTGGCGAGGGATGCCGGTGAGCTCCAGCGCGCGTACGACACTGCCTGGAACGAGGCGGAGAGGGCTTTTGGCGACCCTACCCTGTATCTCGAAAAGTACCTCGAAAAACCCCGGCACATCGAATTCCAGGTGCTCGCAGACGCGACCGGTCGGATCGTTCACCTCGGGGAGCGTGAGTGCTCCATTCAGCGTCGCCACCAGAAGATCATCGAGGAAGCGCCATCGGTGGCACTCAGCGCCGAGCTTCGGGCCGAGATGGGGCGTGCGGCGGTGGCGGCCGCACGGGCCGCCAAGTACCAAAACGCAGGCACGGTGGAGTTCCTTCTCGCGGAGAGCGGCGGGTTCTCCTTCATGGAGATGAACACGAGGGTTCAGGTCGAGCACCCGGTGACCGAAATCGTGACCGGCGTCGATATCGTCAAAGAACAGCTGCGAATAGCCGCCGGCGAGGAGATGTCGGTGCCGAAACGCAAGCAGGTGCGCCCTGAGGGGCACGCCATCGAATATCGGATCAACGCCGAAGACCCGGAGACCTTCGCACCATCTCCCGGCCGAATCACACATCTCGTCCTCCCGGGTGGGCCGGGGGTCCGGGTCGACACTCACATCTACGCCGGGTATACGGTGCCGCCGTACTACGACAGCCTGGTTGCCAAGCTCCTTGTCTCAGGTCGGGATCGCGAAGAGACGATTATCCGCAGCCGCCGCGCGCTCTCGATGCTCAAGATAGAGGGCATCAAAACCTCGGTGCCGCTGCACCTGAGGATCCTCGATTCAGAGGAGTTTGTAGCGGGTCGTATCGATACCCACTTCATGGAGCGCTTCCTCGCCCAACCATAGCTTTTTCTTCTTTTTTCGGCCCGTGTTTCCACGAGCGCGACGAAGTTTTGCCTGGCGTCGGATGGAAACCCGGGCCGAAAAAAGACATAACAAGTGGTTAAGGCCCTGAGTGATAACATAGATGAGTATGCCTCGCATTTTCCTTGTCGGCTTCATGGGTTCAGGAAAGAGCTCGGTGGGCGCGGCGTTGGCGACCCGACTGGGTTGCCGCTTCATCGATCTCGATGAGGAAATCAGCAGACGCCTCGGCGCCCCGATTCCGGAGATGTTCGCGCGGCGCGGTGAGGCGGTCTTCAGGGCGGCCGAAAGCGAAGAGCTGGCTCGATGTGCCGAGCTCAATGACGTTGTGGTGGCTACCGGAGGCGGTGCCTTCTGCGGCGAAGCCAATCGCGAGCTGATCCATCGGTCGGGTGGCGTCTCCGTCTTTCTCGACCTACCGTGGGCAGAGCTTCGCCAACGATTGACTCGCGATCACTCTGACCGGCCCATGTACGGCGACATCAAACAGGCGAAGCAGCTGTTTGAGGGGCGATTGGCTCAGTACAGGTGTGCGTTGGTGCAGGTATCGCTCGCCGGGGACGAGGGTCCTGACGACGTAGCGGAACGGGTGGTGGAGATGCTCCGGGAGGCGCCGTGCGCTATCTGATCCTGAGCGATATCCACGCCAACTGGGAGGCCCTGCAGGCGGTTCGAGCCCACGTCCGGCGTAAACGGTTCGATCGGGTCGTCTTTCTCGGAGATGCCGTCGGTTACGGCGCTTCGCCGAACCAGGTCCTGGATTGGCTGCGGTCCCTGGGAAACGATCTGGTGGCGGTGCGTGGTAATCACGATCGTGTGTGCTCAGGTCTCGACAGCTCCGAGTACTTCAACCGCTACGCCAGGCAAGCGGCGGAGTGGACGCTCAAACGCCTTGATGAACGCAACCTCGAGTACCTCCGGTCCTTCCCCGCGGGGCCAATAGAACTCGAGAACGGTGTTGCCATTTGTCATGGGTCGAGCGTTGACGAGGACGCGTATATCTTTTCGGCCTATGATGCGCAGCTCGGCTTCGCCGGCATGCCCCACCCCCTGATCTTTTTCGGTCACACCCATGTGCCCTCGCTGTTCATGCTGCGGGAAGATAACGGCAAGCAGACGCTCAGGGTCCGTCTCCTGACCGGCCGCCGCTTGGTGCTCGACCTCGATCCGGAAAACCGCTATCTCGTCAACCCGGGATCGGTCGGTCAACCGCGGGACCGCGACCCACGGGCCGGCTACGCAATCCTCGACAGTGAACAACGTCGGATTTACCTCTACCGGGTCACCTACCGGGCATCTGTTGCCCGGCGTCGGATCCTCGGCGCCGGTCTGCCGCCCGTGCTGGGCGACCGGCTTTTGTACGGGGCGTGAGCCGTGCGGATCAATAAACCTGTTCCAGAGGGTCGTTCCGAAACCGTTCGTTCCCGATCCCGACGTCAAGATCACGATTTCAGCGAGTGTGCCCTGATCCGACCAACTGGCTGGGGGCCTGCAGCTGATCGTCGCCTTGGCGGTGGTGGGAGTTTCACGATCGGGTACGGGTACGGGTGCGGAGTGGTGCCTTCCGGATTTCGGATGGATTCATGCCATGCGTCATAAGTGGGCGCTTTTTTTGACGATTCTGCTGGCGGTGGCGATCGCCGCCGCACAATCTCCGGGAAGCACGGCGTCGCGCCAGGCTTTCCTGTGGCGTGCACTCGATGGTTGGTCTCTTTCGATCTCGCAGGCCGTCATGATGCAGCAGGACCCGTTCGCCTCGGTTCGCGCCCAGGCAGCCGGGGTGATGGCATCCAATGTCGACCCGAAGAGGTTGCCGCTGCTGACCAGATACATGAACGATGGTGACGCTCGGGTGCGTGAACAGGTGATGCTGGCCACAGGTCGAATGGGCAGGGTTGGTCTCCGGTTGGCTGTCCACGGCCTCGCGGATTCGACGCCGCTGGTGCGACAGGCGGCGGCCTGGGCGGCGGCTCAAGGCGGCCCAGAGGCCTTCGAGCCGCTGTCGCAACATCTGGCGAGGGAGCGCAGCCGTGCGGTGCGCGAAACCCTTCTCGCGAACCTCTGGCGGCTCGAGGGTGCACCCTGGCAGGCCAGCGCGGCCTCGTTCGCCGGAGACAACGATGTCTACCTGCGGCGGGCGGCCGCCTACTCGTTGTCGCGTTCCAGTGACCAGGTTGCACGCGCTGCACAACGGCGGCTCGTAACCGATCCCGAACCGGTCATCCGAGCCACCGCATTGCGTGGTTTCGAGAGGGGAACGCTCGACGATTCAGACCTTGCGGCGGTGCAGATTGCGCTCGACGATGACGACTGGCGGGTGCGTACGGCGGCCTGCCGGGCGCTTGCGGCCCAGGACGAGGTTGTGCTGTCACCCGAGGCCGCGCAAAAGGTTGTCGCTGCCTTCTCCTCGCCCTACCCTCATCTTGCGGTCTCGGCGGTGGCCGCTGCGGCGAGTCAGACCCGGGTTGGAACTGCACTCGAACTCCTCGAAATCGTGCACGGCGATGAGACCTGGCTCGCTTCCGAAGCGTTGATTGCTCTCGCAAAAAGAGATTCGGTGACGGCGGTTTTGGTAGCAAAATCGTGGTTCAAGTCCAACGACGTGTGGCGCCGCCGGGCCGCAGCTCGGATTGCGACCGAGCTGGGTGGAGAGTTCGAGAAGCTCGCCGCGGCTGACGTCGAGCCGTCCGTCCGACTGGCCTGGTTGTCCAGCCTCGATGATGAGGCGACACGGGAACGCCGGGAAATCCTGATGGGGTTGGTTGAGAATGACAGTGATCCAGCTGTTCGCGCC
>Ga0307423_1000554_pt1 | contig 25173 bp, 24 predicted proteins | sample SalMarWE160310MG_FD_202154 | JGI IMG/M metagenome (GOLD analysis project Ga0307423, IMG submission 202154) | Salt marsh sediment microbial communities from the Plum Island Ecosystem LTER, Massachusetts, United States - WE1603-10 | ecosystem: Environmental > Aquatic > Marine > Intertidal zone >...
GTGGCCGCCACGGCGTGGACGTCTACCTCGATGTGGCCGCGGCGGGTCTCGAGGACTGAGCGGGCGGCTCGCGCGGAGACGCGGAGGGCGCAGGGACAAGCATTACAGGAATACTTCGCGCAGAGACGCAAAGGCGCAAGGAAAACATCACCACAGAGAACACCGGGAGCACGGAGAATTTCCATCTAATGCCCGCGAAGGCGAGAATGCGGTAGATGTGGGGTGCGTTTCACGCACCGGGAAAAATGTATTGCAGGAGCGGACCCCGTTGGTGCTCTACCTCCCGCATGGCCCGGGCCAGCCTCTTGACCGTTTCACGGTCTCACCTTCTCCCTGCAGTCGTGCGCTCCTGCAACTACCCTTGCACGTGCAGGAGCAGGTCCGTCGCTAGATGCTGCCAATGGTATGCATGATCGTTCCAAGCGTGCCCAGGGCAAAGAACAATACCGTTATACCGTCTGCGACAAGCTCCAGGATGAGAAATCCCTGAACGGCGGCGGCGCGGTCGGGCGCATGGCGCTTGATTAGGACGCGGGCAGCAAGCATCAGCAGCTGCAACCCGAGTCCGAGCACCACGAGGCTTCGCGCCGAGACGGCCCCGCCGGCGGCCAGTGGCGTATCACCCGTCGTGGAAGGCGGGATTAAATACGTGAAGGCCGCTACACCATAGGTGATAAGGATCGTGCGAACGGCCGTATGGAATCGTTGCTGTCCGAGCGGTGATTGTCGGATGCTCATTTGACAGGGCGGCAATATTTTCTGCGACATCCGGGGATCAGGCTGTGCGGCGTGGCGCAAGCTGCGTCCGAACGGGCGAGTGCATTGCTATACATTTTCATGCTCATAGACATCTTTAAAAAACAGCATCTCCGCTAGGCGCTGTTCTGCGCCATCCGGAAACCCGCATCTGTCCGTGAAAACCACAGCGTCCTTGTATGTCCCAAACAGCCGGTCCCATACGGGAATATCACTGAAATTATACTTGTGAACATCATACTGGTGATGCACCGAATGCAATTCAGGTGTCTGGATAAAGTACCTGAGCCATTTCGGTGATTTGATGTTGGCGTGATAAAAATATTCTCCTGTAGCGGCAAAAAAGTTGTACCAGAAGCTGGCGATTAACGAGACGCCGAGAACCGGAAACAAAATAACCGCCGCAAGAAAAGAATTGACGAATATTTCGACGGGATGTTTATAGAACGAAGTCAGTACCTCGATCCGGGAGGCGGAATGATGTATTTGATGAAACACTTGCCAGAAGCCATTACTGTGTCGAAGCCTGTGCCACCAGTAAAATATGAAGGTACCCGTAAACCACCCGATTAACCCTTCCAGAACAGGAGCACCGTTTTCCGCGAGCTTGAGGAGGGAAGAGCCTCCAAGCCATTCCATCCACAAGCCGCCAAACCCGAGAGTGATTCCCAGCTGTACCAGATTTATTGTCAAACAGCGAAAATACCAGCCCGCCGGGTGTGGCAATGACCGTCCAGGGAACATTCTCTCGGCGATGAGAAATATCGTCGTGGCAATGATCAGTAAAATGGTCGGTAAGGTCATTTTTACGCATAACGTTTGAGTTGAGACGCGTGGCCTGGATACTTGCCGCGGAGCGCCGCTGAGCTTTCCCGCGTCGGCCCGGACGATCTGTTATGTGGCGCCACTGTCCAGCTCCGCCTCATACTCCCCGATATATTGCTCCAGGGGCAGTGCGGTACCCGTGACTCTTATTTCACCTGTGTACTTGTTGATGATATAGGGCGCATTTCCTGCCAAAGCATAAGAAAAATCCCCGGTCTCGAGATAACGCGAGGATTGATAGCAGATTACCCAACCCCATTCCCTTTCGATAGTGTCCTCAGGAACGACCACCCATACATCGACACCCTGCGCGCCACGCTCACTAATCAGCCTGGAAATACGTTCTTTAGCCTGTTCAAGTGTGAGCATCTCAGTTTTCAATGGCAATATGACGTCTCGCCTCGAGCGCGCGGCGTAGCCGCGTTGCATTGCAGGCGGTTGCTATGCCGCAATACCTTCTGCTGTCAATTGGCTCACGTCGGTACGCTGACTGGCATGCTCAAATGTTATTGCGCATACATTTCCTTCCGCATCAACATCAAGCACTGTGTTTTCATAAAGGTCCTTTGATTCTGCAATTTCTTCATCACGAAACTCGATATACAGAGTATCCGTATCTTCGAAGTACTTAACCTTCATGCTTTATATCCTCGATCAAAGAATGCGTTGTGAATGGTTTCACCATCCGGCAACAATACAACACGTGGATACCTGGCCTGCATTTCATCAATTTTTAGCCCATCGGCGTATTCGGCCATCTGCTTGAATGTATTGCCGCTCAGGATGAGTTATAACCCTCTCTATCTAATCGTCTTTAATAATTGCACGTTCTTCCCTGGCACGGATCGTCTGGAAGTACTTCGTGGTTTTCACTGCACACGTTCCTTTGTGGCAAACGTTTGAATTGAGCGGCCTTGCGCGGCTTTTCGCGCAAGCTCCGCTCGAATGAGAGGTTAGCCGCCATCTGGCTTCTCGAAGTGAATGACATATGCCAAGCTGTGGCCAAAGAACGCTCGCTCACGAAGGCCAGTCGAGATTGCCAGGCTCGTGACGGTACTACGGGACTGGAAGTGCGGATCGAAGACGACCTCAACGATCGCTAGAAAGCCGCCGGGCTTAAGTGCGCCGAATAATTCGGCAAGCGCGCCAGCGCGATTGGGAATCTCCCCGAGGACAGTGACCAAGACCGCGCGATCAAAGTGATTGGAGGGGAGCTTGCCGTCACCGAGAGCAGCGGCCACAAACTCCACGTTTGCGTGACCGGCAGCCTCCGTCTTGGCTTTGGCTCGGGCAAGCATTCCCGGCTGGATGTCTAACGCAACAACACGACCGGCCGGGCCAACGCTTTGGGCCAGGGGAACTGTAAGGCGCCCCGGGCCGCACCCTGCGTCTAGGACTGTCATGCCAGGCGAGAGCGTAAGAGTCTCGACAATGAACGCAGCTCGGTTTGTCTTCGTGAATGGGTTGTCCAGTTCTACGAGCCAACGCAACCAAACCGGACAGGGGAGACTTTGGCGACGGGAAGCAAGGCGCCATGTGATGGCCACAAGAAGTGTCGCGACGACGGCCAGAAGAACGATGATCAATGCAGACATGAGAGCAGGAGGCTAATGGCGGCTAACGTTCCGGTTCACGCGCCGGCGTAGCCGGTTGGGGCGCCTTGTTATGCTGCGGATAGCTTCTTCACTTTTAATTCTTTACGCTTCTTTTCCGCTTCCCATAAATCGTACTGAGACTGCTGATTAAGCCAACTCTCGGAAGACGAACCAAAAGCCAAGGAAAGCCGAACTGCCATCTCAGGACTAATACCAGATCGCCCATTGAGAATGGACGACAACGTTTTACGAGTTATACCAAGTGCTTCTGCTGCCTAAGTCCTAAGGGTTCTATACATAGCTCCCTCAGAATCTCACCTGGATGTGGTGGGTTGTGCATCTTCATTGTTTCACCTCAATGATAGTCTTCATAATCAACAATCTCAGCATCCTTGTCTTTAAAGCGAAAGGTCACGCGCCAGTTACCACTTACCCGCATTGACCAGATACCTTTTCGTTTACCTCCAAGCTCATGTATTTTTAGGCCGGGAAGATCCATATCCTTTGGATTGGTGGATGCGCTCAGCCGGCCCAATATCAGTTTCAGCCGGTCAGCGTGTTTGGCCTGAATTCCTGACTTGGTCCCTTTCAGGAAGATTATTTCAAGGCCCTTATGCTTGAAATTCCTTATCATGGGGTGATGTGTAGCGTATAACGTTACAGGTTACAGGTGGTGGGAGCAGCATAACTACCATTAGGCGAACGAATGCACGCCGCAATAACGAATCCGCTTTCGCATATCATCCGGCTGGGTGTCCTGTAAACAATGTCTTATTCACCTCTTGGATATGTTATGCAGATTGAAATTTGCAGTAAATGCATAAGCCAAGGTTACCCGAACGGGTGTGATTTTCCATCAGTCAAAAGCATTAGTGTCGACATGCCCCGTGCGTTCCCGTTCTTGATGGGATGTGTCATATATTGGGTTTTTTGCCTGGCGCCGATGGGTCTTTGCGCGAGCTGATGTTTTTATGCCGTGAAGTGTGGCGTCCGCGGTATCAAGCATGTTCACTCATCTTCAAGCAGCGTGACAGCCGCCGCACCGGTCGCCGTGTCGATATCGATCTGCACCACGCAGTACTCGGCCTGTTCCTCGACCGGTGTGGGGTCGTCCGCGCAACTGCAGCCGGCAATGATGCCGGCGTAGAAGATGCCGGCCTTGACGCGGATCGTGCCGGGGTGCTCGGTGGTGCTGATGATCATTACCTGGCGCTTGCCGTCCACGACAGTACTGCTGCCGCTGAGGCCCTGCTGCAGCGGCAGCTGCTCAATGCCGAGCGCGGTCAATTCGTGCTTGAGGACAGCCTCGAAGTCGGGTGTTCCCCGCGCCGCCAGGGATTTTGCGAGCTGGATCATGCTGGTCGGCATATTACCGGTCGCTGGATACGGCGGTCTATCACTGGTTGCCCCCGGGGCGTGGTTGAACGTCAAGCAGCTCGATCATGAAGATCAGGCTGGCATTGGCGGGTATGACCTTGTCCACGGCGCGTGCGCCGTAGCCGAGGGCGGGCGGCAGCATGACCAGGCGCCTGCCGCCGGGTTTCATGCCCGTCACCCCCTCGCTCCAGCCGGGCATGACCCGGTCGGTGCCGACTACGAACCTGACCGGCTCGCCGTCACGGCGCGAGTTGTAGAGTTCCTTGCCCCTGCTGCCCCGGTCATCCAGCCAGCCGATGAAGTGCATGGTGACCAGGTCGCCCGGCGCGGCGCTGGCACCGCTGCCCGGCTGCAGGTCCTGGTAACGCGCGCCGCGCGCGGTCATCTGGAAGTTCCCGGCCGCCGACACGGCACCGGACAGCAGGCAGGCCAGCAGTATTGTCTTGATAAACACAGCTCTCATCACTTTCTCCTGCAACAGCATGCTCGGAACGCCATGATAAACAGGCTCAGTTGTCGCACTGCGCGTCATTGACACCCCACGGTGTGCGGCACCATTCCTTCTCCGCCAGCAGGGTGTGTCCAGCCAGACTCGGGTGGAAGCAGTCGCCGTTGTTCACTTGCCCGGAACCGAATACCACATCATACACATCACTGTAGCCGGCATTGGGCAGCGCGCCGGACACGCGGTATTCCTCCAGCACGTCGCGCAGGACGGTGTTGTAGTCATCGCGGACAATACGGTGGAAGTCCTTGCGGCGCAGGCAGTTCGCCCTGTCCCCGGGATAGGGGGTGTCCGGATCCAGCCGGGACACGCTGCTGGCGCAATCGTCCCCCGGATTGTCGAGCAGGTTTTCGCACGGCACGAACGGCCACACGAAGACCCGGCACCAGAAGTTACTGAACTTGGCATTCCACAGCCAGTAGATGGCCGGGATGCCGGACACCTGGATACGCGCATTGCGGGTTGCGTCGCTCGCGGCCAGCACATCGAGGCCGGCGCGGTATTGCGCCTCGAACAGCGCGGGGTCGGTCATTTGGGACATGCTGGGCGCACACACGTCATTGTTGCCGAGCAGGACCGTCACCATGCCTGCATCGGCCGAGGGCGTCTGTGCCGTGGCCGTCACCACGACCTGGGCCTGTGCCGCGAAATCGGCCATGACCGCGCCGCTCGCCGCACGGTTGAAGATCCCGTCGCGGCCGGCATTGTTTTCGTAGTATTCGACCGGGACGATGGCCTCCATGCGTTCATTCAGGCTGTTGACGCCGTCGCTGACATCGAAGCCGGTCGACCAGACGACCTCGTGGTTCGAGTTGCCGATGTCGCCACGCGCGGCCTCGCCCTCGCCGATCGAGTCGCCGATAGTGAACTGGTTGCCCGGCCAGGGGGGCGGGGTCACATCGAGGTCGCCGAGCGCGATGCGGTAGATGACCAGCAGGTCGCCCGTATTGAACGTGCCATCGGGCTGCGGCGTGCCGGTCACCAGCGGCGCCACGTCGCCATGCACCGTCTGTGCCGGGTCCAGGATACGACCGCCTTGCAGTGCCTGCTGAGCCCACAACAGGTCTACGACATCGACCATGCCGTCGATGTTGATGTCGCCGTCGTGGCTGGCGGATGCCGCGCCTGCCTGCAGCAGGCAGCACAGACCGAGTGTGAGTGCACGGGCTTTCCGGGTGCTGCCTGTCATTCTGCGTGTCCTGACGGACGACCGTCGATCGGGCGGGTCACTGCGGATTCCCGGGAAAAAACGGCCGGGTTCCATCGCCGGCCGTGCAGCACGCTCGCGGGTCCGAACGCGAACGATGCGCCGGGAAGCGGGCGGGAAAGCATCCCTGCATCTCTCGTTGATCCATCGCGTACTCCATTCAACCGGCCGGCTGATCGAGGTAGTGCCGGTTGAAGTCCTGCCCCGCGATGCGGAATTCAATATGTATCTCACTGCCTTGTGCGCTGATATCGAGTCTGAAGCCACTGTGTCCGAGTATCTCCAGCATGTTTTTATTCTCCGGCAGCACTTCTGCCTGCAGCCGCTCGATGCCGTTGCGTTGCGCAATGCTGACAATGTGTTCGAACAGGAGGGTGCCGACACCCTGATCCTGATGCGCGTCATCCACGGCGAATGCGATCTCGGCAACACGTTCCGGTGTCTTTTCTTTCAATTCAATATACCTGCCGACGCCGACGGGCCTTTCCTTTTCATCGCCTGTTATGGCCACCACCAGCGCGACGTGATGCACGAAATCGACCTCGGTGAAATATTCCAGTTCCTGTGCAGTCAGTGTGCGCTTGGCGCCGTGAAAGCGGAAATACACGGATTTGCCGGTCAGGCGATGAAACCCGTCCAGCAGGTGCTGCTTGTCATCCGGCCTGATGGCGCGTACCACTGCGGCAGTGCCGTCGCGCAGCGTGGCGGGCTGTGAGAACCGGCTCAAATCCGGCATGGTATCGCGATGGTGTTTGTCATTAGCGACCCTGTATCATCCGTCCGGTAAAAAATCAACGCGTCAGGAAACAATCCGGGCTGGCTGCAGTGAACCTGTCATAAACTTTTCTCCAGCCGCCCGATGCGGTCCCCGGTGGCGGGGTGACTGTTCAGGTAACCCCGGAACGGGTCACTGCCTGGACCATGCGTGCTGTCCATCTCCGCCTGCATGCGTGCCAGTATCCGCGCCAGCGCCGCGGGCGGGATGCCGTTCAGTTCCAGCATCGCTATCGCGTAGTCATCGGCCTCGCGCTCGAAGTCGCGCGAGTAGCGCGCCTGCAGCAGGGCGCTGGGCAGGCCGGCCGCGAGGCTGCTCACGTCACCCACGTACCAGCTCACCACGAAACCGACGATGGAACCCTGGATGAACATGCGCAGGCTGTGGCGGCGTTCGAGGTGGCCGAGTTCGTGTGCGAGGACGCCGAGTATTTCATGGTCGTGTTCGGCGCTGGCAACCAGCTGGTCGGTGACCACGATGGTGCCATCGGGCAGGGCGAAGGCGTTGGCGCCGATCGCGCCGCCGTCGCGGAACACGATGCGGTGCAGGGGCATATCGCCCTCCGGTGGTGTGAGCCGGTCAAAATCCGCGGTGAGTTGCACCTGGCGCGCGTCCGGCAGCTCGCTGGCCTCGAACACGTGGTCATCCAGGATGGCGAGCGTCGATTCGCCCATGCCGGCCAGCAGGCGTTCCGGCAGGCGTTCCGCGATCCAGCCAGCGGCGGCCGGCAGCCCCCAGTGATAGCCGGCGAGCGCCGAGGCGACCGTGAGTACCACCGCGACCAGTGCCCAGTGCCAGCGCGCCTGCAGGCGCACCACCAGGCCGTCCCCGATACCGGCCTCGCGCAGCAGCTGCCCGAACGCGGCATGCTCGCGTACCTCGCAGTGGGCGCCGTCGGCGAAGCGCACCACGCGCGGTGCGGCGCCGAGCGGTTCGGAAATCTCCAGGCCGGCGATGGGTTCATCGCGGGCCACCCGGTCGCCGTCCACGATCAGCCGGGCACCGCGCAGGAATATCGTCACCGGCCGCGGCTGTGCCGACTGTCCATCGTAGTAGGTTGCCGGGATCGGCTGCATCAGAACGAGATGTCGAAGTCGAACAGGTCCGCCGCTTCCTCGCCGGTCGCGGCGACCGCCTGCTGCTGGTCGGCCATGAAGGCTTCCATGTCACCCGCCGGCATGAAGCCGATGTGTTCCAGCCGGTAGCGGGCCAGGCGGATGTCGGCGAAAGGCTTGAACAGGCCCAGCGTCAGCAGGATGCCGATAAAGTTGCTCAGGTAGATCCACAGCAGCCCGCGTGCCCGCACGTCGCTCACGAGGTGGTGCGGGCCGAGCGTGGTGTGGTTCCAGACCAGGTTCTGTAACCGGGCCGAGAACCACGGTCCCAGCAACAGGAACAGCAGGAAATAGATGCCCAGGAAGACGGCCAGGATGTAAGTGACCATGCGTGCGCCGGCCTCCTCGCTTATCTCCTCCTGGTTGGCGAGTTGATCGGCGAGTTCGACCGGAAACAGCAGCGCTGCGCCACCCGCGGTCAGCGCGATCACCAGTACGACCAGGCCAAGCAGTTTCAGGTACAGGCCGAAGAATTTTCCGCTGCCCGCGCTGAAGGCGAAGCAGGTATTGCCGTACCAGCTGTTGCCGTGCTGGTAGCGCTTGATGCGCTGGTGTGCCAGCGGTGCCAGCAGGTAGAGGGTGAACAGGGCCAGGAGTGGAAACAGCAGGAAATTGATATAACCCTGTTTGTTGCTGCCGCGGAAAGAAAAGCGCAGCCCGCGATGACTGCTGTTGTGCAGCTTGAAGCGCAGCGAGCGCACGATCAGCCAGGGAAAGACCAGTGCCAGCAGTCCCATGGCGACCAGCGCCATGACGGGCGAGACCATGCCTGAGAACTGGTAGGCCAGCAGCAGGGCCACCGCGATGATCCGGCCCTTCAGGATTGCCAGCGGGTCGCCGTGAAAGTCGAAGCTGCTGCCGGCCAGCGTGGTGTTCAGGTAGAAGTATTTCAGACGCCTGACCTTGGCCCACGCCGAGTAGATGCCGAGCGTAAGGATGCTCAGGGCGAGATTGACGATCCAGATGCGGAAGTATTCAGCCCCCTTGCCGGAAAAGGACAATCGCTCTGCCTGTGCCGTTACCGCGCCTGGCGGCATGATGCCTCCCTTCTGTGGCTCTGTTTATTGCATCCTATTGTGCAGTGCTGCCATGACCAGTGCCAGTACCCTCGATATGGGCAGATCAGCCCGGGCGTCGCCGGGGTGGCAGCATTAGCCACGCTGTGCACAGTCAGGCGTTCCGGAAAAACGAGCGCAAAGGCGCAAAGAAAAACGCCACAGAGCGCACCGAGAACACAGAGCAAAACCAGGCTGTTGCCAGGCATTCTTCGTGAGCGGGAGCGGATGCGGTCCGCGAATGAGCCAAAAACTGGCGCAGGCTGGCGGCTATCGACGTTGGGTGCGTTTTTCGCACCGAAAACTTATTGTTATATGCCTCCGTGTTCCCTGTGTTCTCTGTGGCAAGCATTTTTTCAATTACTCTGCATCTCGGCGCGTGGATCCTTTCCGGGTGGTGCGCGTTGCTATAAACCTGCCCCACGGGCCGCCAGCTTCTTCAGGACGTGCGCGGCCGCCGCCAGCCCGAAGCCGGCGGTGACCGGCATCACCGAGCCCAGGCCGCCGGCGCAGGTCAGACCGCCGAGGCCGTGATGGTCGGGTTTGGCCGGGCTGACGCAGCCGTCCGCGGCGGGGAATACCGGGTTTTCTTCCGAGTATACGCAGGGGACATCGAAGCGCCGCTTGGGGTTTTTCGGAAAGCCGTAGTCGGTGCGCAGCAGCTTGCGCGTCTTGGAGAAGAGCGCGTCATGCTCGGTGCGGCTCAGGTCGACGACGCGGATGCGCGTCGGGTCGGTCTGGCCGCCGGCGCCACCAACGGTGATAATGCGGATCCGGTTGCGCCGGCAGTGCGCGATCAGACGCGCCTTGGTGCGAAAGCCGTCGATGCAGTCGATGACATAGTCGTAGCCCGGCGCGACCAGTGTCTCCAGGTTGTCGATTCTGACGAGCTCCTCGATGCCGTACACGGTGCAATGCGGGTTGATCTGGCGCATGCGTTCCGCCATCACCTGCACCTTGGCCATGCCGAGCGTGCTGCCCAGCGCGGGCAGCTGGCGGTTGATATTCGATTCGGCGACATGATCGGGGTCGATCAGCGTGATGCGTCCGATCGCCGAACGCGCCAGCGCCTCGGCGGCCCAGGACCCGACGCCGCCGATACCCAGCACGCAGACATGCGCAATGCGAAAGCGCTCCAGTGCCTGCGCGCCGTACAGGCGGCGGATGCCGCCGAAGCGGCGCTCGAAATCGACGTCAGCGCCGACAGGCAAGGGGTCCGGTGTCGTCATGCCGGCAACATACCAGAAAACGGTTGGGCGGTGATGCACGCGCGGCTTACAATCACGTCATGGAACTGGTCGATACCCATTGCCACCTCGATGTCGCGGAGTTCGATGCCGACCGCCAGCAGGTGCTTGTGCGGGCGCGGGCGGGCGGGGTGAGCGGCATCGTGGTGCCCGGCGTTCTGGCGCAGACGTGGGACGGCTTGTGGGCATTCTGCGCCACCGATCCCGAACTGTACCCGGCGCTGGGTATGCACCCGGTCTACCTCGACCGGCATACCGATGCCGGCCTGCAGCGACTGGAGACGTGGGTCGCGGACCTGCGTCCGGTCGCGATCGGCGAGATCGGGCTGGATTACTACGTCGACGGCCTGGACCATGGCCGGCAGCAGCGGCTGTTCGAGGCGCAGCTGGAGATTGCCCGTGCCGCCGGACTGCCGGTGATCCTGCATGTGCGCAAGGCGCACGATGCCGTACTCGCGGCGCTGAAGCGTATCCGCGTGTGTGGCGGTATCTGTCACGCCTTCAACGGCAGCGTGCAGCAGGCGAGCCAGTACATCGAGCTGGGATTCAGGCTGGGCTTCGGTGGCATGCTGACCTTCGAACGTTCCAGCAAGCTGCGCAGACTGGCCAGGGCGCTGCCGCTGGAGTCACTGGTGCTGGAGACCGATGCGCCGGACATGACCGTGTCACAGCACCATGGCGAGCGCAACAGCCCGGAGTACCTGCCGTACTGTCTGGCCGCGCTGGCCGCGGTGCGCGGCGAACCGGAGGATCGGGTGGCGGCACAGACCACGCTCAATGCGCGTGCCGTGCTGGGCCTTGACGCATATGGCTAGCGCCGGCATCGACCTGACTTTTGCCCGCCGGTTCGTTTGCGGATCTACACTCAAAACAGGTAAATTCTGCAAGTCCGCAACGCACGCCGGAAGGAGGAAATGACAGGATGCGACTGTTTTGCTACGGGACATTGCAATACCCGGAAATCATGCATCAGGTCAGCGGCAGCCACTATCCCGGGCTGCCGGTCGTGCTGGAGAACTATGCGTGTTACACGGTGCGCGGCGAGGTGTTTCCGGGCATCGTGCCTGAACAGGACGCACAAACGCGGGGCGTGGTCTACAGCGGCCTCGGCGTTGCGCAGCTTGGCAGGCTGGACGAATTCGAGTGTGATTTCTACCAGCGGAGGCGGGTAGTGGTGAGCGACGCCGACGAGCGCCCGCTGGAGGCATGGACCTATGTGGTACGGCCCGATGCGTATAATGTCCTGACCGACCAGCCCTGGGACAGGGGCGTGTTCGAGATGCTGCACCTGCAGCAGTTCCTGCGCACGATCGAGGGTGAATGAATGGCCGCCGGCAAGCTGCTGATCATCGCGGGTCTGGTGCTGGTCGTGCTGGGCCTTGCGTTCAGCTACGCACCCGGCCTGTTCAGCTGGTTCGGGCACCTGCCTGGCGATATTCGCCGGGAGGGTGAACACGGCTCCGTGTATATCCCCGTCACCTCGATGATCGTGATCAGTATTGTATTGAGTATCCTCATCAACCTGTTCTTCCGCCGCTGATGGTGCCGGACGGACAGCAATCGGGAAACGCAATCATGATCGGGATCGAAAATTACAGCGGGCCGTGGCGTGGTCCAACTGGACGTAAGCCGGCGCGCGCCCGCGACTGCGTCACCTGTCCTGCCGGCATGGGCTGCGTCTGGAGCAACGCGCTGCCGGCGTGTGGATGCGCAGCTAGAAACTGATAGAGCAATATTAAATAACTATAAGATATATAACATATATAAATATCACAGTTGTTTTCGGCAGCCGCGGCGTCCAGCTGGTATCTCCGGCGCAGACCCACTAAGATATGAACTGACCCGAATGGGCACTCCGATGCCGATCAGGTAACCCGAACAGGAACAAAAAATGACCTATTGTGTGGCAATTGCAACTGAAGACGGTCTGGTGTTTTGCTCCGACTCGCGCACCAGCGCCGGCCCCGACATGCTGTCATCCTACAGCAAGATGCACATGTTCAAACCGGCCGCGGACCGGCTGTTCGTGTTGCTGACAGCCGGCAACCTCGCCACGACCCAGGCCATCGTCAGCTGCATTGAAAACGATCTGGACGAACCCGACAAGGTCAACCTGCGTACCTGCAGCAAGATGGTCGATGTCGCCAGATATATTGGCAAGGTGAGCCGGAAAGAGCAGACGGATGCGCGGACCACCTCCGCCTCAACCGGCATCGATACCTCGGCCTCGCTGTTGCTGGGCGGCCAGATCAAGGGTGGCGACATGTCCATTTTCATGATCTACCCGGCGGGCAATTTCATTACCGACTCGGACGAGAACCCCTTCCTGCAGATCGGTGAAAGCAAGTACGGCAAGCCGATCCTCGATCGCATCCTGACCCGCAAGACCTCCCTGGAAGATGCCGCGCGCTGCGCCATCGTGTCGATGGACTCGACATTGCGTTCCAATGCGACCGTGGGGGCGCCGATCGAACTGCTGGTATATGAAGACAACACCTTCCAGAGCGACCACTACCTGCGCTTCGAGGATGACGACGATTACCTGCGCGCGGTCCGCCAGAGCTGGAACGAATCGCTCAAGGAAGCCTTTTCCGCGCTGCCCCTCCTGGACTGGGAAGGGCGCACCACGCAGTCCAACGTGCTGCCCCTGTCGCACGACGCCAAGCGCTAGCCCGGATCGAAAACGCCGAAGCGCCTGTTCCTCCTGAATAAACGGCTCGAATGCGGGGCCGCAGGCGCTGCACCGGCGTGTGCGCTATCACGTCTAAATTTTCCTGTGCTGTACCTGCCTGGGTATTTCCAGTCGCCTGCCAGGGTGGCCTGGTCCAATTGTGCTGGAGGGATGCGGTTAATCAGGCGCGGTGTGCCGGCCATGCCTGGCAATGACTCTCGATGCAGAAAGCGGCTTCCGCGCCGGCAATGGAACCGGCTTATTTGCCGGTGTCGGGCGAGAACCAGGTGCTGTTGATGACGTTGTGTATGCCGTCGAGCTGAAGCTGAAATTCATCGATGAAGGTGTGCAGTGCAGCGTTCTTGAGCTCGCCGGGTTCGGCCTTGTCCAGCGCACGCTTGACCCCGTTAATGGTGTCGAGTGCCTGCTCGTTGTTCGGCAGCAGGCCGATGCTGGTATCAATCTCGTTGAGCGTGTGCGCCAGTGCGCGCGGGAACACCTTGCTGTCGAACAGGAAATGCAGTACATCCTGCGGGTTGACGTTGCGTCGCACGTTGAGCCGGTACATCTGGTAGGCGCTGAGCGATTTGAGCACACTGACCCACAGTACATTGCGATACGGGAGTATTTCCTCGGAGTCGCCCAGCAGCTTGGCCGACGCGGTATCGATGATGCGGGTACTCATGTCGGCACGTTCCAGGTTGCGGCCGATGCGGATGAACTGATAGGCATAGTCGTTATTCATGCTGCCGGCCAGCATGCCGGTGATCTGCTGGCAGCGCTGGACGATGTCGTTCAGCACCTTGTGACGGCTGCCACCCGGCAGCGCGCGGGCGCCGCGCTGGGCGACGCTGAGGTACATGCTGTTGATGCGTTCCCAGGTCTCGGTCGGCAGCACTTCGCGCGTGGTGCGGATGTTTTCACGTGCCGTGATGATCGAGCTGATAATGGAGCCGGGGTTGTCGCGACTGCTGAACAGGAACCCGATGATGTTTTTTTCCAGGGGTTTGACGGCCAGCGCATCGAATGCCTCGCGCGTGCCAAGCACCTCGATTATCAGGTCCCAGCCGGGCCTGATGTTCGCCGGCAGGTCGAGCACCAGGTGATGCTGCACCAGCATCAGTCGCGCCGTGTTTTCGATGCGCTCGATAAACCGGGCCATCCAGTACAGCCGTTCGGCGACCCGGGACAGCATTATCTAGCCACCTTGTCCACGACCCAGGTGTCCTTGCTGCCCCCGCCCTGGGATGAGTTAACCACCAGCGAACCCTTGCGCAGGGCGACCCGGGTCAGGCCGCCGGCGGTGACGTAATGGTTTTTGCCCTGCAGGATGAACGGGCGCAGGTCGAGGTGGCGCGGCTCGATGCGGCCATTGCACAGGGTCGGCGCGGTAGACAGCTTGAGTGCCGGCTGCGCCATGTAATTGCGCGGGTTCTTTTCGATGAGTTCGGTGAACTTCGCGCGTTCGGCCTTCGTCGCGACCGGGCCGACCAGCATGCCGTACCCGCCCGATTCGCTGGCCGGCTTGACCACCATGGTGTCGAGGTTGGCCAGCACATGCTTGCGCTGTTTTTCGTCGTTGCACAGAAACGAGGGCACGTTGGCGATGATCGGGTCCTCGTCGAGATAGTACTTGATGATGGCCGGCACGTAGGTGTACACCAGCTTGTCGTCGGCGACGCCGGCACCGGGTGCGTTCGCCAGTCCGACCTTGCCGGCGCGCCAGGCGCGCAGCAGGCCGGGTGTGCCGAGGCAGGAGTCGGCGCGGAACGCCTCAGGGTCGAGAAAGTCGTCATTGACGCGGCGGTAGATGACGTCGACCCGCTCCAGGCCCTTGATGGTCTTCATGTAGACGCAGTCATCGTCGCCCACCACCATGTCGGATCCTGCCACCAGTTCCGCCCCCATGCGCTGCGCCAGGTAGGAATGCTCGAAATAGGCCGAGTTGAAGATGCCCGGTGTCATCACCACCACCTCGGGGCTGCGCGAATGCCGCGGCGAAAGCGAGGTGAGCATGTCGAACAGCTGTGACGGGTAGTCGTCGACCGGCAGGATGCTGTGCCGGCGGAACAACTGCGGCAACACGCGCTTGGTGACGGCACGATTTTCCAGCATGTAGGATACGCCGGACGGCACGCGCAGGTTATCCTCCAGCACGTAGACCGTGCCGTCGCTGTCGCGCACCAGGTCAGACCCGCAGATATGCGCCCACACACCGTACTTCGGTTTGGCGCCGATGCATTGCTGCAGGAAATCCCTGGAGCTCTTGATGAGCTCGGCGGGGAATACCTTGTCCTTGATGATGCGCTGCCGGTTATAGACGTCGTCGATGAACATGTTGAGCGCCGTGAGGCGCTGCACCAGTCCTGCTTCGAGGCGCCGCCATTCTGTGCTGGAAACAACGCGCGGGATGATGTCCATCGGCCATGAGCGGTCGATGTTCTCGCCCTCGCTGTAGACCGTGAAGCTGATGCCCATTTCCTGAATGGCCAGGTCGGCGGCCTGCTGGCGACTGAGCAGGTGCTTCTCGGTCAGGGTCTGCAGGTAGGCAACGACCCGGCGTGCCGCGGCGCGGGCATGGCCGGGCGAACTGATCAGCTCGTCATAAAAATCGCCTGGATCGTATTGTGTCCAGTCGATGGCCTGTTTGCGGGTGGTGGTGCGTGTCACGCTACCTGTTTTCCTGTGCCGGTCATGGGTCGACGTGAGTATCAGCAGGCCATGCCGGGTGGCAGGCTGTATTCTGTTCTATCCTTGGGCAAGGCCCTGAACATTATGGCGTAGGTCGGTGAATGCGTGCAATGATAATCGATTTGCCGGTTGTTCGTGTCGAGAACCGTGTCGGTACGACGGCTTATGGTGCATGCTGGCCCGGTGGGTGCGGCGCTGGAGAAAACCATGAAAGACTTTCTGCAAAACGCGATCCTGGCTTTCACCGGGTTGATGCTTGTGCCGCTGCTGGCCTGTGCGTCGCTGTCGACAGACCCGCGCGAAAGGCCGGTCGGCGGCTGGCGGCTGGCCGCCGAGTCGAGCCCCTATCTGCAGCTGCACGCGGACAACCCGGTGGAATGGTATCCGTGGGGCGAGGCGGCCCTGGCCAGGGCGCGAGAGGAAAACAAGCCGCTGTTCATCTCCATCGGCTATTTCACCTGCCACTGGTGCCACGTCATGGCGCGCGAGTCCTTTCGGGATCCAGCCATTGCCGCCCTGCTGAACGGGGGATTCGTCGCGATCAAGGTGGATCGTGAACAGCGGCCGGATCTCGATGAGGCCTACATGCAGTACGTGACACTGACCAGCGGGCAGGGCGGCTGGCCCATGTCGGTGTGGGCCACGCCGCAGGGCGAACCGTTCTTCGGCGGCACCTATTTCCCGCCGGAGACAGCGCTGGGTCGTACCGGTTTCCGGGAGTTGCTGGAACGGGTCACGGCCGTCTGGCGCGAGGACGAGGCCGGCGTGCGCGCTGTTGCGCAACATGCCGTGGCCACGCTGCGCGAGCGCGGCCGTTCGGCTGCGCCCGTAAAAAACCTGACGGATGCACCACTCAAGGCGGCCCGGCGGGAGTACGCCGCACAGTTCGATGAAATGCAGGGAGGTTTCGGTACGGCACCGAAATTTCCGCAGCCGGCACGCCTGCTGTTCCTGCTGGAGGACGCCGATCCGGCCAGTGCGCCGATGGCACTGGTCACGCTCGACCACATGCTGGCGGGCGGTATCTATGACCGGCTGGATGGCGGTTTTCATCGCTACTCGACCGACTTCGAATGGCGCGTGCCGCATTTCGAAAAGATGCTGTACGACCAGGCACTGATAGCGCGCGCCTGCCTGAGCGCCTGGCGAAAGACCGGCGCGTCGCATTATGCCGACTGCGTACGCGGGGTGCTCGACTTCACCCTCGGCGAACTGCGCGACCGGCGCGGCGGATTTTACGCCGCGCTTGCCGCTGACAGCCCGGTGGCCGGCGATGAATCCGGCCATGCACAGGAAGGCGCGTACTACACCTGGAACCGGGCGCAGCTGGCCGACGCGCTGCCGGACAAGCACCTGCGCGAGTGGGCAATGGCGCGCTACGGTCTCGCGGAGCAGGGCAATGCCCTGAGCGACCCGCTGGGTGAAATGGCCGGGCGCAACGTCCTGCTGCAGGCGCTGGACGACAAGGCGCTGGCGCAGCGCTTCAATGTCGACCTGCTCACCGCGCGCTTGCGCAACGCAGAGATTGACAGCAAGCTGCGTGCAGCACGCCGCACGCGGCCGCCTGTGCCCGTTGACGACAAGATCGTCACGGCCTGGAACGGTTACCAGATCACTGCGCTGGCACTGGCCGGACGCCTGCTGGACGAACCGCGTTATATCGAAGCGGCGCGGCAGGCGGCGGACTTCCTGCTGGAGGAACTGTTCGATGCCGAAAGCGGCGTGCTGTATCGCGACTGGCGCAAGGGCATGCGTGGCGTGCCGGGATTCCAGGAGGACTATGCCGCGCTGGCAGAGGGACTGCTGGCCCTGTACCGGGTCAGCGGGGAAAAAAGCCGGCTTGCGAGTGCGCAGCGACTGGTCGATGAACTGCGCGCGCGCTTCGAAGATACGGCACACGGCGGTTTTTTCAGCACGGCCACCGACACGGAACTCTGGCTGCGTGAAAAACCGGCGGAAGATGGCGCTGCCGTGTCGGGCAACGGCATCGCGATCCAGGTGCTGCTCGCGCTGGGCGGGCTGACGGGTCGCCAGGATTACCTGGACAGCGCCCGGCAGGCCGCGGCCTGGGCGGCATCGCAAATGGCCGATTACCCGGCGGCGATGCCCTATATCCTGCTGGCCTGGCCGCAGTTGCTGGCTGACAAGACGACCTGACTGCCCTGGCCGCTGTCGCGTGTGGTCGATGGTGTCGAAACGCGAAGCACAGTGCGTGACCGAAAATGCGTACTTCGAGGCAAGGTCGTCATTCATTACAACCCTGCGGGCAACAGCAAGCTGGTTTTTCCTTGAACCTTAATGTGTGGGATACTGAAAAAATTGCATGAAAGGACCTCGTCAATATCGCTTTATGAACAGCTGCAGGCAACTGTTTGAATGAACAAAGGCTACCTGATGATATTTCTGCTGCTCCTGACCGGGGGTGTTGCGCTGGCGGCGGTATACAAGTGGGTGGATGAATCAGGCAGGGTTCATTATGGCGATGCGCCCCCCGAGGCATCCGATGCGCAGTCTGTCGCCGTCCCCGAAGGGCCCTCGCAGGAGACAATCGAGCGGGCACGCCAGGAAATGCAGCAGAAGCTGGATCAATACAGGAAGTTTTATGAAGAAGCCGCCCCGCCGGAGCCGCTGCAGGAACCATCCCGGACGGCGCAAGTCCGTGTCGTCACGCCTGACAACATCGAATGTTTCAGTCCGCTATCCGATATTGCAAAAGGACCCTCGGCGGATACCTTTACACCCATTAGGCCCACCGCGCTCACCGGGGCGCAGCAGATGTCGCTGCATGAGCTGTTCGGCAAGGCGGATGCTCGCTGGCGGGGCACGATTGCCGACTCCGCCTGCACGGGCACTCCCGCCGAGCCAGGCAGCAGGATAACGCACTACACGGCGCGAACGACCGTGGATTGGGATGCCCGCACCTCGCGTCTCAGCATGGAGACCGACACGGTCGGGCAGGAAAGTCATGCAACCGAACGACTGTTCCAGCGATACGAAGTGGGCGATGCGCTTTACTTCACTGACCTGAAGGCCGCGAACACCATAGCGCTGGACGCCAACAAGGTGGAACTGCTGGCGCTGGACGGCAACAGGGTGTCGTTTCTCATCAAACGACGTATTGCGGTCGGGCCTGATCGTGCGACCAGGCCACGTGGCGAAATACGCTATCTGGAAATTGCTGACAGGGTACTGAAGCTGACAGAGCTGTATTATATGGATTCAATGCTGACGGGATCCAGAACCTGGGTTCTGAACAGGTAGGGTTTTTCGACAGAATCAATCCATCCTGGTCATTTCCAACGCCCGCCCTGGCCAGCGTGCAGACACGGCGGGCGGCCTTCGTATCGTAGTGAATGAGGATATGAAATCACCATGAACTTTTTCAATGACCTTGCGGATTTCAGTGCCGGCGAAATCAATGAGCTGATCGCGCTGGCCCGCAGGCTGGATGAAAAACCCGAGCCGCGGTCGCTCGAAGGCAAGGTACTGGCACTGCTGTTCCTGAGCCCGTCGTTGCGGACACTGGTGTCATTCCAGTCGGCGATGGTGCGCATGGGCGGCGGAACCTTCGTTGTATCGCCGGACATGTCGATTCACGGCCTTGAATCCCGCTCGGGTATCGTCATGGACGGTGTCGCAGCCGAGCATATTCACGAAGCCGTCCCTGTGATCGCCTCCTATGGCGACGCCATCGGCATCCGCGCGTTCGCAAAAAGACATCATCTCGACGAGGATCTGGCCGATCACGAATTCCGCGAACTGATATCGCTTGTCGATACGCCATATATCAACATGGAATCGGCAATCAATCATCCGTGCCAGAGCCTGGCAGACTGGAAAACCATGGACGACCTGGGCATCCCCGACAGCGGCGGAAGGTTCGTCCTGTCCTGGACCTGGCATCCGAATCCGCTGCCCCTGGCGGTACCTGCCGCAACGGTGCATATGGCTGCCATGCGCGGCATGGAAGTCACGGTATTGAGACCCGAGGGTTTCGAGCTGCCGGATGTGATTATGGCCAGGGCGCGCCAGGCGGCGGCGATTAGCGGCGGTTCGGTGACCGAGACCGACGACCGCCTCGAGGCGATGCAGGGTGCCCGGGTCATTTATGTCAATTCATGGGCATCTGCAAGGCATTACGGTAACAAGCGCGCCGAAGACAGGATCAAACTCGAACTGCGGGACTGGTGTGTGGATGAACCCTGGTTCGAACCGGCGGAAAGTGACTGCCGCTTCATGCACTGCCTGCCCGTACGCCGCGGCGTCACTGTCACGGATCGCATACTCGACGGGCCGCGCAGCGTCGTTATCGCCGAAGCACGCAACCGCATGCTGGTGCAGATGGCCGTGCTGCACCGGATGTTATCAGGCTCGTAGTGGAACGAAATGAACCCGGCCGGTCGATGCTCAGCCGGCCGGTGTCTCCGGTTGCGCCGCGCTGCCGGCTTCCGGCAGGCGCTGCATATCCACCGAGACCAGCGGCCGGTGGCCCGGATCGCCGCCGAAGATGACGCCCTTGAGCGGCGTGACATCGGCATAATCCCTGCCCCAGGCCGTGGTGATGTGCTGGTCCAGCGGCACCTGGTTGTTGGTCGGGTCGAAGTCGTGCCAGCCGACCCCGGGCAGGAAGACGGAAAACCAGGCGTGCGACTCGTCGGCACCCGGCTGTTTGGGCTGGCCCGGCGGCGGCAGGGTTTCGAGGTAGCCGCTTACGTAACGCGCCGCCAGTCCCAGACTGCGCAGGCAGGCGATCGCGAGGTGGGCAAAGTCCTGGCACACGCCCCGGCGGCTGGAAAACACATCGGCCAGGGGAGTGGAGACGGTGGTAAAGGTCGGGTCGTAGGTAAAGTCATGATGGACACGTTCCATCAGGTCGCGCACGGCCTCCAGCAGCGGCCGGCCGGGCGGGAACGAGGCCCGCGCGTAGCCGGCCAGTTCCGGCGCAGCGATCGCCAGGGGCGAGTCGAGCACGAATTGACGGTTCTCACGCGCGTCGTCCGTGAGCGGTTCCGCCAGCCGCACGCGCACCTCGTCCCAGGGCATGCCCCTGTCCAGCGCCAGCTGGCTGCTGCCCGGATCCAGCAGGATCTCGCTGGTGGCGGTAACCGAGAAGGCCTGGTGCGGCTGCTGAATGGAAAAGTAGCTGACGTGGTTGCCGAAGAAATCCTCGTGCTCGGCAAGATCCATCGGCAGGGGATCGATCTGCAGGCGATGCCCCAGGCACTGCTGGGTGGGCAGATTGCGGGGTCGCAGATGCGCAAGATTGTGGCACTGGCTGACGCTGACGCCATAGTAGTACTCGGTCTTGTGCACGACGCGGTATTTCATGCCGCTCACGGCTCGTCGTCGACCAGCTGGTGGGGCTGCTCGGCCTGGGTGAAGTAGGTTGCCGTCAGGGCGCTGGAGGTTTCGCTCAGGCTCTGGCCGAGCCCGGCAAGCAGGCTGTCGAGCCGGGGCCGGATGCCGCCATCCGTTACCGCCAGCTCTTCCGCGTTCGCCAGCTTGAGCCGGGTGGCGGCCTCGATAATCAGCCGCATTTCTTTCTTGTAGGGACGCGCGTCCTGTCCCGGCAGCACGGCGAGATGCGTGCGTGCCGCGTCCAGCTGGTAGACGAGGGAGCGGCTGTTGGTTTCGTCCAGCAGCAGCAGGTCCAGCGTCGTCTCCAGCTGCGGCCGGTTACGGTAACGATGCCGGTAGAGTGTGAAGGATTCGGCAACAGAGAGCACAGACTCCAGCAACAGCACCTCGATCTCCGGCGTCGTATGGTTTGTCAGCACCGCCCGCAGCAACGCGATCAGCAGCAGGGCACGCTCGATGCGTCTGCCGAGATTGAGGAAGTGCCAGCCGAGATCACGGCTCATGCTTTCGCTGGCGGCGCCGGCGATGGCCATCAGGGCGGTGATGATACGGTCCAGGTTGTCCTGCAGGAACTGCAGGTCGGTGTGGCCGCCCTGTGCGAGTGCGGCCAGTTCATCCCCGATGTCATTGAACACCCGGCGGGTGTCGGATGACACCAGGTTGCGTACCACGTAGGCCGCGTTGAGACAGGATGCCAGGTTGGCGGCCAGGGTACCGTTGCGTCGCTGGTTGCCGATCAGGTCGATGATCTCCGCCAGCGGCTCGGCCAGGCGTGCATCCGCACCATTACCGGTGAAGCCGGGGTAGGTCATGCTCATGTGGGTCAGCCCCCGCAGCAGCATGCCCAGGGCGGCCTGGTTGACCGGATCAGCGAGCTGCAGGATTTCGTTGCGGCGGTTGTGGATCTTGCGGATCAGCCGGATCATGTATTCGGCGCGTTCGGCATAGCGCGCAAGCCAGAACAGGTTTTCGGCGGCGACGCCGGGCAGGGTTTCCTGCAGGCGCGGGTAGGCCGCCGTGCCCTGTGGCAGCAGCGTCACGATCTTCTCGGGTTCCGAGGCCAGCACCCAGGTGTCCTTGCTGACGGCCCCGACCTGGTTGGAGACGATCCGGCTGTCCGGTTGCTCGCCGACACGGGTCAGTCCACCCGGCATGACCGCATAGCTGTCCTGTCCGGCTGCCAGGAAGGTACGCAGGATGTTTTGGCGTGGTTCCAGCCGGCCATCGCGCAGTGCCGGCGCCGAGGAGGGGGTCAGCCGTTCCTGGCCGACATAGCGGTGGGGTTCCGCGCGGATGCGTTCGCGCCACGCCGCCAGCCCTGCCGCGTCGAGCTGGTCGCCGAAGATCGACTGGCTGCCGGCAACCCGGTTGATCGGCCGCAGTACCAGGCCGGGCAGGTTGGTCAGCACATAGTCGAGTTCCCGCGGCTGGCCGCACCACCAGGTGGCCACCGAAGGCAGCCGCAGCTCCTGGCCCAGCAGCCGCTTCGCAAGCCGGGGCAGAAAGGCCATCAGGCCGGGGCTTTCCAGGATCCCTGCGCCCAGGGGATTGGCGATGGCCACACGACCCCGCCGGACCACTTCCACCAGTCCGGGGACGCCGAGCAGGGAGTCGGGACGCAGTTCCAGCGGGTCGCAGTAATGGTCGTCGACGCGCCGGACGATGACGTCCACCGGTGCCAGCCCGCTGACCGACTTGAGCCAGACCCGCCCGTCGCGCACGGTCAGGTTGGCGCCCTCGATCAGGTTGTAATCGAGGTAGTTGGACAGATAGAGGTGCTCGAAATAGGTTTCGTTGTGCGGACCGGGTGTCATGATCACCACCCGCGGATCCTCGCGCCCCGCGGCCGGCGCCAGCGCCGCCAGCGACTCGCGCAGGCGGCGGAAGAAGGGGGCCAGCCGGTGCGGGTGGGAGTCGCGGAACAGGCTCGGTATCAGGCGCGACATGACGGTACGGTTTTCCAGTGCATACCCCATGCCCGAGGGGGCCTGGGTGCGGTCTTTCATCACCCGGAACTGCCCGTCCGTGCCACGTGCGAGGTCGACGGCATACAGGCAGAGCCCCGGTGCCTTGCCGGGCGGGGGCACCACGCAGGCACGCTGGAAGCCGGGGTCGGCATAGACCAGGTCCGGCGGAATCAGGCCCTTCCTGATCAGGCTGCGCGGTCCATAGAGGTCCTGCAGGATCAGGTTGAGCAGTTCTGCGCGCTGCATCAGGCCGGCCTCGATGCCGGCCCATTCCCTGCTGCTGACAAGCAGCGGCACGGGGTCGAGTGGCCAGGTCCGGTTGAGGCCGTCCTGCTCGCCGTAGACATTGTAGGTGGCGCCGTCGGTGCGCAGCATGCGGACCGTGTCGAGCTGCCGCTGCGCAAGCACCTCGGGGCCCATGGCATCCAGTGCGCTGATCAGGTAGCGCCAGTGCTTGCGCACCTTGCCCTGCCCGGTGCACATCTCGTCATAGCCCGATGGCGGTTGCGCGTAGGCCGGGCAGTCGGGGCTGTTCGCGGCGGCGGGGCTTATGGCTGGCGTCTCATTCACATCCGCTTCGGTATCTCAGGTCCAGGGTGTAAGGATACTCCGGATTGATCTCCTCGGCAGGGGGTGCCATGGGACCCGGGACATGACCTTCGGGGAAGAACTGCGCCAGCTGGGAAAATGCCGGCGGTGGTTTGAGCGGGCCGGTGGTGTGTCCATAATTCCAGAAGCGGCTGATGCGGCGGGTCTCCGCCTCGTAGGCATTGACCGGGAACACATCGTAGTTACGCCCGCCGGGGTGTGCGACGTGGTAGGTGCAGCCACCGATGGAGCGGCCGTTCCAGGTGTCGATGATATCGAACACCAGTGGGGAGTGCGTGCCGATGGTGGGGTGCAGCGCCGATGGCGGCTGCCACGCGCGGAAGCGCACGCCTGCCACATACTCACCGTGGGTGCCGGTGCTGCGCAGCGGGACCCGACGCCCGTTGCAGGCGACCACGTAGCGGCTCTCGGTCAGCCCGCTGACCTTGACCTGCACCCGCTCCACCGAGGAATCGACGAAACGCGCCGTGCCCTGGCTGCTCATCTCCTCGCCCAGCACGTGCCAGGGCTCCAGGGCGGCATTGAGATCCAGGCGAATGTCCTGCACGGTGACCGACCCGTAGTGCGGAAAACGGAACTCCAGGAACGGCGCCAGCCATTCCAGCTGGAACGGGTAGCCGGCGCGCTGCAGTTCGCACACCACATTCTTCAGGTCGGCCCACACGTAGTGGGGCAGCATGAAGCGGTCATGCAGTTCGGTGCCCCAGCGCGTCAGCCGGTGCCGGTAGGGTGTGTTCCAGAAGCGCGCGATCAGGGTGCGTAGCAGCAGCAACTGCACCAGGCTCATGCGCGCATGCGGCGGCATCTCGAAGGCGCGGAACTCCACCAGACCCAGCCGTCCGGTCGACGAGTCGGGCGAGTAGAGCTTGTCGATGCAGAACTCCGCCCGGTGGGTGTTGCCGGTGATATCCACGAGCAGGTTGCGCAGCAGCCGGTCCACCAGCCAGGGCTGGGCCACGTCACCCGCGGGCATCTGCTGGAAGGCGATTTCAAGTTCATAGAGGTTCTCGTCCCGGGCCTCGTCGACGCGCGGGGCCTGGCTGGTCGGGCCGATGAACATGCCGGAGAACAGGGTGGACAGGCCGGGGTGATGCTGCCAGAAGGTCAGCAGGCTGCGCAGCAGGTCGGGGCGGCGCAGGAACGGGCTGTCGGTCGGGGTGGCGCCCCCGAGGGTGACATGGTTGCCGCCGCCGGTGCCGGTGTGACGGCCGTCCAGCATGAACTTCTCCGTCGCCAGCCGGGACAGGCGCGCCTCGGCGTAGAGGGCCTCGGTCAATTCGACCAGTTCATCCCAGTCGCCCGCGGGGTGGATGTTCACCTCGATCACGCCCGGGTCGGGGGTCACGGCCAGCTTGCGCATGCGCCAGTCCCGCGGTGGTTCGTAACCCTCGATGCGCACCGGCGTCCCCAGCTCGGCGGC
>Ga0307423_1000556_pt1 | contig 25166 bp, 22 predicted proteins | sample SalMarWE160310MG_FD_202154 | JGI IMG/M metagenome (GOLD analysis project Ga0307423, IMG submission 202154) | Salt marsh sediment microbial communities from the Plum Island Ecosystem LTER, Massachusetts, United States - WE1603-10 | ecosystem: Environmental > Aquatic > Marine > Intertidal zone >...
AAATCGCAGTAAGTTCAAAGGGTGAAAAAAAATTAGAGTTTCTCGAAAAATATTTAACCACCGAAACGAATAAGCATAGCGATCAGGTTTCAATACAGAATACTCCTATCCCACATCTTTTCGGATTAGTAACTACTTACGGTGTAACTCATCCCCAGCTTTTCAGAAGAGTAAGAAGATTTTTAATGCGTTATGCTGCACTTTCAGAAAATGATGATATAAGAAAGCTTGCTGAAACAAGTCTTGATACACTTCAGAGTGGTTTCAGGGAATGGCTTGGTCCTAATCATCAATTAGCCGTGGATGTGGAAACCGGTGATGAGTACGATTGGGAAGATGTACTCATCTTCGAAGAAGGAATTGATGCGGAGGATAGACTGAGAATTAAGAATACAATTATTAAGACTTCAGCGCTAAGAGAAGCTGTGTTTATGTTCTCAAATGGTGTGCAGTTAAGACTTGATGATATTTTACCTAGCGGAATCTGGATAAGCATACTTGAATCAAGAACTGACAAATCAATTTACAGAATTACAGTTCAAACAAGATTCCGGGGCGCATTTGATTTAACTATTCATCTCAACAAAAACTTCCCACCCGCAAAGGTTAAAGAAGAAATAAAGTGGCTCATCCTGGCTGGTGCCAATACAAAAGGCGAAAGACTACTCCCGCACTTTGGCGGTTACTGGGAAGAATACAGTCTGTGGACAGAGGCATTTGTTCCGCGTGATAGCGTTGCAAAATATTTAGAAAGAGAAAGCAAAAGAAATGAGGAAGAAATCCAGCAAAGATTATTCGAACTATGGCCGCACTTTGTCTGGAATGCTTCCGCTGCTTATATGAATTTCTGGACAATCACCAATTATAAAATTGAGCTAGCCAACCCGATGCCGGAAAATGTTACTGTCCCGACACATGATTATCAAACAGGAACTCTGCTTTACTCGGTTTCAAAAAGAGTAATCTCGGATTCGCCAAAAGATTTCTTTGTTACTTTTTTTAATCTTTTCGTAAAATCCACTCTTGAGAAATACACATTCCTCGATAAAAAGTCTATATGGAATTACATTTTCTCCGGTGCTACTGAAACGGTTGGTGAAGAAAGATCGATAGAGCTAATTCAAAACTTAATTAGTGAGATTAGAACTGATGACTCTATTGCTGAGAAAAACGAAATACAATTCCGGGCAGAAGAATTTATTAAGAGCGTAAAGCGTGATGGGTTTATTCCCAAATCACTTTTCTTTGCAATAAAAAGATTTAACAGATGGAGTAAAGTCAATCCGGATGCCGATCAAACAGCACAGGCAGAAACTTTGTACGAAATGTATGATACTTACCAGCTTTTTGATCTTGAAGAGGAATACCGGCACACGCGAACATTTTTCTTTCTCAATACAGCATTTAAAAATTCATCCGCAGAACTTAAAAAAGCACTTAACAATATTGCTTTAAAGCAGCGAGCTGGCGAGTTAAATCTTGATGAAAGCCAGAAAGCTTATTCGGGACTCCACTCATTGTCAGATCTTTCGGAAGCAGATAAATTCTTTTTAACCAGGTTAAGCTATCCGCACCTGAAACCAAAAGATACTGCTGCACTACTGCGGGCAGAAAGTTTTGACATGGACACCTCAAACCTTGTTGTTCAACTTATTGATGAAGATGGCAATCCTTTTATAATCAGGAATCCAATATCGCCAAAAGAAATTTCAAGGCTGCATGCACTTTTTCTTGAATCGAACCTTGTTGTCAACTTTCGACCTGAACACAGATTTCTCGTTGCTCTTTCTGAAAGGGGCTTTATTATAGGTGGATTATTCTACGAAAGAACCGATGAGCAAACTGCTCATATGGAAAAAATAGTTGTTTCCAATCGGTATAGAAGAAAAGGTATAAGCGAGAGTATAATGAATGAATTTCTGAAAAGACTTAAAAGTGAGCATACCAGTTATGTTACTACAGGCTTCTTCCGGCCGGAGTATTTTTACAAATTTGGATTTAAAGTTGAAAAGAAATATTCAGGATTAGTACTCGACCTAAATAAAATTAAAGATAAGGGTGGACAGAATATTTCTTAAAGAATAAAAAATACTTACTTTTCAATTAGTCAATCCGGACTATTTTCACCAAATAAAGGAAAACCCTTGAGCAGAGAAATACACCGCTGGTTTAGCCCAAACCTTAACAAAGATATGGAAATTGTAGTTTATGGACATTACGGGTTCGCCCTCTTAATGTTTCCAACCGCAGCGGCAGATTTTTTAGAATATGAGCGATTCAAGCTGATTGATTCCATCGGCTGGTTTTTAGGTGAAGGAAAATTAAAAGCTTTCTCAATCAACAGCATCAACAATGAAAGCTGGCTGAATAATAATATGCATCCGGCTGACAAAGCAATCCGTCATCAGCAGTACAACAGGTACGTTGTGGAGGAAGTTGTTCCTTTCATTCATAATCATTCGAAAGGGCTGGTACCGATTGTAACCACCGGTGCTTCGCTCGGAGCGCTTCATGCTATAAATAATTTTTTAAGAAGACCTGACATCTTTTCGGGTACAATCGCAATGAGCGGTACCTACGATTTAAAATATTACTCCAAAGGCTATTTTGATGAAAACGTTTACTTCAATTCTCCTGTTGAGTATTTACAAAACTGGAACGATGAATATATGCTGGAAAAAATGCGTAAAGGGAAAATTATAATTGCATCAGGGCAGGGAGATTACGAAGATCCAAATGCTTCCAGAAGATTATCGGATATCCTTCACTCAAAAGGTGTTGATCATTGGCTGGATTTATGGGGTCACGATGTCAAACACGAGTGGCCAACCTGGCGGCAGATGCTTCCTTATTTTTTAAGTAAGTTCAATTAATTATTCTTAAAGAATGGATAAATAAGAGTGGACTGGAAATCTTTCTTCAACAATAAAAGAAACAGAAACGAATTTATTCTAACAGTTGTTCTGCTTGCAATATTGATGATTTCGTTTTCACAATTTCTTCAATTCATAGAAAAAAGAAACGGAGTATCATTACCAGATCCAATATTAAATGCATTCTCTCCATTAAACCTTACCTGGCTAACTTTTACATTAATTTATTTATCAATCGTTCTTTTTCTTTTTAGTTTACGAAAAGATCCTTATAAAATAATGATCGCATTGCAAGCTTATGGAGTGATGGTAATTTTCAGAATAATTGCAATGTATCTTGTACCTCTTGAAGCACCGAAAACAATATTATTGCTAAACGATCCTTTTGTTCAGCTATTTGGAAAAGGAGAAATTTTAACCAAAGATTTATTTTTTTCCGGGCATACCGCCACATTATTTCTTTTATTTCTTTTGACAAAAAATAAAATATTAAAAGTTATTTTCTTAGTATCTACGGTTACTGTTGGTATAACTGTCCTACTGCAGCATGTCCACTATTCAATAGATGTATTTGTTGCACCATTCGTTACATATGGGGCATTCAGGATTATAACCAGTTTGCATATTCATTATCCGGGAATAACAAATTCATAAAATTCTCTGAATAAATATGGAAGAAGAAAGAAAACAAGTAAATGAAATCGTCAGGTTTGTTGAGAAAGATTTCTTAATTAGTGACGACAAATCTCTGATTCCTTCAACCGATTCAACTTCACTGGAAGAATTCCGAAAATATCTCACTGATAAACTGAGACTTTTATTAGATGAAAAATTTGATATGTTAGTTAACATTCTTTACAGAATAGATATTAATGAAAAAAAACTTAGTGAATTATTCTCCGGACAAAACAGAGATTTCATACCAGCCTCACTTGCAGATTTGATTATAGAGCGTCAGCTTCAAAAAATAAAACTGAGGAAACTTTACAAAGAAGGAAAGCTTTAACCATCTGCTATTTAATTCCCGACACTTCTTACGCTTTATGTTGAACAAATTATAATTATATTTGTAATGTTATTTGGAACACTACCTTTGATATATTGATTCTGACGAAATTAATATATAATTTTTAATTGAGGGCAATAACTTGTTTCATTATATCATATACATCCCGCAAAATGCTCAAAAATAGTTACCGCAGAAACATGATTTTCGACCAAAACGAATTGTCCAAAATTGTTGCGGAAGGGATTTAATAATGGTATTTAATTCCAAAAGGATAAAAGAACTCGAAACTGAAAATGAGGAGCTGAAAACACTTCTTCAGGGGTTTGCTACAAAAGAAGAGCAGTTAAAGCGATATGACGAACTAATAAAAAAAGCGAGAATAGAATTTGGTGATATCACCCAGAGAAAAGATCAGACTGCTCAAACATTAGAGTCACTTGATAACGAGAAAACCAAACTTAACCACGACATTCAAAAACTTTCCTTTGAAATTAAACAACTCCGAGAGCTGAAAATTGCTGAGCACAATCAACTTCTAACCTTAAGCACTGCACTTCTTGATTCGGGGAAGATTTCACACGATGAAAAGGTCAATCAGTTATCCAACACAAAATTCAATCTCTATAAAGAGATAGAAGCTTCTGAAAAAAGAAGAAACAAGATTAAAAATGAAACCATTGAATTAGAAAATAAATATAAAGGGACATATCAGAAGATTCAGGAAATTAAGGATGTAGAGCAGACCCTCCGGACCAAAATAGAGAAAAGAAAAGAAGAACTTAGTATCCTGGTAGAAAGCCATAACGCGATTTTACAGGAACAACAGGAAAATCTTAATTCGAAATTAGGCAGATTAAATGATGAAGAAGAAAAGATTTCAGAAGAAACACGGTTAAGAATAAAAGAGTTATCCCGTGAAGAAGAAAACTTATTAAATAAAATAAACGATCAAAGAAACAAACTTGAAGAAATTGAAAAGAAGATTGAGGAGAGGAATCTTTATTTACAGGATAACACACAGCCTACTTTAACTGTAGAGGAAAGCGGAATCAGAGAATCTATGGAGCAGCTATCTCAGAAAGAATCTGCAAAGAAGGAACTCATCTCAGAACTCGAAAATAAAATCAGTATAAAAAAATCTCAACTGGAATCATTAACTGAGGATTTAAAAGCCAAAGCTGCTTTGCTCAACAAAGCATCAGATAAGAATGAACAGCTGCTTAAAGAACTACAATTCAGGCGGGCTAAACTTTCAAGGTTAGATGAGCTGGTAGAAGTAGCAACTGCGAGGTTGACTGATTTGGATTACAGTCTGAATACGCTTGAAGATGAATATCACAATTTGAATAAAGAGGTTCGTAAAACAAAATCAACAAAAAATGAAATTGAAAACAAATTAAAAGAGGAAATAAACGAAAAGAAAGAACTGGATGGATACCTAAAAGAACTAAGAGAGACAACTACTATATTGGCACAGCTCAAAAATGACATCGAGCAAGGTAGTGGTATGTCTGCCAAGAGGTTTTCTGGGGTACTGAAGTACTATAGTACATATATCAGCGAAATGTATAAACAGAAGGTCCAGTTAGAGAAAATTTTGGCTAAAAAGGAAAAGGACGTAAATGACTTAGACAGGATTCTTGAAGAAAAGCAATCTACTTTATATGAATTAGATAAATCTTTATTTATCGATCAGGATACGACCGAACTGTTCCGGGAATTAATAATAAAAATTCAAAAACAGTGGGAACAGATTAAAAAAATAACTTCATTTTCAGAAGATAAAGGCTTCTCTCAAATAATTCAGAACAAAGAATCGCTAACCGAAAAAGATCTTACTATTGAAAAATTAACTGAGTTTGAAAATACTTTAAAGGAAATAATACAGAAATCTGAAAGTTTCTTTAATAAGTATGATGAAAAACGACCTGTTTTCGAAAATGAAAAAAATGAATACGGCCAAAGATTAAACGAATTAAATAAAAGCATTCGAGACTCAGTAAACGAGCTGTCGAATTTGCATAACTCAATAAATAAAATAAAAGAAGAACACGAAGAGCATCGACAGGGTATTAACAAATTGGTTGGGATGAAAAAAAGACTGGAAGAAGAGATCGGCAAATATGAAGTTATGATAGACAAATATGAAAAAATCAAGGAAAAGATTATGAGGGAACAGGACTTAATAAAAGATAAAAGAGGAATTAAAGAACAGGCAGATCAGGTAGCTAAGCAGGATGAAGATAAAATAAGTCCAGATCCGAATAAATTAGATTGGATAAAAATCTGATTAGATATTATTAATTTAAAACAAATCTCATTTCGCATTTCTAAAGTGATTCCGTTTAGCAGGAATAACAATCCAAAGAGAAGAAAAATGAATAAACTCTTCAATAAGATACTTTTATCAACATTATTAATTGGTTTAATTTCCTTAAAAATATCCGGACAGCAGTTTAGTCCTCCGGATTGGAGCTACAATAAAGCAATTTATGAGGTAAATGTAAGGCAATATTCTAAGGAAGGAACATTTAAAGCCTTTGAGAAACATTTACCAAAATTAAAACAACTCGGTGCCGATATTTTATGGTTCATGCCCATTAATCCAATCGGTATTAAAAACAGAAAAGGAACTCTGGGGAGCTATTACTCAGTAAAGAATTATACTGAAGTAAATCCTGAATTCGGAACTCTTGAAGATTTTAAATCCATGGTCAAGCTATTTCACAAAATGGGTATGTATGTTATAATTGATTGGGTTGCCAATCATACTGCATGGGATAATCCCTGGATTAAAGAACATCCTGACTTTTACAATAAGGATTCAGTCGGAAATACCATTTCACCAAATCCGGATTGGACTGACGTCGCTGATTTGAACTATGATAACAAAGAACTGTGGAAAGAAATGATTAAATCTCTCAACTTCTGGGTTGAAGAATGTGATATTGACGGTTATCGTTGTGATGTTGCCGGAATGGTTCCAATTGAATTCTGGATTGAAGCGAGAACTGAATTAGAAAAAACAAAAAAACTTTTTATGCTTGCTGAATGGGATACTCCCGCAATGCATCTTGCCTTTGATATGACTTATGACTGGGGACTTTATAAAACTTTGAACGGAATAGCAAAAGGCGAGAAGAATGTAAAAAATCTTGTTAATCATATTAAACGTGATCAGCAGGAATATCCACCGAATGCATTCAGAATGCAGTTCACATCAAACCATGATGAGAACAGCTGGAACGGAACTGTGTTCGAAAGATTGGGAGATGGTGCAGAAGCTTGTGCAGTTTTAACTTGTCTGGTTCCCGATATGCCTTTAGTTTACACCGGACAGGAAGCTGGTAACGCTAAACGACTTTCTTTTTTTGAAAGAGATCCTGTTGAATGGAAGGATTACGAGCTATTCAATATTTATTCAAAACTTTTTCAATTAAAAAAAGACAACAAAGCACTTCTTAATGGTGAACAAGGAGGCGAAATTATCTTTCTTAAAAGTTCAGATGAAGAAAATATTTTTGCTTTCACAAGAGTTTCAGGAAAGGACAAAGTACTGGCTGTGTTTAATCTTTCCAAAAATCCCATCGAATTTGATTTGATGGGAGAAAATCTTGAGGGTTCATATAGAAACTTATTCACAGGTAAACTTGAATCCTTTGCCATAAGAGAAACATTTAAACTCAAAGCGTGGGAGTACAGGGTTTACACCAAGTAGAATCCTGTGGTATTTTTTTATTTCGGGGACTGTTCTTTTTTGTTACCCTGACTGAACAAATCTGTATACATCAATGAATATCTATTAACTAAAGTCAGTCGCCTCCGAGCCTCATTTCCTTCATTTTTCTAAACATTTCTACCAAAATTTCCCATACTTGATTTAAATTATTTCAGGCAAGGATTTTGGATACTATAGAAATAGAATTAAAGATTTCAAAAAGATGAGACTTCAAATAACAATATTATCAATATTTACAACGCTGGTTTTAGTTGGTTCTTCCTATGCCCAACTTTCAGCAAGTATCTATTTCACAACCGCTATTCCAGTGAATGATTTTCGATATTTTGATAATGATCTAGGATACGGCGGTAACCTTGAATTTTTCTTCTTTTCTCCAACCAAAGAAAAACCATTTGGAATGGGCATAAGCTTCTCGTACTTCGGGCAGGGACTTTACTTTTATGACGATCCATATTCTGATGAAACTTATCTTAGTGGAAACCGGGCAAACAATTTCAGCAGTATCCAATTGATTTTCCAACTCGCTCCGACCGGAGGTACGATAAAACCATACCTGGAAACTTTTTTCGGCGGAAGTTACATTTTTTCAAATTCTGAATTTTATACCCTTGATTACGTGCCTGTAAATCTTTATGTAGATGACTGGGCATGGAGTTATGGCATCGGAGGAGGTTTCAAATTTTTAATTAACGGCGATGATGACAGCGGTCCACTATATCTGGATTTGAAGGGAAGATATTTGATGAGCTCAAATGTAGGTATTCTTGATCGCCAGTCTATTCGGTATGCAAATGATTCTTTCTATTACTCCGTGAATGAAAAACAAATTAATTTTGTAGCGGTTCAGGTTGGCTTTGTCCTCTACTTTAGATAAAATTAACCACTGGTAATCAAATAAACCCTTCAATCATTATTAACCCGCCTGACTATTAATTTATCTGCTTTTTTGTAACAAATAGAAAATCAACTTCGTCTTTTATAATAAATGATGATTTCAGTAAAGTTTGATTATTTAGTCAGACAGTATAAAAACAGGGTTTTTAACTATGCTATCTATATGATGAAGAATCAGATGGATGCTGAAGATATTACCCAGGAGGTTCTGATCCGTACGTGGGAGAATATTAATAAGTTCAACTTTTACGCTTCCAAGGGATGGATGATGAGAACGACACACAACCTATGCGTTGATTATTTGAGAAGAAGTAAAAAAACAAATTATAAAGAAGTTCAAATAGAAGAAGAATATCATGAAGAAATAGCTGACCCTGACTTAGAATGTAACCCAGAAAAATTAATAGATAAAATAATAACTGACACAGAAATTAGGGAAGCTATTGAAAGATTACCTGAAAGATTTAAGAGTCCTTTTGTTTTATACGAGCTGCAGGAATTCAAATATAAAGAGATAAGCAAAATCCTAGATGTTCCTTTAAACACTGTAAAAGTAAACATTTTACGAGCTAGAAAACATCTTCAGAAAGAATTAAAACAATATGCAAAAGAAAGAATCAAATAATTTAGATCAGAAACTAATCGATAAAATAATCAAGGTTGCTTACGGTGATGCCGGGATTGTTGATCGAATTTACGTCAACTTCAAGTCATCATCAGACCAAAAAATTAAAGAGCTTCTTAAAGAGTATAATCACACAGTAAATGCTGTTCATACTTTAAAGCAAGAAAACGCCCCTGATCATATAATAGAATCAGTAAAGAATTATACGATAGGTAAAGAACAAAGAGAATCTTTATCATCCAGATTCTCCAGCGCACTCTTTATGCTCTTTGGAAAAAAGGCAATTCCCGTAGCAGCATTGGGAATTGTTGTGATACTAATTGTTTCCTTTTTTGTATTCAGAGAACCGGCACCTGCTCACAAATATTCTAAAGCAGAAATTGAACTTGCAGAAAAGCAGTTCGAGCAATCGTTGGCGATTGTTGGAAAGGCTTTTGAAAATGCTGAAAAAAATTTCAGCGATGAAGTTTTAAGTAAACAGGTTAATAAAAACTTAAACAGGGGTTATTATTTAGTAAACAACATCTTAACTGGAGGTTAAAATGAATATCTTAAAAACAACTTTGGGATTAATTCTACTTTTTTCAATAAGTCTCACCGCACAACTTGGTGATGTAACAAAAGAACCGGGTTATGTTGACTTTGGAGATTTGACAAAATTTGAAAAGTCTACAGGTGTTACTGAAGTAATCCTGGATGAAGACCTTCTCTCAACTCTCGCAGAAATTTCATCTGACGAGGATCCAAATGCAATGGAGATCCTTAAAGGATTGAAGCTTGTCAAAGCTAATGTTTTTGAAGTTAGTGAAGAGAATCAGGCTGAACTTGAAGCCAGGGTTAACAGTATTGATTCCAAGCTCATCAGCTCAGATTGGAAGAGAATTGTTAGAACAAGAAGCGATGACGAGATTGCAAATGTTTACATTAAGCGAAATAATAATAAGGAGATTGTGGGTCTGGTTGTAACCACCGTAGAAAAAAATGATGAAGCAGCTTTTGTAAACATCGTTGGAAAAATTAATCTGGCTTCAATTGGTAGGTTAGGTAAGCAATTCGATATTCCTCATCTTAATGATGTAAATCATCACAAGGAAAAGTCAGATGAAAACTAAAATTTTATTTCTGCCAATATTATTTCTTCCCTTATTTCTGAATGGATGCATAGGTATTAATAAAGAGTTTGGGGATATACGGGATGAGGTTATAAAGAATTTCGGCGGTGAATATAAATCTGAAATTCAGTTCTCTGTCGGTTCAGCCGGTATCTCTGTTTCAAGCTGGTTCGTAGATGCTACCGCAGATGAAGATATAGCTGCTGATATCCTGGATGATGTATCTTCAGTACAGGTTGGAGTGTATAAAAAATTAAGGGAGTCTAATCCACCTGATATGAATACATTGCGCCATATTGAGGATAAAATGTTCCAAAGCGGTTGGAAGTCAATTATTAGATCAAGTGACAACGGAGAGCTTACTGCTGTTTATGTTAGAAAAAATCGCGCGGAAACACTGGACAGAATGTTTGTCATAAATCTGGAAGATGATGAACTGGTTCTGGTTGATGTCAAAGGAGATCTAAAAGAAGTAATTGCAACAGCTATCAGAGAAAAAGGAATGAAGATTAATATGTAAGATGTGATCTGGGTAGGTCCCTTGCCATGGTTCTATACATCCCTCCTTTAGCAGGAGGAAAAATTATCTTTACAAATCGATTTTCTCTACCAGTTCTTCGTATCGGGGATCACTTTTTAAATCTTCAAACATATGATCTACCTTCAGATAAAGCAGTAAACCATATTTTTCTTCGTATGATTTATTTAGCAGTGCAAATACTTTGTCATAATCCTTCAAGCCAATATATATCGGTACGTAATTAAATGAAGCTATATCTTCTGTTTTAGATCGTTCAGTAAATTCCTGTAATATTTTAATCGCTTCATCTTTCTTTCCTGCTATTGCATAAGTATATGCCAGGTGTGCCAGGAGAATCGGTTTTCTGTCTGAGAGCTCAACAGCTTTTTTAATTTCAGCAATTGCATTGTCATAATCCTGCATTGCCGAATATGTCTCACCAAGTGATAAATGAGCTTCTGCAAAAGTTGGATCCAGAATTATCGTTTTTTCAAACCAGGAGGTTGCGTTTTTCTGATCATCCATATAAAAATAAATTTTGCCCATACTGTTGTTCACATTTGTTGAAAGCGGATCCAGTTCGAATGATTTATTCATACTTTCAAGTGCGTCATCAAATCTTCCGCGCACTGTAAGATATTCTGCATACCACTCATGTGCCTTAGCACACCCGGGATTCAGTTCGATCGCTTTTTCAAATTCTTTCTCTGATTCATTAAAATTCCATTCAAGCCTGAAATGTATATAGGCCAGCGAGGCGTGAGCCTCACCAAGGTTGTCATCCAGTCCCAGTGCTTTCATTACATTTTCTTTTGCCATTGCTATAGTTTGGCTCATAGGAACTGAACTATCACCTGACAGACTCATCAATGTATATGCATCAGCTAAACCGGTATATGTCCTGGCAAAATCCCCACCAAACTTAAGTGCATTCTGAAAATATGAAACGCTTTTGCTTAACCCATCAAGCGTACTCCGGTTAAGATTAAACTTACCAAGAAGGTAAGAAGTATACCCTGCTTTATTCACTGATCCACCGATACCAAGTTTTTGAAGCTCATCGCTCTTCAATTGAACTTTTAGCTGCTCAGCAATATTTTGTGCAATCTCGGACTGTAATTCGAATATATCCTGCACATCCTTATCATAATCCATTGCCCAGAGATTTTCCTCTGTTTGAGCATCTATCAGTTGAACTGTTATTCTTGCTTTGTCATCGGATTTTCTTATGCTACCCTCAAGTATTGTCCCTACCTTAAGTTCCTTTCCAATCTCCTTTAAATCTCTTTCCGAATCTTTGTATCTCATCACCGATGAACTTGCGATAACATTCAGTTCTGAGAGGTTAGAAAGAGAAGATATCAATTGTTCAGTCATTCCTTCTGCAAAAAATTCATCCGTAGAATCCCCGCCAATATTATGGAATGGAAGTACCGCTATTCGCTTTTTCATTTCTTTATAGGTGGCAAATGATGAAAGAAAATACAGGGCGACAACTAAAATCAGGAAGATTGGGATTGCAAATTTGAGAATTCGTTTTGTCGACCACTTCTTTTTTTGCTTAACAGTTTTTTCTTCAACCCACGGAAGTTGAATGCAATAAATTTCCATTGGAGAGGAAATATTCTTTAAACTTACTTTGCCTTTTTTTACTACTGGATACTCAAGTTTATTCTGAACAGTACGTGCAAAGTTCTCAGAAATGCAGATGCCTTCGGCGGTAGCTAGCGGTTCAAGTCGTGCTGCTATATTTACTCCATCGCCATGAACACGATCATCAACTTGCACAACATCTCCCAAATGCAGACCAATACGCAGTCTAATCTGTTTTTCAGGTTCAACGTCTTTATTTCTTTCATGAAGGATAGTCTGAATTTCAATTGCACATTCTGCAGCTTCAACTGCAGATTGAAATTCAACAAAGAAAGAATCGCCTGCTGTTTCTATTTCTCTGCCGGCATGTTTTGGAAAGATTGGTCTGAGTATTCGCTGGTGCTCATCAAGAAGTTCAAGGGCGAGTTTTTCATTTTTTTGCGAAAGTGCACTATAGCCCACCATATCGGTGAACATAATTGCAGCAAGTTTTCGTTCGTGTTGCTGCCCCTCTATCTGCTCATCATCTGAAGAATTCATTTCCCGTCCTTTTTTTATAGAAAACAGGAGTATGAGAATTTCTTATATATATAATAACTCACTTATGAATGAATTGCAAGTATAAATTATTAATATCCGTTATCATCAATGTTTTTCTCAGTAATTTTTCCATACTTCCATACCTTATCCCTTATTTCATCAGCTTTGCCAATTAGTATAAACTGCAGATTGGTTTTGTAAAAATACTGATAGTTTGAAATTGTAGAATCGGAAAAGTGATGAATGCTGAATTATTGTTTACCACGAATTTGACTACGGTCAGGCAGGTTGTAATAACTAAAAATAATTTGCTTTGATCATTCGTGAAAATTAGTGTAATTAGTAGCCAATGTTTTTCTATCAATTATAAATCAGAGCATTTATGAGCGAGAACACAATCAGAGCTAAAGTTCAGATTGGAATACTAAAACCTGTAAGTGAAATATTTGAGGCAATAGTCAACCCTGAAAAAATGAATCAATATTTTATATCCGGCAGCACAGGTAAAATGGAAAGCGGAAAAACTTTAACCTGGACCTGGGAGGATTTTAGTGCAGAGTTGCAGATAAAAGTCGGTAAAGTTGAGAATGATAAAACTGTCTCTTTTGAATGGAATGGAAGCGGTGTTGAATGCGTGGTCGTTATTACTCTCGAACCTAAAGGTGAAAACCAAACTCTTGTTAAAATAACCGAATCGGACTGGCCTGCTGATTATAAGGGTGCGAATCAATGTATGAGACAGGTCGAAGGCTGGACTAATTTTCTCTTCTGCTTAAAAGCCTACCTTGAGTATGGTATAAACTTACGTGTTGGTGCATTTATAAAATAAAGCACCCACTTAATTAAAATAAGAGAGTGCTTTATGTAATTCAGCCTCCTAAAATATTCTATACACTTATTTTTTTGCTATCATTTCCGCAACTTTATCCGGTGGAGTAGGTTGTGGAACTGGGTTGTGAATTGGTTTTATAGACTGGAGATAAGCATACATGCACTTAAGATCCTGATCATTTAGCAATCCTATTCCCTGCCACGGCATTGGGGGCATTAGAGGTCTGCCAACTCCCATCCACTTTCCTTCCCGAAGTGTTTTAATAAACATCTCCTCAGACATTGCGCCAATTCCTGTTGCATTATCTGGAGTGAGGTTTGCAGCATAAGAAATTCCCCAGGGACCAAGCCACGCTGAAAAGTTCTGCTCGGTCATTACCCACTTACCCGGCCCGATCATACTCAGATCAGCCCAGGGAAGCTTTTCGCCTGCATAGTACCCTGCAAGAAGCTTTGTGGTATCAGGAACAGGACCCATGTCAGTATATACCTTAGGTGTATGACAATCACTACAACCTCCAGAATTTACCAGGTATTTTCCTCTGGCTACCATTTCAGCTTGTGTTAATGGTTTGTTATCCGCCTGTTGAGTACAGCTAAGCTGAACAAAAAGAATTAAAGAACCCGCTGCAAGAAAAAAGACAGCGAAAATAATTTTGCGCATTGCGCCTCCTTAAAAAATTTAGATAAATGAATTAATAACCTGGCCGCTAGTTGTCCGGCAGAGATCGGTAACCTGGGATTGAAGGGAACTAGTGATGATGACAAAACTTTTCACCCAGAGATAGAACGAAACTATCTAAAGGTTTTGTCAAAGTCAATTTATACTAAGTGCTGTAAATTCTTGATAGTGTTCATATATCATATCTTATTCCTTCGGGGTTTTTTCTTGCTCGTGATAAATTAGCATCTGGACTTTCCAATCCCCTTTATTCTTTTTTGTAAAAACATAAGTGTAGGTGCCTTTCAACTGTTCTTTAGTTTTATTTCCATACTCATCATAAATATCGCTAGTAAACTCTCCTATTGCCCAGGCAATGTCATCTTCAACTTTTGAATGAATTTCCTTTGTGCTTACAACTTTATATTTAGGTGGGTTTGTTTTCAGGATAGTTGCAGCCATTTTATCTCTTCCATATCGCAACTGCTGGGTTGATTCGAAAAAGGCATCATGCTGAAGCTGTGAAACCATTTCGTTAATATTTTCAGCATTCCAGGCCTGGTGGAACTGTTTGGTAAGCAAATCTGTAAGTGAACTCTGTGCTTGTGTAAATCCGAAGACATACAAAGTGAGAAAAACTACTTGCAATAAAAATTTATTCATCTTTACTCTCCATTTTGTTTAACTAATCATCGCCAGTAAAATGAGACGACTTATCTAAGGAACAAATTAGTAATAAAAGACTATTGGGAAAAGCAGGTCCTCTTTGTGTGATCTAAATCTACAATAATACTCTGGAACACTTGTTTTATAATAATATTCATTATATTAACAGTGTTAATTTATTTAGGGGTGTTAAAATGGAGAGAAAACAAATACAAGAACAGAGGATGAAGGGTTACTTTATCCAGGCTACAAAAGACCTGCTAAAGGGTGAAGGGCTGAGAATGGTAAGCGTCAGGAATATTGCCGACCGTGCGGGTTATTCTTATGCAACGTTATACAATTACTTTAAAGATGTAAAGGATCTTGTTTTTGAGTGTGTGAAAGATTTCCAGGAAGAGTGCGAAGAATTGATAATCACCGAAACAAAGGATTCTCCGCAGGGACTGGAAAAGATTAAAGCAATTACAAAGTCATACATAAAATACTTTGTGCAGTATCCGGGTATATTTGAATTGTTCTATACTGAAAAAGTAACTGAACTGCAGAACAAGCAGCAGACTGTTGAAATGATAAACACATTCCTTGATAAGCTTACAAACGAGGAATGGAATTATTGCATAAGCAAAAATCTTGTTTCAATGGATGAAGCAATTCTGAAACGAAGTCAGTTAAAGTATCTTGTTACTGGTTTACTTCTTCTCTACATCAGCAGAAGACATCCTTCCAGCTACCAGGATTTTATGAACGATGTCGAATCTCAGTTGAACAGCGTGCTTGGTTTGTAAGCACTGGTCAACAAATGTAAAGTACATTGATCCCCTTCTGTAAATAGGAGGGGATTTTTAGTTTTGGTTTAAAATGCCAAAGCCGTCATTCCCGGGAGCGGAGCGACTCGGGAATCAGACGGCGTTAGATTCTGGGCAAGCCACAATGACAATCACGCTGGATGTCACGGCTCTGACCGTGACGGTCAAGACTACTTTCATCAAACTCTGCAAATAATTATTCTCATATAATCGTAACTTTACGGTAATCTTTTTCTCAATATCCACGGATTAGAAAATGGAGCAATCTTATCTAAACATGTTCCTACAGGGTGGGATAATAATTTATATACTTCTGGTCATTTCAATAATCTCACTGGCAATAATAATCGAGCGGCTGGTTTTTATCTACAAGCAAAATGCTCGCTATGACGATTTTTTCTCTATGCTGAAAAGTGTAGTAAAGTCGAATGATGAAAATGTAAAACAAAAAGTTTCCAGCAAAGAAAATCTCTCAATTGGAAAATACATTGCCAAACTAAAACCGGATTCCTCAAATCCTTCGCCAAATAAACAGATAATTGATGATGCACTTGTTGAAGAAGATTCCTCACAGAAAAAGCGATTGCACGCTCTCATATTTATTGTCCAGCTTGCACCGCTACTTGGCATTTTGGGAACAGTGCTCGGACTTGCAGAAGCATTTTTGTCAATCGGTGATCTAGGCGGGACAGAAAAGTTCCAGATGCTGTCGCGTGGAATTGGAATGGCATTGAGCACCACTATTGCAGGATTGGTGATCGCTGCTTACACAATGTTTGGGCATTACTTCATTAAATATAGAACAAGAAAAAGTATTTCAGCTCTTTCAAAACATATTGAAGATTATGTACAAACTATCTCAGCAAAAAATGAAAACTGAAATTGAAAAAGAGGACGAAGGTTATTCCTTCAACTTTATGCCATTGCTGGATGCAATTTTTCTTTTAACCATATTCTTCATTCTCACAATTACAGTGCAGGAAGAAGAAAAAATCCTACCGATGAACCTGCCTGTTTCAGATCAGTCGGAAATGACGAAGATTGAAAACGCACTCATTGTCGAAATCCACAAGAGCGGAAACTTCTACATTAAAAATGAAGTAGTTGAAGAAAGCCAGCTTGAGGAAAGAATAAAAAATATTTTCGCTCAGGGCAGCAAAGAAGTTATACTAGTAAGGTCGGAACAGGGTGCAGATATTCAAAAAGTAATGCGGCTTACAGATATTGCACGAAAGCTGGGAATAGAAAAAATCTCTTTCGCCGTGAAGGAAGTGCAATGAAGCGTTTCTATTTCTTTTCTACAATAATTCATCTGCTGCTGTTTTTGTGGCTTTACTCAACCGACTTCTTCGGACTTGCAAAATCCGAACCTCCCGAACAGGTTCAAAAAGAAATAGCAGAAGAAAAGAAAAAAGAGGAAGAGACAAAATTCAAAGAATTGATAAAGAAACAGATTGAAGAAAAGGAATTAAGAAAAGAGCAGGTAAAGGAATTAATTGAAAAATACAAACCAGAACTGACTGAAAAACAGGTTGATAATTTCTCCGATGTTGTTACTTCATCCGATATTGATAAAGAGAAAATAAACAACATCACAGAAAATTATTTTGGTGAAGGTGACGGAAATAATCTTGATAGCCTGAAAAAAGCACTCGGTCAGTATATTGAGGAAGAGGGTTCCGGCAGGACAGGTTCAGAAAATGACAAAGGTAAAGGCCAGGGCGAAGATGAGGGCAATGTTCAACTTGATATAACTTATGAAGGCTCTGAAATAGATTACGAAATGCCCGAGCACACAGTTCAATCTGAAGAAAACAAAGAGATGTTAAACCGCAAGCTGGAAAGACTTAGAGTTGAAGAAGCAATAAACGTTGTCGATGATGCAACAACTCGTTATCCGAACTTTTCGCATAAGCAGGCAAAGTATGCAATACTTCCTGAACCACCAGTAGAATCAGAAGAAAAATTTGAACGAACACAGGAAACAACTTTCAAATCGTTGCGAATCGGACTTGCGCCGAGAATGAACAAAGAGTTTGTTCCCGACGGAAATCTCGACGAATGGGATCTGACTCAGCCGATGACTCCTTTTAAAGATTATTCCGATCCGAAGTTTACTGCTAAGGTTTATCTTGCTTGGGATTTCGATGAAATATTTTTGGCAGCGGAAGTAACCGATCCTTACCCCATAAGAGAAGATGCCGGTGCTTGGTGGACAACAAACTCTTTGGAAGTCTGGTTCGATGCTCTGAACAGGAAGATGCTGAATGATTTTGATGCCGGATGCTTCCAGTTCTGGTTTGCACCTTACCGACCCTATTTTGGTAAAGCTCTGGGAAGACACAGCTTGTTTGCAAGGTCTACTCCCTTTTATGTACAGCGAACAGAAAAAGGTTACATTGTTGAAGCTGTGTTTAAAACCGATGAAGAACTTAAATACGTTAATGGATTACTTGGCAGCACAATTGGTTTTCATTTTTTTGTGAACACAAGCGTAAAAGCAAACGATGGATTCGAAAAAAGATTATTCTGGGTTACCGATAAATACCTGCCGGGCAATTTGCACACTTACACGTGGATGAATCCGAATTCCTGGGGAGATGTCCTGCTGATGGGTTCTTCTGCAGAAATTTATTTGACAGATAAAACTTACACCGAAGTTTACGAGCACTTTGGAATAAACGAGCTGAACAGGATTGTTATACAGGATGCTGACCGCAATCTCGATCCAAATACACGACAGTATTTTAAAGGGTTTTTAAGGGGAAAGATTTCCGGGGATATGGAAGAAGTTATTTTTGCAGAAACCGAAAACGACTCATATAAATTTGTTGCAGTAATCTTAAGCGAAAGCTCCGTTGCAAAACAAAACGACGGAATTCTCCAGACACAATCCGGTGAACCAATAGATGTTATTTACTACGACCAGTACACTCCTGATGGAATTAGTAAGCTTGTGAAGAAAGAAATTTATACTTATTACCCTGTTGCTGTTTTTACTAAAGAAAATTAAAATCATACAAAAGAATTAAAACATTATATTGAAATTATGAATTCGAATGGTGATTTGTGCTTCAGTTTAAACAAATAATAATTTACATCTTCATCATCGGTGCGGCACAGGCTGTGCAGCTTTCCGTAGTATTATTCCGAAAAAAAGAAAACCATCTCGCAAACCGGGTGCTTGCAATAACAATGCTTTTATTTGCGATCGATCTTGTAGTAAGTATTCTATTTGCAACCGGCGATATTTTAAAGGTTCCTCAGTTAATGGCGATAAACAACACCCTCCCATACATTTATGGACCCAATATTTTTATCTATGTTTTGATATTAACACGAAATGAAAAGGTTTTTAAACCAGTATATTATCTCAATTATATCCCTTTTATATTAGTACAAATTTATGGACTGTTCTTTTTCTATTTTCAGCCGCAGTCATTCTATGAAAACCTGATGGTACCCGATAATGTAGTGCTTTGGCATTTCGCACTGGTTGGAAACCTGATTCCTGTATCCGGTGTGATTTATACTTTTCTTACTGTCCGGGAAGCAATCAATTACAACAACAGAATAAAGGAAACATTTTCAAACATAGATAAAATTAACTTGCGATGGCTTTTGTATTTTGTAATAGGATCTGCCGCTATATGGTTGATTGTGATTTTAGCCTATGCTACCAATTTCGTTTACGGGGAAGCAATAAGAGCAAACATTCTTATATATATAGGAATGGCAGTGTTCATATTTTTAATTGGATACAGAAGTCTACGCCAGCCCGAGGTTGTTTTAATAACTGAAGTTGAACCGCCTTCAAAACAGACAAAAGATAAAAACGGATCTTACAAAAAATCGGGATTAACAGATCAGTCAGCGACAGATGCTATTGATAAGCTAAACGAGATTATGAAAAATCAAAAACCATATCTGAATAATGATCTGAACCTTTCGGAACTTGCATCGATGATAAATATATCAACTCACAACCTTTCCGAAATAATCAACAGAAAGCTAAACCAAAATTTTTATGATTATGTAAATGCTTACCGGGTTGAAGAAGTTAAAAGATTAATTGAAAATGACCCTGAAAATAGATTCAGCATACTAGCGCTTGGATTTGAAGCAGGTTTTAGTTCTAAATCTGCGTTTTATTCTGCATTTAAAAAATCTACAGGCATCACTCCTGCTCGATACAGGAATGATACCCGGAAAGAAAAGGTTGCTTGAGTTGTCACACTGAGTTTATCGAAGTGTGACTGTCAGTCTTCGACAAGCTCAGACTGACATTTGTTTGATTCCAGTTCTAAAACTCGTACTCAACACCAATAACCGGAAGAGTGCTCCACTGTGTTTGAGAGTCAATTTCATTTGTTACTTCATTCCAATAATAGAAAGCAACATTCTCCCTGTTATAAACATTCCATACACTTAAATAAAGGAGCAGGCTTGAAGTGCTGAAGTAAAATCTTTTATCAATCCTTATGTTCATTGAATGATAATCCGGCAGCCTTTCAGAATTTGTTCTGCTGAGATCCCAGATCCCAACGCCTGCTGCCTTCGATGCATCATAATCGAACGGTGTATATGGCACACCGCCGGAATAAACCCATCGTACCTTAAATTCCCAATCATTACTCGGAATGTATCCGCCCTCAATATTAAAGTTGAACCTGTTATCATAAATCCTATTGTGTTTGTTGCCGAAGTAATCTTCATAGCTTGAATTTGACAGCGAACCGCTTACCAAGCCGTAAAAATCTTCCGCTAATTTTTTCTGAAGAATCACTTCAATTCCTTTTGCATTAGCTCTACCGTTGTCTTCCAGTATAGCGTTACTCCAGAAAATGCCGAACACTTGTGTCTGGTCGAATAAAAACATAGTCGGCTGTTCAGGATTTATCGGGAAGTTGTAATAATCTTTGTAATAAACCTCAACACTTAATCTAGTTGCATCCCACAAATCATGACTTACACCTGCGATATAATGAACAGCAGATGGCGTTTTCAAAGATTTAAAATCTTCGCTCTGCACAAGAATATTATTAGGGATGTTCTGATAAAACAAACCAGAACTGACTGAAAAAGAAGTCTTCGGACTAAATTGGTAAGTTAATGTTGCCCTCGGAGAAACATTCAGATTTTGATTATATGTAAAGTAATCCACTCTTGCGCCGTAATCCAACTTGAATTTTTCCAGGAAGTTTAGGTGATGCACACCAAATGCACCAAGCTTGTATCCGCTTATCTTCCTATCAACATACAATGGTGGTGTAGTATTGCCATACTGATCTTCATATTCACCATAGAAAGTATTAAAGTCTGTAAACATTCCTGACAGGTCTCCGCCAAACTCTATGCTGTTAGTATTATTCAGTTTTAGATAATTCACATTCCTGAAACGGATTGTATTCTCTTTAGTATTATTTGTATAGAACTGCTGTCGCGAAACCGTCTTGCTGTAATCCCGATCATACTTTGTATACGTATAAGCAATTGAAGTATTAGAAAATCCTTTGTCGCTCCATATGTGCTGCCAGTTTGTACCAACTGTATTTGTAAAACCGTCCGTTTTTCCGTACATATTCGCATCATTTTCAACTGCCTTGTCTTCATTCAAGTAGATTTCATCTACTGATAATATATCAAGCATTGTAAGACGGTTTTTATCATCAATATCGTAGACTACTTTTCCCTGAACATCTCCGTACTTAGGCAGAGGTGCACCTTCCTCAATCTGGTTAACAAGCAGATCAAGGTAACTTCTGTTGAATGAAAAAAGATAATTCAACTTGTTACCGATTGATCCTTCAACAGCACCTCCGGCACCGGCAAGACTTAAATTAACCTGCGGCGAGAACCTGGTCTTATCCCCTTCCCGGTATGATATTTCCATAATTGATGATAACCTGTCGCCGTAGATTGGTGAGAATCCTCCCGAATAAAAATTAACATCGCTTATAAAATCTGCATTAAGAATTCCAATTGGACCGTCCGAAGATCCTTCCACAGGAAAGTGGTTGATGTTTGTGATTTCAATATTGTCTAAATAAAAACTGTTCTCTACAGCCGTTCCTCCACGCACAATCAAGCTATTTCTCTGGTCGTTAACTTTTGCAATTGAAGGAAGTGTGAAAAGAATTCTGCTGACATCGCCGGCTGTACCGGGAGAGCGCCTTATTTCCTCAGCAGAAAAATTAACTGTACTTACAGGTTTGTTTTCAAGCTCAGAAAAGTAACCGTTCGTAACTACAACATCCTGAAGCTTTACTGCCGAACTTTTCATATCAACATTTAAGAAAACAGTTCTGTCCGGCTTTACATTTATATCTGTTTTCGTTACGGTCTCGTAGCCGATATAGCTGAAAGCAACATTAATTAATCCGACCGGAACATTCGACATTTTATAATTTCCATCCAGATCGGTGGTTGTACCGGTTTGCGTGCTTTTAATATAGATATTAACCCCTATTAAAGGTGTTTTGGTCTCTAAATCTAGCACCTTCCCCTCAATGCTGCCGTTAGGCTCATCGTTTTGAGCAAATAATGCAGCAGTTCCCAATAGCATTAACATTACAAGAATATTTTTCATTTTTCAGAATTCCTTGTTATTTATTTTTTTTACGGTGCAAAAGTAGTCCGTACAAGGAGCGAAATCGTTTTTTCCGATGGGATAGAACCACCATGGGGTTCTTTTGGATGGGGAATTACTGTATGGTGTGATTTATATCAATTCCGGGGACGTTATGCTTGCCGTTCTTTGGCTGGCACAGCAAATAAAAATCTGTTAACCTTTAGCAGCCACTTACTTCTTCTAAAAACACCTTATAAGGCTATCTACCCACAAATCATAAAATGACAATAGTATTTATTTAGCAATTGTAACTTGGATACACTTAATAACAATCATTACAAAACCATGTTAAAATATGGTTTGTGCTTTATAATATTTCTTCTATTCTCATTTACGCTAAGTGCACAACCCGGCATTAAAGGAGGATTAGCTGTCTCAGCCTTGCAGGCATCGGGAGAAGATTACACTCCGTTTTTAGGTTATGAAGTATCCTGGCTGCAAGATGGAACGAGCAACCCAGTTTTTGGTTTACAGCTTGGTCTTTTTTACACATTTAACATTTCTGATGAATTTATCTTTCAGCCCGAACTATATTTTGCGGAGAGAGGATACCAGTTCGATCAAACGCCGCTTTATGATATTAATTACAGTCTTGGTATAAATTATTTAGAACTCCCTCTGCTTATAGAATATTATCTGCCACTCGGCTGGGGATTTCATCCGGCAATTACAGCCGGACCTTATTCATCAATTAAACTAAGCAACAATAAAAAAATAAATCTTCCTGGTGAAGAAATAAACGGTGAAGTTTCAAGTGTTAACAACTTTGATTACGGTATTGTTTTCGGAATCGCAACAGAATTTGCAGCGTGGAATGGAGAAATAATTTTTGATCTAAGAGTCAATTGGGGACTTGCAAATGTTTTATCACAGCCTTCTGATTTTATCAGCATAAACGATGACCCGGGAACTGTTAAAACAAGAGCAGTAACATTAATGACAGGCTATCGTTTTAGTATAGATTTATGAGAAGCTTATGAGAAAAATCAAACTGCTTATTGCAATATTATTAATTCTGTTCCTGAGCAACACCTGTTCAGTAATTGATCCTGACGTTGTAGAATTTACAGACTTTGATTCTGAAATAAGTAAGGAAATGAGCAGTTACCAGATTCCATCCATTTCTGCCTGCGTAATAAAAAATGATGAAATGGTCTGGATAAAATATTATGGAAATTCCACAGTCAATAATAGTCTGCCAGATTCCGAAACTATCTACCCAGTTGCTTCAGTTTCAAAAACTATAATCGTTACTGCCGTTATGCAGCTCTTTGAACAGGAACTGATTGATCTCGATGCAGACATAAACAATTATCTTCCGATTTCAATACGTAATCCTAATTACCCCGATAATAAAATAACAGCGCGAATGTTATTAACTCACACATCCGGGTTAGCCTGGCCGGTTGATGATTACGAAGTTCCTGGTTTTTACAATTACTATCCTCTCGATTCCGCACCGCCTTTAAGCGAGTGGATACCACAGTACGTTTTACCAGGCGGCAGCCACTATGTAAATGCTGTTTGGAAAAACACAGTTCCCGGTGAACGCGAACTATATTCAAACATTGGAACTGCTGTTTTAGGTTACCTTGTTGAAGTTATAAGCGGAATGGATTTTAACACTTACTGCACACAGAATATTTTTACTCCTCTCGAAATGAACAGCACTAGTTATGCGTATTCAGATTTAAATATGAATAATGTCGTAAATATTTACTGGGATAATTACCAGCAAATTGAACACTACCGCCAGTTGCATTTCCCTGCACAAAGTTTAAAGACTACGATAGAAGATTATTCGCATTTACTCATTATGTGTATGAACGGTGGAGATTATAACGGAACAAGAATTTTGCAAGAGGGCACAACAGAGCAAATTCTTCAGTTACACAATCCAGCAAGCGGAAGATGTTTAATATGGAAAATGACAGTTGGCGGCTGGTATGAACACCAGGGAGGTGAGCCGGGTGTTGCTGCACAGGTTGAGTTTCATCCTGAAAAAAAGGTGGGGTTGATTATTTTCTCAAATAAGCGAACAGGACAGGTTTATGCTGGCAACAAAATTCACGCAATGATTAGAAGAATTGCGAATGGATACTTCTAAATTCTTAGCACAAGGATTACAAGGTGAAAAAAAAGTATAAAGTAATACTAATTTTTATTTCATCAATAATTCTTCTTTTGACCGTCTTATTTTTTATTAGCCCATATTCAACAGCATTATTAAAATCAAAATCTCATTTTATTAAACACCCAGACAATGATATAGTTCTTTTTGAGCCCGGTGCCGAAGAATATGCTGATAAAATTGCTGCATACCTTCCTGACGCGATTGAAAGAGTTGAACAGGTTCACGGGTTGCCGTTTGCGGAGGATTTCAAAGTTTATGTATGCAATACACAGAAAAGTTTTAATGAATATACTGCAAATAGTTCCCCCTCCCCATACCCTATTAGAGGAACGGCTTTACTGGGAGATGTTTTAATCGCACCAAGCGCTTTCAATTTTCTAGGTAGAGACACCCACAAAGAAACTCTTATACATGAATTATCTCATCTTCATCTAAGACAAAGATTAGGATTTTTCGATGACAGAAAACTTCCGGTTTGGTTTAAAGAAGGCTTTGCCGATTATGTGGCAGGCAGTGGAGGTGAAGGGAT
>Ga0307423_1000557_pt1 | contig 25042 bp, 22 predicted proteins | sample SalMarWE160310MG_FD_202154 | JGI IMG/M metagenome (GOLD analysis project Ga0307423, IMG submission 202154) | Salt marsh sediment microbial communities from the Plum Island Ecosystem LTER, Massachusetts, United States - WE1603-10 | ecosystem: Environmental > Aquatic > Marine > Intertidal zone >...
GTGGGTTGGAGGCGCCGGCTACTTTCCCATGGCGTGCTCCGAGAGGAAGTCCGACACCAACGCGTTGAACTCCTCGGGCTGCTCCATGATCATCATGTGCCCGGTGCCGGGCATGACGACCAGTCGGGAATCGGGAATCGTCTCTTCCAGCAGGACGCCGATCTCCGCGCAGGCCGGGACATCGTACTCTCCCGACACGATGAGGGTCGGGGCCGCGATCTCTTCCGTTCGCCCCAGAGCCGGTGGATTCAGGCCCCGCTGAGGCGATGGGTTGACGAAGCCCCAGAAGGAATAGTCTTCGGCGATGGCCCGGAAACGCTCCGCGGAGGCCGGACTCCGGATGGTGGACGTCAGGAAGGATGCAGCCATGAGCGCATCCACCGCCGCTGCCTGACCCTCTTCCGCCATGGCCTGTGCAACCTGGCCCATCCCCTGGAACATCTCCTGGGCTCCAGGCGAGGTGTAGCCCATGATCCAGGGCCCCGCCACGATCAGTGACAGGGTCCGGTCCGGATAGGCCACGGCGAAGTCGATGGCGATGGCTGAGCCGAGGGACCAGCCGGCGACGTGGGCCCGTTGGATCCCCAGGCCGTCGAGAAGGGCGGCGGCGTCTCCGTAGTCGGTATAGGGGACCGTGTCGACCGGAACCGACGAGAGGCCGAAGCCCCTCAGGTCGTACCGTACGACCTCGTGGTGCTTGGCCAGAGCCTCGAACTGGAGATCCCAGTGGCGACGGTCTCCGGTATTCCCGTGGATCAAGAGCACCGGCTCCCCTGTGCCCGCCACCTCGTAGTAGAGCTGACCGCCTTCGACGGCCACGAATCCCGTGCGTACGTCGTTTCCGGCGGAGTCGTCTCCGGTCGAATCGGAAGGCGCGCACGCACCCGCGAGGCCTATGACCGACAGAGCCACCACCAGCGGGGTCATTCTCGATGCGCACATGTTGGATGCCCGTCCTGTTCCTTCCTGGTGTAGAGCAGATCCCGAACGTGGATGAGGTAGCCCTTCCCTTTCAAGAAACCATCAAGCTCGTCGACGAGGGCATCAACCTACGATGAACGGGGCGCGTCGGCCCGGCTCACCGGTCCACAAGCTGAGCTCGGAGCGGGTGGTCCTCGGATCTCTCGACCTCCTCGACGAACTGCCGCATCTCGGCGAGCACCGGCGCCTCGTGGCGGTTGTAGATCTCACCCTGTAAGAGTCGGAGGACGCCAAGTCGGTGGTCATTCGATTGGACGAAGTGCGTGAAGACCGGCAGGAGCTTGTAGTAGAGTCGGATGAACTCGTCCAGGATCGCTGCGCCGGCCTTCATCCTCTCCTCGTAGGGCATGAGGCGCTCGCGTCCGAAACCCCCCGCCTCCGCCCCCTCCAGGATCGGGACGGACGCGAGCTGCGCCGACTGCATCGCGACGAAGACCCCGGAAGAGAAGACCGGGTCTACGAATCGAGCCGCGTCTCCCAGGATCAGCCATCCGTCTCCGCACAGCCGCTCTACTTCGTAGCTGTAGTTGACCTCGCCCTTGATCCCGTGGATCGGGTCGGCCTTGCGAACCGCCTTCGCGAGTGCCGGGCTGGTTCTTATGGACTGAGCGAAAAAGGCCTCGACCTCCATCCCGGACGCCTTGAACGAATCCCGATCCGAGACCACCCCGATCGAGGTCATGTCCTCCGTGACCGGGACCTGCCAGGCCCACTGGCGCGGGCCCTCGAGGAAGTAGACGTGTGTGTAGCTCGACGTTCGACGCTTGCCGCGATCGACTCCCGCGAACCATCCGTGCAGGGCGAACTGATCCAGCTCCCTGTCGCCCCGGCGCATCTCGAGCTGATGCCCCAGCAGTGCAGCGCGCCCCGAGGCGTCCACGACCAGATCGGCCGCCACGTGCAGGTCGTTCCCGCCGGCGTCGACGAGGACGCCCGTGGCCTTTTCGCCTTCGAACACGACCTCACGGACCTGGGCTCCAGCCAGGATCCGGCAGCCGAGCCCTTCGGCGTACTTCATGAGCATCAGGTCGAATCTTGAGCGCTCCGCGTGATAGGAATGGTCCTGGAACACGCCCTCTTGCGGGAACTCCCGATACGCGATGTCGATCTGGCCGCCCTCGCTCGGGTGATAGGCTACCCCATGGGATCGGACGAAGTCCGAAGCCTCCACCACGCCGAGGAACCCGATCTCCCGGAGGATTCGGAGCGTGGCCGGCATCAGGGACTCCCCGACGTGGGCGCGGGGGTGGATGGCGCGCTCCACGATCAGTGGTCTCATTCCCGCGCGGGCCAGGTAGCATCCGAGGGTCAGGCCCGCTGGGCCCGCACCCACGATGACGACTTTGGACATGAGAAGCCCTCTGGGCAGTGGGGCCTGTCGGCGGTTCCGGTCCGAACATCGAATCTCGTGCAGAATGAGTCGGCCTCCGGGTTCTATCCCTGGAGGATGAGGGAGCCGACTCTCTGTCGTCAATTCCCGTTGACGGCTTCCGCCAACGCCAGGGGATCCGGATGTCGAAACTTTCGCCACCCACAGGGGAGAAGGTGGGCGCGGGGTGTAAGACGCTCTTTGCGCGGCTATCGGTGATGTGGAAGGCGCCTCAGCGGCCGGAGCCCGAATTCTCGGGCTCCGGCCGCTGTTCGATGGGCCGCTGTGCGGTGCCGAGCTCCTACCGTACTCGCACGGTGGTGGATACCGTGCCGCCCTTCACGGCCGAGTACTGGACCTTCATGTCACCGGTCCCGCGGACCAGGTACTCCACGGTCTTCGTGGTTCGGCCCGGGAGCCCGCTGCGCACGATGACGCGCTTCAGGTCCTTCTGATCGATCTGGTCTGTGCGGCCCGGACGGTTGCGGTCCTGCACCCACCCGGCGGCCACGATCTCCACGTTCCCGTCCACCGTGAGGAGGTCGGGGCGCACCACCCGGTTGTTCATGCCCCGGGCGGTGATGGTGGGGATCAGGCGATCGTTGGCGATGTCCACCTGGACCCTGTACATGCCGTCGCCCAGGCTCTCCACCCGGGTGTCCCCCATGCGGACGATGGGCATCATATCGGCGTGGAGCAGCGTGAACGCCATGTTCCGGTGGAACAGCTCCATACTCATGAACCGGGGGTTCACGCGGCTGGTGAGTTTGTCCCACCCCCCCATCTCGACCTCGCCGTACTCAGGGTGACTGAACTTCGTCCACTCCCTGAAGTGCCCGCCGTACTCCACGAATTCGTCGAAGAAATAGCGGGATCGCTGACCCTCGATGGGCGAGAACGGGTTGTTCTGCTGCTCACCCAGCGCGGGACTCTGGAAGTACTGGTTCCCGTTCCAGAGCTCGTTGGAGAACGAGAGGATGCCGTGCCCATCGCTGGTCCAGTCGATGCCGCCGCCATGCACGGTGTAGAGGCCCTGCCAGATGATGTAGTACTCGTACCAGGGCAGGATGCGCTCGCCATTCTCGCCGATCTCGTTGTAGACCTGGATGTCCGACTGGGGATAGTCGCCATACCAGGCGGAGCCCGGTCCCCGGAGAATCATGCCGCCGTTGTTATGGTACGACTGCCCTCCGGCGATGTTGGGGTGGGCTGCAAGGAAGCTCTCGGTGGCCCTGGACTCCGGAAGCTGGAACGGGTAGTCCATGGCGCCGCCCTGGATGTAGTTGGGCTGCCAGTCGGCGGCGTAGTTGCGGTTGGGGTCGTATCCGCCGGGGCCGTCCTCGTTGACCCGGCCGTCCCCGTCGTTGTCGATGCCCTCCTGGCCCAACAGAACCCAGTCGCCTTTCTCCCAGGGCGCCACGGCTTCCATGATGCGCGGGTCGCTGGCGTTGAGCCGGTGGGTTCCCTGACCCGGCGTGTACTTCCGGACCTGCTCGATGACACCGTTGCCGTTGAGGTCGTCGGGGCCGTCTTCATCGAACAGGCCGTCGCCGTCCTCGTCGACGGGCACATGCCCCGTGCGCGCGCCGGCGCCGGTGTGGTCCATGAAGTAGTCGCGGCCGTCCGGGTTCACGGTGGGGACGATGTAGAACACCTTCTCGTCCACAAGCCGCTTGATGTCCGGATGCTTGTCGTAGTTCTCCATGAGATACCAGATGGTGTAGAGAGAGATCTCTCCACCCTGGATTTCATTCCCGTGGACGTTGGCCTCGATGTACATCCCGGCCTTGCTCAGCTCGGGGCCGGTGTCCGGGTTGTTGATGGTCATCACCCAGAGGTCCCGTCCGCCGTAGCTCTTTCCCATGGAGGAAAGGGTCAGGAACTTGGGCCACGTCCTGGCCATGAGCTGCATCCGCTCACCGAGCTCGTCGTGGTCCAACCAACGGTCCCAGGTGAGGTCGAGCGTGTGAGGCGGGTCCGAACCCCGAAGCACCTGCGCTTGGGCCTGGGACGTTCCGGTCATGGGGATCGCCGCGCAGGCGAGGGTGGCCAGCGAGGCCGCTAACAGCATTCGTGCGTGTCTCATCATGGGCCTCCTTACCTGAGGGTGACGGTTGCGAGGTCGGATCCCGACTTCTGGGAATGGAGCTTGATCTGGACCTGCGCGCCCTGCCGTCCCCGGATGACCCACGAGAAGCTCTCGCGGGTTCCGGAGCCACTCAGCGTGCCCACGTTCACCGTCTTGTCGGCCCCGGTGAGGATGTCACCTGCGTCCACCTCGATCTGCACCTGGGTGGGGCCCACCGAACGGGAGGTCATGCCGTGCTGCGTCGATGTGGGGAAGAGCCCCGCGTTCTCCACGGTCACCTCCACCGTGTACACGCCGCCGCCTTTGGCCGTCACCTTGGTGTCCGCGATGCGGGCCCGGGGCAGCATGCCCGCCAGCTCCACCAGGAACTGTCCCTGCTTCTCGCCGAGCTGGGGAAGCTGCTCCGCCGGGGGGTTCGTCGTGACGTAGGGAAGGAAGCCACCCACCTCGACGGCCCCCAGTGTGGGGTGCTGGAACGGCGTCCAGTCGGCGAACGCCTGGACTCCGAGCCCCTCCAGGGCCTGCAGGATCTGGGCGTCGGCGCCGGAGCCCGCAGGCGCGGCACCTCTGCCGCCCCCTGCCGTGGCGCCACCACCCGCCCGGCCTCCACCGGCCGCGCCGGGTCTGCCTCCGGGAGCCGGCGCCCCGCCCGGAGCCGCAGCGTCGGCCCCGGGTCGAGCGCGACCCGCGGCCGAGTCAGCGCCTGCGGGGAGGTCCCATCCCGGCGTGCTGAACGACGGCACGCCGTACTGGAAGTAGCCGTACTGGAAGAACGCGCCCTGAGGCGTGCGGTGCACCGGGACGGTGCTGATGCCGGTGATGCGCTTGTATGTGTCGGACACCGCCTGGAAGTACGCCTGGTCCCCATTGGCCACCGTGGTGGCGGGACGCTGGCCCGAACTCGGGTCGTTGTCCGCGCCGGGAAGGGCGCCGCGGAGGTACCCACCGCCGCGCCCGAAGCCACGGAAGCCACGGAAGCCCCGGCCGCCGCCTCCGCTTGCGCCGAAGACGCCGACGTCGAAGACGCCGTCGTTGGACGCAGCGGCGAAGAGGGGCAGGTCCAGGACCTTGGCCGACGCCAGGGCGCCACGGGCGTCCGGTGGCGTCACCAGGTTGTCGCTCTCACCGAACGTGACGATGGTGGCCACGTTGCGGTGGGCCAGGACGAAGTCCATGAGCGCCCGGCTCTCGAGCTCACTCACCATGTACGGGCCGGCATCGCCCTGCCAGTAGGGATATTCGTGCTGGAAGTTGCGGTTCAGATCCACGCCGCCGGGTCCGTCCTCGTTGATGAAGCCGTCGCCGTCGTTGTCGGTCCCTTCCAGATACAGCGTATAGGCGCCGGCCTCACCCTTGGTAGCGTCGGCGCGCTTCATGACACGCGGGTCGGCGGGATCGATCATGAACGCCCCTGCGTCATCCTTCACCCGCATGACCGTGACGTACCCGTCCCCATTGAGGTCGTCGGGCCCGTCTTCGTCGATGCGACCGTCGTTGTCTTCGTCGAAGGGGCGGCTATTGGTCCGGCGGGCCCATTTCACCGAGGCGAACATGGCCTCTGCGCCATCGGGGTTGAGCCGGGGGAAGAAGTAGAACACCTGGGTATCCAGGGCCTTCTTCACCGCCTCGTCACCCGCGTGGGCCACGAGGTATCGGATGGCCTCCAGCGCCAGAGCGCTCCCCACCAGATGGTCGCCCTCGAGGTTGCCCACCACCAGCACGGCGGGGCGCTCGCCCAGGGGGGCGCCGGACGTGTTTCCCACCTCCAGCATCCAGACGTCCCGGCCCTGGAGCGTCTCCGCCACGGACTCCATCCGGACGAGGTCCGATCCGTTGGCCAGGGAGCGGAGCTCCCGGGTGAGGCTCTGGTGGTCGAGGTAGGAGGTGGATTGACCCCGGGTGCTCCCGGGTAGGGCCGCGAGTGTGGTCAGCAAGGCGATGAACCCCGCAGCCACCCTCGTGCCCCAGGTCTTCAGGTTACGCACGGTCGTCTCCGGGTAGGGTTTGTGCGCAGAGGAACGGGGGCGTGAAGGAGGGTGGCCCACTCACAGGACAACCGGGAGGGCGGTTTTGTTCTGGCGGAGCCCCTGAGCGACGCGCCGGCGCAACGTTTGTCCTACAACGTGGGTCTAATCTTCCGTGACCGGCGGACAAGCCGTGGTCGAAACGGAGGAACGCGTGAGCAAGACCCTGGGGGAATTCGAACAGCTGGTGCTCTTCGCCCTGGTGGCGCTGGGTGACACCGCGTACGGAGCCTCGGTGCGCCGGGAGATCGAATCCCGCACCGGGCGGCCCGTATCGGCGGGAGCCGTCTACACCGTCCTGGAGCGCCTGGAGTCCAACGACCTGGTGTCGTCGTGGGTCGGCGATCCCTCCCCGGAGCGGGGAGGCCGGCGCAAGAAGCACTACCGCCTGAAGCCCGCGGGCGCCGCCCTCCTGCGCCAGGCCCGGGACGAGCTGCTGAACATGTCCCGAGGCCTGGACGCCCGCCTGGACCGCATCGCAGACCAGGCATGAGCATGCACGACCCCCGGCCTCCCGCCTTCTCGCGTTTCCTGCTGCGCACCATCGTGGGCGAGCCCGACGCGGAATTCGTGGTGGGGGACCTGGAGGAGGACTACCGCCGCGAAGTGGCGCTTCGAGGGCGACCGGCGGCGGACTGGTGGTACCGACGACAGACATGGACCGTGGCGTGGCACAGGCTGCGCCGTGCACAGGGGAGGTGGAGGATGGAGGGAACGACACGGGATCTGCGTCACGCGGTCCGGGGACTCCTGCGGGCGCCGGGCTATGCCTTGGCCACCATGCTGACACTGGCCCTGGGCCTGGGGGGCGCCGTGGCGGTCCTGGCGCTGGGGGCGTCGGTGCTCCGGCCCCTCCCCTTCCCCAACCCTGACCGCCTGGTCGCGGTCTCGGAGGTCTACGAGGGCCACACCCGTTCCGCGGCGCCGGCGAACTACCTGGACTGGCGGCGCATGTCCACGTCCCTTCAGGGGCTCGCCGCGTATCGGACCAACGCCGCCAGCCTGACGTTCGGCGGGGAGGCCCAGCGTGGCCGCACGGCCGAAGGATCCGGGAACCTCTTCCAGGTGCTGGGCGTGGCCCCCGCCCTGGGGCGTACCTTCGACCCCACCCTCAACGTGGACTTCCCAGCCCGGGAGGCGGTGCTGAGCCACGGCGTGTGGGCGGACGCCCTGGGCAGCGACCCCAACGCGGTTGGGCGCACGTTCCGGGTGGACGACCTCACCTATGAGATCGTCGGCGTCATGCCGGCGGGCTTCGCGTTCCCCGACGCGTCAGTGCAGGTCTGGCTCCGCTCCCCCTACGAGGCCCCGGACATCCGAGGCTTTCCCTATGATCTGCTGGCCGCGCGTGACGCCTGGTACTTCAATGTGGTGGGGCGCCTGGCCGACGGCGTGGCCCTGCCCGCCGCCGCTGCCGAGATGGACGCCATCGCGGCGCGCATCGAGGAACTCCACCCCGACACCAACGCCGGCGCCGGCGTCCGCCTGACGCCCCTCCTGGAGGAGACCGTGGCAGGCTTCCGCTCCACGCTCCTGGCCCTGGCCGTGGCGGTGCTGCTTCTTCTGGCTGCGGCCTGCGTGAACGTCGTCCACCTCGCGCTAGCGCGCAGCGCCACCCGGGAGGCGTCGCTGGCGGTACGGGTGGCCCTGGGCGCGACCCGCGGGGCGTTGGTGCGCCACGTCCTGGCCGAAGGGTGGATCCTGGGGGTGGGCGGGAGTCTGGCCGGGGTGGCCCTGGCCGTTGCCGCGGTGCGGGGGACGGTGGCGGTCTTCGGCACGACGCTGCCCCGGGCCACCGAGGTCGGGGTTCGACCCGAGGTCGTGGCGGCCGCGCTCCTCCTGGGTGTCGCCGTCACCAGCATGCTCACGCTGCTGACGTTTCGGGCGCCCCAGGCCAATCCCGCGGGCCACCTCCGGTCCCGAGGCGGCGGCTCCCGGACCCGGGACGGGCTGGTGGTGGCCCAGGTCGCCGCCGCCGTCGCCCTGGCGGCGGGCTCCGTCCTCGTGGGTCGGAGTCTCCTGAACCTGAGTCACGTGGATCCAGGCTTCGACACCCACGACCTGGTCACGCTGCGCGTCTCGCTACCCGACGCCCGGCTCCGCACCTATGAGGAACGACTGCAGGTCTACCGCGACCTGGCGGACCGCCTGGCTTCGGTGAGCGGCGTCACCGCCGTGGGGTTGGGCTCCACCGGACCGTTGGCCGTGGGCGCCAGCGCCGACGTGTTCATGGCAGGCGCCCTGGACGAGCGGGATCCCCCTTCCGCCAGCTGGCAGCCCGTGGAGCCGGGGTACTTTTCGGCGCTGGGCATCCCGCTGCTCGAGGGACGGGTGTTCACGGCAAGCGACGCGGACGGCCCCTACGTGGGGGTCGTCAACGAGACCCTCGCCCGACTCCGCTTTCCAGGCGAGGACCCGCTGGGCCGGCAGATCACCATCGGCCTGGACGGCCATGACCGCCCCATCACGATCGTGGGCGTCGTGGGCGACACGCGCACACGCGGTCCAGCACTCGCCCCGGGCCCGGTCTTGTTCCGTCCCATGGGCCAGACGGGACGCCAGGGCTTCAGCGCCGACGCCGTGTTCCTGGCGGTACGGGCCCCCGGTTCCCCACCCTCGCTGCCGGCCACGCTCCGGGAGGTGATCCACCAGGCAGCCCCGGGCCTCCCGGTGTACGCCGTGGCCCGGGGAAACGACCTCATGCAGCCCTTCCTCCAGGGATCGGCCGGTATCCTGCTGGTCATCGGCGTCTTCGCCGCCACAACGCTGTTGTTGTGTGCGGTGGGCATCTACGGCATCGCGGCCTACCTGGTGCGGCAGCGCCGTCGTGAATTCGGCATCCGCCTGGCCGTGGGCGCCGACGCCCCCCGGGTCATGCGAGAGGTCATGGGGCGCGGCGTCGGCCGCGCCGCCCTGGGGGTCCCGGCGGGCTTCCTCCTCACGTTCGTCCTGGGCCGGGCCATGGGTGCGGCCCTCTTCGGCGTGGGGGTCACGGACGTGCCCACCTACGGTGCCGCTGGCGGACTCGTGCTGGCCGTGGCGGCAGCGGCACTGTGGATTCCTGCGCGGCTGGCGGCGCGCACCGACGCGGCGACGGCGCTGAGGGGGGAGTGACTCCTAAGGGATAGGCTGTGTGGGCCGAGCTCGAAGAGCGCGAGCGGAGAGAGGATCTCGACGCGCTTTCATCGCAGCTCGACGAGGTGTACGAAGAGGCTGTGCGTCCTCTCCGAGGTGGAGCCATGAAGCCAGGCCTGCGCTTGCGAACCCTGACCGTCGCCATGTCCGCCCTCCTCGTGCCCACGGTGGTAGGGGCACAGGAGGACGTGGGACGTCATGGTGGCGGAGATGGCCGCCGGTTCGTCATCCCCGAGCACGACCTCTATCCGGAGAGCATCGCGTACGATGCCGTCAGCGGCGACTACTTCCTCGGCAGCATGGGGCAGAGTCGAATCCTGCGCCTCGCGCCCGACGGCACGTACCGGGACTTCGTCCGAGGCCCGGCGCCCGCGCTGGAGAGCTCGGTCGGGTTGAAGGTCGACGCGGCTCGGAGGAGGCTCTGGGTGTGCACGGGGCGATACGTCCTCTACGGTGGCGAGGCCCCGGGGCCGGCGAGAACGGGGGTGCTCCTCTTCGACCTGGACACAGGCAGCCTGACGGACGAATGGCTCGTCCCGCAGCCGTCTCCCGGGGAGATCTTCAACGATCTCGCCGTCGCCGAAGACGGGAGCGTCTACGTGACGACAACGCTGATGGGTCGTGTGTATCGCTTGTCGGCCGAGGCGCACGACATGGAGCTGGTGTTCGCGTCCGATGGGCTGCAGACCAACGGCATCACCTTCGACGACACGGGCGACCACCTCTTCTTCTCCCTCGACCGTGGCATCGCGCGTCTGGATCGCGCCACCGGCGAGGTGGTGTCCCTGGAAGGGGGCGCTGAGGCCGAGGCGGGCACCGACGGCCTGTACTTCGTGTCCGGCGCGCTCGTATCGGTCCAACCGCGCAGACGCAGGGTGGTCCGGCTCGCGCTGGACGATGCGCGCAGGTCCGTGACCCGGGTGGACACGCTGGTGGCCGATCATCCGGACTTCGCCTACCCGACCACCGGCGTTCTGGTGGGAGACACCCTGGTTCTGGTCGCGACGAGCTTCGCGGATCACCCGAAGAGTCCGGGTACGGGCCGGCAGCACGGAGACGTCATCATCCTGGGCCTGCGGCTGCCCGGGGCCTGAGTTCCGCTGCGACGCCTGACGCATCCACCCGCCGGGACGGCGTCGCGCATGGGCAGGTCTTCAGCAGAACGTGGGCAGCGGCCCCCATGGTAGGACCGGGCTGAATGTGATCAAGGCGCCCCCGCACCCGCGGGAGTCGAAAGCGCCGGCCGCGGAGCGGCAGGCTAGAGCGTAGCCGAGCGATGAGAGCGGGCTTGGCGAGCAGCGCGTGGTGGGTGCAGGCGCCGAGGCTTCGACGGGCTCTAGCTCGAGGTAGCGCTGCTCGCAGCGGAAGCGGATGGAGCCGCCGAGGCTGAGCTCGACCGTGAGCTTGTCGCCGGGCTTGATGCGACGTGCCTGGCTCTTTGGGATCTGGTAGCGGCAGCTCTTGAAGCGGACGGTGAAATCGCGCGCCACGGTGCGCGTCCAGGTCTCGGCCACGTCTGTCGGCCACGTCTGTCGGGTTGATTTAGAAAAGTCCGCCGTCACCGTCGTCGAAGACTGCACCGACTCCCAGCTCGCCCTGACGGTCAGCTCGTAGCTCCCCGCAGGTGTGCCTCCAGATGGAGGACTCGTGCCGTCGTTTCCGCACGAAGCGGACACCAAGATTGCGACGTAGTGGGGCTAGTCCAGCGCCAGCACCTCCGCAGGGTCTACCTGGCCCGCTCGCCTTGCCGGAATCCACGTGGCGAGAAGGGCCATGGCGAGCACGACGCCCGCCGCCGCAACCGCCGGAAGCGGGTCTGCTGCGGAGACGCCGAAGAGGAAGGCGGCCGCGGCGCGCGTCAGAGCGAGGGATGCGCCCGCCCCCGTCACGATGCCCGCCAGGACCGGTACCAGGCTCCTCGCCAGGACGTCCCGCACGACGCGACCGGGCGCCGCCCCCAGGGTGAGCCGAACGCCGAACTCGCGCAGGCGGGCGCCGACGCCGAATGCGACCACGCCGTACACCCCGATCAGGGAGAGCGCTACGGCCAGGACCCCGAACAACAGGAAGACGATCCCGCCCACGCGCTGCGGTGCCAGGAGGAGGCCGACGAGGTCCGGTCCCGTCGTCGCCTCGACGACCACGAGTCGGCGGTCGACGGAGCGCGTCAGATCGCGGATGGACCCGAGAGCCGCCTTCGCGTCCGGTCCGCGGAGTACCAGGCTGACGCCGCCGGGGGGCGGCGCGGGGAGGACGCCGTAGAGGAGTGGGCGCGGCTCCGACGAATAGCCGTGCAGCCGGGAGTCGTGCGCCACCGCCACGACAGGAACGTCCATGCCCATGACCCGGACATGCGCGCCCACCGGATTCTCCCCGGGCCAGTACTGGCGAGCCATGGCCTCGCTGACGACTCCGACCAGACCGCCTTCGAGGCGCCGCAACGCGGCGGCGTCTCCCGCCACCAGCGGGATCCCGGACGCGCGGAAGAAGTCGGGTCCCACGGCGTCCACCTCCACGGACGGTGGCTGCCCGGGCCACGTACGCCCCGTGATCTCGAAAGACTCGCGGTCCTCGCCCTGGGACAGAGGCGGGACCGTGGACCAGGACGCCGCCTCCACGCCGGGGGCGTCTCGCATCGCCTCGACGAGCTGGGTGAACGCCTGACTGGCGGCTGCCTGGTCGTCGTGGAAGAGAGCTCGATCCACCTGGACGACGGCGAGGCGCGACGGGTCGAAGCCCAGATCCACCGCCAGGGCCCGCACGAGGCTCCGTCCGAAGAGGGCCGTGCCCGCCAGGAGGACCACGCTCACCGCCATCTGGATGGCGGCGAACGTGGCGCGTAGCCTGAGGCCGCGTGGTCCGCTTCCTCCAGACCGGTCGGACGCGAGTCCCAGCGAGCCCATGCGCGCGGCCAGGATGGCCGGGGTCAGCCCGGCTACCGCGAGGACCACCAGCAGGACCGCCGCCCCTACCGTCAGGAGACGACCGTCCGGACTCAGCGAAGCGGACTCGAAGCTGATGCCTTCGGGAAGGTGGACGGCCTGGAGTCCGCGGAGCGTGGCCACGGACAGGGCAGTGCCCACCGCGGCGCCGCACAGCACCAGGAGGCCCGTCTCCACCGCGACGAGGCGTCCGAGGCGGAGCCGGCTCGCGCCCAGGGCCGACCGGACCGCGAACTCCCGCGTCCGGCGGGTGGCCCGCGCGAGAAGAAGGTTGGCGACGTTGGCCGCCGCAGCCAGGAGCGCGAGCGCAACCACCGCGGCGAGGGCCAGGAGGAGCGGCTCCAGCACACCTTCGATCGATCCGGCCGCGCGAGCGCGAACCGGCGTCAGCGCCACGTGGTCCAGGTCACCCGCGTTGTCCGGGTACTCGGCGTCGATGCGCCGGGCGACGGAGCGCGCCTCCGCGGTGGCCGTCGCCGTGGTCACGCCGGGGCGGAGACGACCCACCGCCGCGATCCACCCCCAGTTGCGGGAGTGCACGTCGGGCGTGCGCCCCAGGGACACCAGGGGCCAGCTCTCCACCGTCATCCAGAACGCCGGGTGCGACCAGAGGCGGAGCCCGCCGAAGCCGGCGGGCGCCACCCCCACCACACTGAACGGGGCGCCGTTCACACGGACCTCCAGGTCCGCGATGTCCAGCGGAGCGCCCATCTCGGTCCACAAGGCGTGGGAGAGGACCGCCACGGCGGGTGCGCCGGGCATGTCGTCCTCCGGCTTGAGGAGCCGGCCACGCTCGGGCGCGATCCCGAGCAGCTCGAAGTAGTTGCCCGTGACGATGCTCGCCTCGACCGGCCGGGCGTCCACGCCGGAGCCGGGGTCCAACGCCACGGCCCGTGCCCGGTGTCCCGCCAGGCCTTCCATCGAACCCATGTCCGCGGCCAGATCCTGGATCACCGGATAGGGGAGGGCCATCTGGCCGACCTCGACCAGCGCTCCGGGGTCCCGGACACCCTGGATCGGGCGAAGCAGCAGCCTGTCCGCGACACCGTAGACAGTGGCGACCCCACCGACGCCCATCCCCAGCGAGAGGACCGCGGTCGCGGTGAACAGGGGCGCCTTCGTCAGCGAGCGCAACGACACTCTCACATCCATTCCCAGGTCGGCCCATCCCATCGTCCACCTCCCGTCGCCGTCGTCCATTCCCCCACCCAGCCTCGCGATGGAGGCCGTCCACACCAGATCGAGCAGGGCGCGCACGAGCAACACCGCACGTGCCGGGCCGCGCCGCTCGAGCCACTCGTCCCGGAGCATGGCCTCCATCCCGGTGCCATGTGCCTCGCGGAAATCCTGCGGGAGGACCCGGAGCGCACGGCGATAGAGGCGGACGACGCCGGGGTCGCGCGCTTCGGTCATCCACCTCTCCGGGCGAGCTGTTGCACGGTAGGCATGCGGGCCAGACCGGCGATCCGATTTGCTTCCGCCGCCAGGACCCGACGGCCCCACTCGGTGATCGCCAGATACTGCCTTCGCTCGTCGGTCTCGTCGTCGGGCTGGGGCACGCGGCGAACGAGGCCGTCTCGCTCGAGCCGGCCGATGAGGCGGTACAGCCCCCCCGGGTCCATGGTCACCGCGCCCCCCGAGCGCTCCGCCATCTCCTTCTTGATGGCGTAGCCGTGCAGGGGGCCCGCGTCCTCGAGGACCAGCAGGAGGAGGAAGGGCTTGGGCTTCAGGGGCAGCGCGCGCTGGGGATCACGGGATCGGGCCACGGGGCTCTCCGGTCGATGCTAAATGACATATATGTCATTTGCGCCTAGTGCACGCAAGTGTCGTGTGAGATGCAAGAACCAGGTCAGCCGAAACATCGTCGTGGGAAGGCCGAGAACACCCGCCCGAGACTATGTCCGGCGAGCCGTCGCGGGCATCGGATAGATCAGCCGGCCGATGAGCCCTGCGATGAGCAGCTCACCCGCGCTCCACGTCCAGAACTTGATCGCCACGGACCATGGGAAGATTCCCCAGTCGGCGATGACGGCGTAGGGGAGCACCATGGAGAGGAGCCATACGAAGCCCACCGCCGTGAGCAGCGCACCGGTCCGGGAGAAGACCCGGGCCATGATGCCCATGAGAACCACAACCGACGCGCCCAGGACGAGTCGCACGAGGGTGTGGGTGACAAGGGGCGCCAGGCCCCGGGGGACGGGCAGACCGATCGCGTCGAACGCCAACTTCATGTCGCGATACCCGAACGCTCCCGCCATGAGCATGCCGCTCACTACGACCCAGACTCCGGCAGACGCCGAAGCAACGATGAAGCGTATAGGATTGACGATGACGGTTCGCATGGATCAGCCTCCGACGTCGGCTCCCTTCGCGAGCCCGAATCGCACTGTGGGTGCGACCTGCTGCGGTCTTGCGCTCGCCACCACCGCGACCCGGAATTGGTAAGGATACACCGCGACGCCCCGAGGCGCCGCGGGTGATCCACGACTTCCAAGGCGACCTCGCCGCATACGAGCGGGGCGAAGGGCGCTGGAGCGAGCCGACCGATGCGCGGTGAGGTGGACGAAGGGCGCCCGGACGATCCCCTGGCCGTGGCCGAATTCGAGCTGACACCCGAGGAGTGGGTGGAGGCGGGGACGGCGTACCTCTTCGAGCACGACCTCCACCGGGCGAATCGGAGGAGGCAGCAGCGCATCTACGCCGCCATGGGTGTGACGATGGCGGCCCTGTTCTACCTCATGGGCGCCCTCGCGGGGGCGGTTGCGGCCCTGATCGCGTGCACCGGCCTCTCGGTCGCGGCGCCCGCCCTGTACCGCCGGCTCCTGCGCCGCAGCCTTACCACCTCCGCCCGCCACGGGATGGTGGACGGGCTATTCGGGCCGCACCGGCTCGAGGTGAGGCGGGAGTTCCTGCGGGACGTCACGTCGGGGTACGAGATGCGGTGGCGCTGGAAGAACGTCCGCGGCGTCGGCGAGAACGACGGCACGTTTCTGATCAAGGTCGGGCCGACCGCGCTCATTCCCCTCCCCGCGTCCGCCTTCCGCGACGCCGAGAGCCTCCGTCGTTTCGGCGACGCCTTCTTCGCGCAGGTGGCGGGGGCGCGGGCCGCCCTCGATCCGCCGAGCTTCAGGGAGGGGTGAGTCGCCCCGTTCGCGCCACTTGGCGGACGTCGACAGCCACGACTGGACGGTCATGCTGATGAAGTTCGGCAAGCTGTCCAAGGACGGTGAGATCGGGGCGTTCCTGGTGGGAGCCGGCCGAACGGCGATCATGGGCTCGCTCCTCGCAAGTGCGTGGATCCTGCGGATCATGGCGACGACGCAGAGCCCGGCCGCGAGCGACGCCCCGGCCACTCGGGGCCCCCACGCCGCCCGGCGCCCTGACGCAAGACGGCCCCCCCGGGGCGTGGGCTCCGGGTGGCCGTCCGACGCGCACAGCTTCACCGCGGATCGCGTGCGGGGCATCCCCCCCGACGAGCTCGACGTGGCCTCGGTCGCCTGGGTCCCACCTCCCGGGAGGAGTAGGCCGAAGGGCAGGCCCGGCGCCCTGTAACGCGTCCTACAGAACTTCCTTGATGTAGTCCCCCAGCTCGTTGCGCGTCTGCACCGTGGCGCCCTTGAACGTGTCCAGGTCCTTGCGGCTCTTCTCGAGCGCCTCCTGTGTGGTCGCGACGAGACCCATCAGCTTGTCCACGTAGTACTCGGTCTCAGCCACGGCGCGGAGCGCGTCGTGCGCCTTCTGCATCTGCTCCTCGTTCGTGGGCACCGCGAGGTTGGACGACACCTGGGCGTAGCTCATGTGCGAGAGGGAGCTCATCAGGGCCTGAGTAGCCGGCGAGACCTTGTTCTTGGCATCGCGGAGCTTGACCAGGTTGCGGTCGATGACCTGGAATGCGTTGGACTTGAGGTCCTTCACCTCGCCCTTGATTCTCTTCCGCAGCGCCTCCTGGGTACTCATGGGGGGGTCGCCCCGGATGAGTCCCTTGACGTGGGCACTGTAGATGTCCTCGCCCTTGTTCAGGACCACGTCGGCCGCCATCGAGATGCCGTCGGAGATCCCCGGCGGAACACTGGCTGCCCCGAGTCCGGCTCCCAGCGCACCCATCGCCACGGCCCGCGGCGCGTTGCGGATCGCCTTCCGCAGTCCCTTGTTCTGCCCGAACAGCCTACTGTTGTTGCCGTACCACAGCGCTCTCTTGAATGCGCCCTTGCTCCGATTGTAGACGTCGGTGTGTACGTCGTGCCAGACTTGGTCGTAGGTGGCCTGATCCATGAGGGGCAGCGTGACCTTCACGCGCTACCTGAAGCACACGATGGAGCACGGCCACGCCAACAACCGGGCCGACAACTTCTACTCGTGCTGCTACTGGTATCAGGACCAGCCGTCCACGGATTTCCCGGCGCTCCCGGCCGTGGGGGACCGGATTCCGTCGGTGAAGTCGTAGGGGGGGCTGCGGGCGTCACTCCCCGGCGGCGGCGCCCTCGTCTCCGGTCCCGACCAGCAGCCCCCGAAGGGCCGCCTCCTGCGCTTCGCGGGTGAGGTCCGCCGCGAGGCGCGACACCTTGGCCTCGCTCCTGGCCGACAGGACCCCCCAGACCAGCCGTCCCGCCGCCGCGCCCACCACCGCCCCCAACGCCAGCACCCCCACGTGGGGGATGGTGGCCAGGTGAAGGCCGGCGGCGGCGGGCATGGCCAGGATCGCGCCCCACGCCGCGGGGACGACGGCCATGACGCGGCGCAGCCGCGGCGCGGCCTTCTCCACCACCTGGATGGTGGTCTCGCCGTCGCGGGGCGTGACCGAGACCTGGAGGTTCCAGAAGCGGTCGCGACCGGTCCACCTCACGGAGCCCAGGGCCTCGGACACCGAGCCGGTGGTGTCGGAGCGTTCGTCCACGAGACGCACCAGATCGGCCACGGCGTCCTCGTTGAGCTCCCCCGGTACCGCGTGGACGGCCTTCCGTACCAGGGGCGCCGATCGGAGCAGCGCAGGCCGACGCCCCGCTCCGTCCAGCGTGGCGGCCGCGTGGGCGATGGCTGCCGGCGAGATGCCCACCTCCCTCCCGATGTCCTGGAGATCGCGCAGGGAAAGCCCTCCGCCCCCCTCGGCTCCCGACGTCTCTTCGAACTCCGCGGCCTTGCGCAGCACGAGGGCGACCTCGCGGTCGGTGAACCGGCGACTCTCGTCGGCGCTCATGGGTGCTCCGGGAAACGGGTGCAGGCGACGTCGTGTTCTGGACCACAATACGCGCGTCGGGAGAGGCTCGTTCAAGAGGAGGGTCCATCGGCCGCCCCGGCGACACCCATGCCCTTGGAGTACTCCGCGACGCGTTCGTCGGCGACGTCGGCTAACCCGACCTTGGCAAGCAGCTCGGGAATCACTCCGGTGGGGCGCCGAAAGAGGGTCGCAAACAACTCGAGATTCTCGCCGCCGGTGAGACGCAGATAGTGGTTCGGGACCTCGAAGCCCACACCGGCATGGTCGTAAAACGATGCATCCCAGGTCTCGATCCGCCTGGAAAGCACTTCCACGTTTCCGGAGAAGAGCCGGTTCAGGCGCATGAGCACGCGCTGCGTCGTGCTCTTTCCGGCACCCGAGGGACCAAGGAGCCCGAAGATCTCCCCCGGTGACACTTCGAACGAGACCCCGGACACCGCCGGGCGGGCGGCGCCGGGGTAGACGTATTCGAGGTTCTCGACCCGGATCATGGCTCAGGAGGCTGTGGAAGAGGAGGGTTCGCTGCTCATAGGGTAGTCGCGCGGCGAGTCCCTTTGGTTCATTCCACGGAGGGCCACGATCCACCTGCTCATCGATAGCACGGGACTCAGGATCCACGTTGGCTATCTACGGAGGCCGCCAAAGGACAGGGCTTGGAAGAAGCTGCACCTTGCGGTTGACGCCCGCACCGGAGAGATCGTCGCCTCGGACCTGACCGGTCGTCGGACGCATGACTGCACGCGAGTACCCGCTCTACTTGAACAGGTTGAGCATCGAGTGATAGCCGTATCGGCCGATGGTGCCTACGATGCGGCAAGCGTCTACGAGGCGGTCCAATCAAGAGGCTCAGGACCACCGGCGAGGGTGCTCATTTCACCAGGCCGGAACGCCCGTCTACAGGTACAAGACGATCATCGGCCGACAAATGACGTCTCGCAGCCTGGCGGGCCAACGAGTAGAGGTGAAGCTGGCGTGCGGGATCCTCAACACCATGACCGAGCTCGGGATGCCGGAGAGCTACCGGGTCGGGTGACTCCGACTTCGGAGGCGGGGCAATCCAGTCTCAACTCCGAGCCATGCACCAACGCCGTATGGAGATACCGCGGATAAATTACCTATGGTGGTCTGGCCTCCTGCCGTGACGATCAGCCATGGCCCACGCTTGGGGCGTGCCATAGCCATCATGCGACTCGGATCCTCGACGCTTTCTGAAGAACAGCTTACGCGCTTCGCCGGACATGGAAGGCAACATCCATCCGAGATTGCACTTGGATGCCGCCCCTCACGCGTCCCGAAGCATCTCCGCCGCTTCCACCCGCGCCGCCCGCCGGGCCGGTGCCAACGCGGCCAGGAGCGGAGCCGCGATGAAGAGCACGACCACCAGCAGGTACACCAGCGGATCGAGGGGGCTCGTCTCATAGAGCATGGAGGTCACCAGACGATGGGCGGCCACGGCGCCGATCAGGCCCAGGCCGATGCCCGGTAGGACGAGGACCAGGGCGTTCCGCAGGATCTGGCGCAGGACCTGCTCCCGCCGGGCGCCCAGGACCAGGCGCACCCCGATCTCCCGGAGGCTCCCGTGGACCATCTGGCTCACGACGCCATAGATGCCCACGCCTCCCAGGAGCAGGGCGAGGGCGCCGAGCAGGAACATCAGGTACGTCGTGGCTCTCTGGTCGGTGGTATAGCTCGCCAGGACCTCGTCCATGGTCTGGATGCGCTCCAGGGGGAGGAGCGGGTCGATGTCGTGCAGGGCCTGGCGAATGGCCGGACCCGCCCGGTCGACCGGGAGGCTCGAGTGGACCACCACGTGTGGCGAGGACATGGAGGATTGCAGGGCGGACACGTACAGCACCTCCGGGGCCTTTCTGGCCGGAGAGTACTCGCGGACCGCGCCGACGACACCCGCCACGCGAACGGTGTCGTCGCCGCGGGACAGGCTCGCCCCCACTGGACTTTCGTCGCCGAACAGCTCGTGGGCGAGGCCCTCGCCGATGAGCGCGGCCGGTGGATCATCCGGGCCGACATCGGTCAGGTCGGAGCCGGCCAGAACGGGGATCCCCATGACCTGAAAGTACGATGGCGTGACCCAGCGGGTCTCCACGAAGCGGGCCACCCGGTCCGGGTCGTCCGTGCGGTTGTACGGCCCGTTGGAGCAACAGCCCGCAATGGGACGGCTACTGGACAGCGCGACACCGTCGACACCCGGGATGGCATGGAGGCGCTCCGTCAGCCGCTCGATGAAGGCGAGCCGGCTCTGGTTGTCCGGATACCGTGACGACGGGAAGCGTCCGAGGCTTGCGGTGACGATGCCGTCTGGGCGAATCCCGGTGTCGGCCGATTGGATCTTCTGGAAGCTGCGCATGAGGAGGCCCAGGGCCGTGACGATGACGAACGCCAAAGCCACCTCGCCCACCACGAGGGTCCGGCGGACGCGTCCCGAACTGTTGACCACACCCCCTGCGGTGCGCCGGAGGGCCTGTGCGGGCTGGTCGGTGCCCCACGCCACCACCGTCATCCCGCCGACGACGAGGGCGGTGACGAAGGTCACGGCAAGGGCGAACCCGCCGACGGTGCCGTCGAACCCCAGGCCACCGGTCACCGGAAGGTCGATGCCCAGTAGTCGGATGGCGGACCCCACGGAGATGGCAGCCAGACCGACCCCCAGAAGACCCCCTACCGCACTGACGGCCAGGGCCTCGGTCCACGCCTGTCGCAAGAGCCGCCACCGTCCCGCTCCCAGAGAGGACCGCACCGCGAACTCGTGGCGGCGGGTGTCCAGGCGGCTCAGGAAAACACTGGCGACGTTGAGGCACGCCAGAAGGAGGAAGAGGCTCGACGCGAGGAACAGGATCTTCAGGGGCGTCTGCTCGCTCTGGGTGACGTACTCCTTGAGCGGGATGAGCTTCACACCCCAGCGGCCGTTCGCCTCGGGGTATTCCGTCTTGAGCTTCTCCCACGCTACGGCCAGCTCCTTGCGGGCCTCCGCCACCGTCCAATCCGGCGCGAGGCTGCCGTACACGTTCACGGCCCTCCACGCACGCGAGGACCTGGGACCCTGGCCGGCGCCCCACGGAATGGCCATCCACACATCTTCGCCGAAGGGGTTCGAGATCTCCTCAGGCGCCACCCCCACGACTTCGCTCCCGGAATCGTCGAGGGTGATGGAGCGCCCGACGACTCCCGGGTCCCCACCGAACCGGGTCACCCACAGACGGTGGCTGAGCACCACATGGTCGGTGCCGTCGTCGTCCGGTCCGAGCCACCGTCCCGCCGCCGGTACGAGGCCCGTCATGCGGAAGAACGTCGGCGTGACGAAGCTGACGTCGAGCTGTGTGGCGTCTCCCTGACCGGTGAGTGTCATGGCTTGAGAGGTGAACACGCCGGCCATGACGTCCATGGACCGAAGGCGCTCGTCGAGGTCCCGCAGGTTCGGCAAGGACGAAGCTCCACCCCCCCCGATGGTGACAAGCTCTCCGGAGTCGGGAAACGGCAGCGGCCGCAGCAGCACGTTGCGGACCACGGTGAACACCCCCGTGTTCATGCCGATGCCCAACGCCAGCGTGAGCACCATCACCACGGCAAAGCCGGGCCGCCGCCGGATCTGCCGAAGGAGCAGCGCGACATCCTGCCTGAGGTCCTGACCCATCATCACCCTCCCTTCTCGGTTCGTTGATGCCGCGTGGTGTGCGCGCCCGTGGAGCCGTTCCCGAACCGCTCCCACCACCGCGGCTGCCAGGGTGCCGACGCCGTAGAGTCCAGCGGCCAGGCGACCCCGATGTTTCCGCCTCCGTGCCGCTTCCTGGTGGAACACGGCACACATGTCCTCGCCCAGCGAGTTGCGGAAGTCCCGGGGATACAGGCGCACAACCCGGCGCATCACCGTGTCCCAACCCCACCGCCCCGGCTGCCCATCCCCTCGGGTCATGGCACCGCACGCCCCTTCCCCAGGGCCAGCGTCGTGAAGACCTCCAACTCAAGGGCGTGCTTCCTGAGCGCGGCCATGCCGGACTCGGTGATGCGGTAGACCTGGCGAGGCCTACCCGGGCCCTCTTCCTGCTGGTCGGTTCCCGCGACCACGATCCATCCGTCTTCCATGCCTCTCCGGATGTGCCGGTAAAAGGCCGGCAGGGAGGGTGACGATCCGGAGGTCAGCGAACGGAGGCGCTCAAGGAGCGCGGAAGCATCCGCAGGCTCCTGGCGCAGGATGGAAAGCAACTGAAAAAGGATCGTATGCATATGTTATTATGTCGGAAGTGACAATAATTGGACATGACCTATCCCAAAAGGGTTGGATTCGGCGCGCACCCGGGGACATCCCCGGGTACGAGCCCTCGGCTGACGGGGTGTGGGGTTCAACGCAAGGGATGTGAGGTTAGGCTGTGTGGCGGTCGGCGCGTGGTTCGCTTCGCCCCCGCCTCGGCAGGGCCGCCTGGAGAGGAGCCTCAGTGCAAGAACCCGGTGTTGGACGGTCCGCAGGTTGTTGTCGTTGGAGAGCAGCAGCACCGGATCGTACCCTGACGCTCGTCGGCGTATAGAGAACGGACTGGCTGACCGTGTCGCCGGCCGACCCGGCCCCGGACTGGATGGCGCTGGACGTGCTCAAGGTATCGCCACCCTGCACCAGAGCGAGATGATACGAATGGTCCACCGGCGGCGCGGGTCGTGGCCCATGACCGGCTCCGGCACCGTGGCTTCTCGAACTGCCGCGCCGAGAAGGTCCGGCCCGGAGCGGCCGCACGCCGCGCAAGCGCCAACCGGTTGTCATGCACCGGTCCAGGCCCGACCTCTATCGCGACCTCGAAGAACGCACGAACGGCAATGTGGCCAGTGCTCCTGCAACGAGCAGAATCACGATGCCGATCCAAAGCGAAAGCGGCTCCGCTACGCCGTCATCGTACCAGTCCGCCATGTACAGGCCGACTTGGATTCCGCCGATCACGAACACGATGACCGTGAGCGAGAGCCATCCAACTGAGATTTCAGCGCGTCTCATTTCGCTCTTCGGACTGGCACAGTTGCGAGCTCGCGAAGGGGCTTGGCCTTGTTCACTTCCAAGCCGCCGCACCTCCTACCCCACTGATAGTAGGTCGGTCGACTCACGCCAATCTCCTGTAAGACGTTCTCCACCAGGCTGCGCCGGCTGTGAGCTGAGCGCGTATGCCACTTGCGTCGTCCACTTGACGGTGCGGGTCTCTTTATCATAGACTTTCAATTGAAAGTCTCAAGGAGGGGTGCCATGGACGATTCCATCCCGGTGGTGAAGGGCACCTTGGACCTGCTGGTCCTGAAGGCCCTGATGGCCGGCCCGGCCCACGGCTTCGAGGTGGCGAGCTGGATCGAGACGCACTCCGACGGCGCGGTCACCTTCGACGACTCGGCGATCTACCACGCGCTGTACCGGATGGAGAAGAGGGGCCTCGTCGAGGCCGAGTGGGGGGTCACCGAGAACAACCGCCGGGCGCGGTATTACCGGGTGACGCGGCAGGGGCGTGACCACCTCGCCGAGGAGAGCGAGCGCGTCCTGCGCTTCGCCCGGACGCTGGCGACGATCCTGGAGGTGGGGCGGGAGACACGATGAAGCGGGACCACCGCCATGGAGGGGAGATCCGCCCGGGTGTGCGGCGGGTGGCCCGACCCGTGCCTCGGGAGGGGGACGCGCTGGCGGGGCAGACCGAGGAGGAGATCGCCCACCACCTCCAGCTCCGGATTGAGGAGCTCGTGGCCCGGGGATGGTCGCATGAAGAAGCCCGCGAGGAGGCGCTGCGGCGCTTCGGTTCCATACAGAGGGCCCGCAGTCGACTGCTGCGCGAGGCCCGCGGACGGGAGAGACGAATGCGGATGACGGGATGGTGGGAGGGAATTCGCCTCGACGGCAGGCTGGCGATCCGCCGCCTGGTGAAGCGACCGGGCTTCGCGGTGATCGCGGTGCTGACCCTGGCCCTGGGCGTGGGGGCCAACGCCGCGCTCTTCAGCGTGGTTCACGACTCGTTGCTGCGGGCGTTGCCCTTCCCCCGGTCGGACCGGCTGGTGCGCGTCGTGGAGCTGAACGCCGACGGAAGTCGCAACAACGTGTCGGTTCCCAACCTCGAGGACCTGCGCGCCGGGAACCACACGCTTGAGGAAGTGGCGCGATTCCAGTTCGCCCGGGTGCGTGCGCGCTTCGGGGACGAGACCGAGCTCCTCCAGGGCATCCTCGTGGACCCGGGGCTCCTTCCGATGCTGGGCCGCTCGCCCCTGTACGGGCGTTTCCCCCGGGCCGGCGAGGATCACGTGGTCGTGGTCAGCCACCGCCTCTGGCGCTCCCGCCTCGGCGGGGAGGCCGACGCCGTCGGGCGAACCCTCCATCTCGAGGGTGAGCCGTACGTGGTGGTGGGGGTGATGCCGGCGGACTTCACCTTCACCAGCGGCCGGACCGACGTGTGGGCGCTCCTCCCACCTCCCGCGGCCTACGAGCAGAACCGGCGGGTACACGCCTCGGAGGCGCTGGCCCGCATCCGGGAAGGGGTCCCGGACGCCCAGGTGCGTGAGGACCTGGCGCGGGTGAGCGCGAACGTCCAGGCCGATCATCCGGGGGAGGACCCCGGGCACGTCCTGGAGGCGCGCCCCCTGCGGGACATGATCACGGGCTACGCGCGCACGCCGCTCCTCATGCTCTCCGGTGCGGTGCTCCTGGTCCTGCTCATCGCGTGCGCGAACCTGGCCGGGCTCCAGGTGGCCCGCACCACGAGCCGGGAGGGAGAGATGGAGGTGCGCCTGGCGCTGGGCGCCAGGCGCAGCGCGCTGGCCCGTCAGCTCCTGGTGGAGAACGTCGTCCTCTTCGCCGTCGGTGCCGTCGTGAGCGTCCCCGTGGCCAGGGTCGGCGTGGCCTGGCTCGTGGCCCACGCGCCGGACGGACTCCCGCGCGCCGCCGAGATCGGCGTCGACGCCGGTACCCTCGGCCTTACCCTGGCGTGCTCCGTGGGCCTGGGGCTCCTCTTCGGCCTGGCGCCCGCGCTGCATGCCGCGCGCACCCGCCTCTCCGGCACCCTGGGCACCCGCTCCGACGCCGGGGGGACGCGCCGCGGAGCCCAGCGCATCCGGAGCGCGCTCCTGGTGGGCCAGCTCGCGTTGTCCGTAGCGCTGCTCTCCGGCGCCGGGCTCCTCCTGAGGAGCCTGTGGAAGCTCCAGAGCGTCGATCCGGGGTTCCGGCCGCAGCGACTGGCGGTGCTCCACGTGGGCCTGCCCAACACCTTCGACGGTGACGTGCCGGCCTTCTACCGGAGGGTGCCCGAGGTCCTCGACGCG
>Ga0307423_1000558_pt1 | contig 25004 bp, 17 predicted proteins | sample SalMarWE160310MG_FD_202154 | JGI IMG/M metagenome (GOLD analysis project Ga0307423, IMG submission 202154) | Salt marsh sediment microbial communities from the Plum Island Ecosystem LTER, Massachusetts, United States - WE1603-10 | ecosystem: Environmental > Aquatic > Marine > Intertidal zone >...
GTGGGTTTAAGAACACCCATGGCCGAGGCGGAAAAGATCAAGATCAAGTTCGGCACCTGCATGACAAGCGGCATCGGCAACGATGAGACCATCGAGGTGGCTGGCGTGGGCGGACGCAAACCCAGAACGCTCTCAAGACAGATCCTGGGCGAGATTCTGGAACCAAGAGTCGAGGAGATATTTAATCTTGTTCACCGGGAGGTCTATCGGGCCAGCATGGAAGAGTCGATCACATCGGGCGTGGTCGTCACCGGGGGCTCCTGTTTGCTCGAAGGGGTCATCGACATTGCAGAATCGGTGTTCAACCTGCCGACTCGGATCGGGAAGCCCGTGGGGATTCGCGGGTTGGTGGATGTGGTGAGCAATCCCATGTACGCCACAGCCGTTGGTCTGGTCCTCTATGGTGCTAAATCCCAGCCCAAGAAGAAATTCAGAATTCGGGACACCAATATTTTTGATCGGGTCACGGCGCGCATGAAAAAATGGTTCAAGGACATTATATGAAGGAACATTGGTCATTCACGGGGGGTGTCCTTTGGCTCAAGGGGCACGGAACAATCAGACAGGAGGTGGGGACGATGCTATTCAGTTTTGTGGAGAATGAGAAATCAGCCAAGATTAAGGTGCTGGGCGTGGGAGGGGCTGGCGGAAATGCCATTAACAACATGATCGGCACGCAGTTCCAGGGGGTGAAGTTCATGGCCGTCAATACGGATGCCCAGGACCTGGATGCCTCCATGGCGCCGATCAAGGTTCAGATCGGAGAGAAATTGACCGAGGGCCTGGGCGCCGGGGCAAATCCCGAAATCGGGCGCCAAGCGGCCCTGGAAAACATCGATGCCATCCGAAATGCCGTGCAGGGGAGCCACATGGTGTTCATCACGGCAGGACTCGGCGGCGGAACGGGCACCGGAGCGGCACCGGTCATTGCCGAAGCCTGCAAGGAAGGCGGGGCCCTGACGGTGGCGGTCGTGACGAAGCCGTTCGGCTTTGAGGGGAAAAAGCGGATGAAACAAGCGGAAGTCGGCCTTCAAAATTTGAAGGAAAAGGTCGACACCCTCATAGTCATTCCCAATGATCGGCTTCGGGGGCTTGCCTCCAGAAACGCAACGGCCATTGAGATGTTCAAGAAGGCAGACGAAATCCTTCTCCATGCCGTCCGGGGCATTACAGATCTGATTATGATGCCCGGGCTGATCAATCTCGATTTTTCGGATGTCAGGACCACCATGTCAAAGGCCGGTCTTGCCATTATGGGGACGGGCGTTGCGACCGGCGAGAATCGGGCCCTCGATGCGGCCGAAAGGGCGATCTCCCATCCGCTTTTGGAGGGGGTGTCGATCGCCGGCGCGCGGGGCGTCCTGATGAACATTACCTGCGGGCCGGACTTAACGATGGCCGAGATGACGGAAGCTTCAGATTGTATACACAAGGAGGTCGGAGACGAGGCGGAGATCATCTGGGGCGCGGTTCTGGATGAGGGCATTAAGGACGAATTGAGGGTGACGGTGATCGCCACGGGGATCGGCACAAAGGCGGAAGAGGACGAAAAGCCTCAAGCCGTTCCCGTAAGAGGCAAAGTCCGCGATATCAATGAGTCTGACCTGAGCCGGGCCGTCAGCTTGGACGAGCCGACATTCATCCGTCAAGAAAAGGCCGTGGGTGAATCGAGCGGTGCGCAGTACAGGGGCTACCGCGGAATTATTCTGGATAGCGATGATCTGGAGGTTCCCACATTCATGAGACGCAAGGCGGATTGACAGGGTCATCGTGACTGAAGATATGGGGAAAGACATTCCGAAACCCTGTCTCGGGTGGAACGAATCGCTGTGTCACACCAAGTCAAAACATCCAGGAAAGCTTTGCTGGCGGCGGAAAGAGGCGTTGTCCGGAAAGATTGGACCGGCAAGCTCCGGGTGGCTCTGGCCTATCCCAACTATTACCATGTCGGGATGTCGAATCTTGGTTTCCATGTCCTGTACCGCCTGTTCAACGATTATGAAGATGTTGTCTGTGAGCGGGTTTTTCTCCCTGGGGACCATGATACGGATGAAGGCCTCCGGTCCATGGAGTCCCAAAGACCGCTTAGTGATTTTGATGTTGTTGCGTTCTCCATCTCCTTTGAAAACGATTACTCTAACCTCCTGACCCTTCTATCGAAGGCTGGCATCCCCCGGTGGTCGTCAGAGCGACACCCCCCCCATCCTCTGATCATCGCCGGGGGAGTGACCAGCTTTTTAAATCCTGAACCCATAGCCCCTTTTGTGGACTGCTTCCTCATCGGAGAAGCCGAGCCGATCTTAGGGGCTCTCCTCGATGTTCTCAGAACGAATGCTTCTGACCGACAAGCCCTTCTCAGATCCCTGGCCAAGCATGTGCCCGGCGCCTATGTGCCGGGACTCTATGAGGTGACTTATAACCCGGACGGGACGATTGCCGGGTTCCATGCCGCAGCCGGAGCGCCTCCGAAGGTTCAGCGGGTCTTCGTGGATGACCTTTCCCCTTATGATACCTGCAGCACCATCCTAACCCCTCACACCACCTTCAGCGATACTTACCTTGTCGAGGCAGCACGAGGGTGTCCTCACGGATGCCGTTTTTGCGCCGCCGGATTTGTGTACCGGCCGCCGCGCTTCAGGCCGGCGGCGGAGCTGCGCCGTTGCCTGGAGAATGGAGCGACACAGGCCAGGCGGATCGGCGTCATGGCTTCCGCCGTCTCAGACCTGGCGTGCATCAAAGAATTCTGCACACAGGCTCTGGACCAGGGTGTTCAGCTCTCTTTCAGCTCCTTGCGGGCCGATCGGCTCACGCCGGAACTCCTCCACATTCTCAAGAGAAGCGGTCTCAAGACGGTGGCCGTAGCCCCTGACGCGGGTTCAGAGCGCATGCGACAGGTCATCAACAAGGGAATAACCGAGAAAGACGTCGTGCAGGCTGCTGATTTTCTGGTCGAGGCGGGGATACCCAATCTCAAGCTGTATTTTATGGTCGGACTTCCCGCCGAGACCCCGTCTGATGTGGAAGCCATTGTGTCCCTCTGCAAGCGCGTACAGCATCGATTTGTCAGGGCGAGCCGGTCGAAGAAGAAGATCGGGCGGATCGTCGTCAGTCTCAATTCTTTCATTCCCAAACCGTTCACCCCTTTTCAGTGGGCCCCCCTCGAGGACGTCAAGAGCTTGAAGGCTAGAATCAAACAGGTGAAGGCCGGGTTGAAGGCCGTGGCCAACATACGGGTCCATGCCGATATCCCGAGATGGGCATACATCCAGGCCCTCCTTTCCCGCGGGGATCGTCGCACAGCCCAGCTGTTGGTGGCCGCCCAGGAAAACCAGGGCAATTGGGTCAAGACCCTGAAGGCTTCCATCATTAATCCGGATTTTTACGTATACCGGGAGAGGTCCTTTGACGAGATTCTGCCCTGGGACTTCATTGACCATGGCATCGACAAATCGTTCCTGATTGAAGAATATCAGAGGGCCCTCCGGGGCGAGACGTCCCCTGAGTGTGACGTGGGTCGTTGCAGGGCCTGTGGTGTCTGCCAGTAGTGGCCGTGGGTTTTGCAATGTCTTTGACCGGCGTCTACCCTAATGTTGCATAAACAACACGGCTCAGACATAATAACTATTTGTTAATACAAGCTTTTGCGGCGCTGAAACGTATTTCGTGGAAGCGCCATTTGGTGATATCTAGGGGCCATGGCATAATCGCCCTGTTGTTTACCCTTCGGGAAAGCCGATGATACCGCATCCGCTGTGTTGTCAAGGATTCGGCGTAGACGACTACAGCCAAACCCTTGACGCCTTGCATATGCGGCATCCTAAACTTTTGCAACGTTAGGGTCTGTCCTGTGGTTCGTGCGAAGGACTGTGACCGTCAGGTGTTTTTCCTTGAACGTGAAGCCCATTGCTCATATATAATGAATCGTGAGAAAGCGAAGTCCATATCCTTCAAAACCGAAAAAGGAGCTCGCGGTTAACGATGGAGAATCCCATAAGACGCGGAGAGGAAATAGAGAAGGCAGAGGGCAAGTTGGGTGTGCTGATTCCCGGCATCGGAGGAGCGGTCAGCACGACCTTGCTGGCCGGGGTGGAAGCGGTTCGCCGAGGACTGGCCCCGCCCGTCGGTTCGCTGACGCAAATGGGGACCATCCGTCTCGGGAAACGTTTTGAGTATCGGATCCCTCAGATTAAAGATTTTGCGCCCCTTGCCGGCCTGGACGATTTGGTCTTCGGGGGGTGGGACATTTTTTCGGAAAATTGCTACAAAGCGGCTCTTGAGGCCAAGGTGCTCAAAGCTGAGGATCTTGACCGCGTGCGCCCTTTCTTGGAAGGGATAGAGCCCTGGCCGGGTGTTTTCAACCAGGCATTCGTCAAAAACCTTCACGGGTCCCACATCAAGGGGCAGGCGTCTCACCTGGCGTTCGTTGAAAGCATCAAAGCGGACATAGAATCGTTTTGGCAACAGCACAAATTGTCCCGTGCCGTCATGATCTGGTGTGGAAGCACAGAAGCCAAACTCTCGCCCGGGCCGGTCCATGACTCCCTGGAGAACTTCGAAAAGGGCCTGCAGAACAATGATCCGAGTATTTCGCCGAGCATGCTTTATGCTTATGCGGCCATGACCAGCGGCATTCCTTATGTCAATGGGGCCCCAAACCTGACCGTGGATATTCCAGCCATGGTGGAATTGGCCGGTCAACGGAAGGTGGCCATTGCAGGGAAGGATTTGAAGACCGGGCAGACCCTGATGAAAACCATTGTGGCCCCTGGATTAAAGGCCCGGATGCTGGGGCTCACCGGCTGGTATTCCACCAATCTCCTAGGCAACCGGGACGGCCTGGTTCTGGACGACAAGGATTCCTTCAAGACCAAGGAAGAGAGCAAGCTTTCTGTTTTGAAAACCATTTTGCAGCCGGAAGTTTACCCGAACCTGTACGGAGACTTCTATCATAAGGTCGTGATCAGCTATTATCCACCACGAGGTGACCAGAAGGAAGGCTGGGACAATATCGATATCTTTGGCTGGCTGGGTTATCCCATGCAAATCAAGGTGAATTTTCTGTGCCGGGACAGTATCCTTGCGGCTCCCGTGGTCCTGGATCTGGTTCTTTTCACGGATCTGGCACAGCGGGCGGCCATGACGGGTATCCAGGAATGGCTTTCATTTTACTTTAAAAGTCCCCAATGTGCACCCAATCTTTACGCAGAACACGACTTGTTCATTCAATTGAAGAAGCTGAAAAATACGTTGAGATATCTCATGGGCGAGGAGCAGATTACGCACCTTGGGCTGGATTACTACTATCAAATCTGAACCTTAATTGACTGGTGACGTTCAAAAGTTGTGGCCTAAATTCCTTTAGGCATCGGGGAGTTTCTCTTATAGTCCTGCGCGGCGGAGAATCAGTCACGCCATCGTGCAAACTCATGCCTGACGGCGGCCAAGAAAGACCAGGAAACATATATAAATTAAGAAGAGAGCATGGTCTTGTTTTTTTGTGATATCATGACCATAAAAGAGGCAAGCTGTTCTTTCTTAATGATCCGTAAGGCATTCAGACAGCGCGCGATGACGTGACTGATCATCCATCGCGCTGACTTCTTGGCTTGAGCAAGAAAATACCCCAAGTGCTCACAAATATTTGAGAGCGGCCAGTGGGTTCGCTGAACGCGGCCTACGGCCATCTTCTGCAACGATCTATGCAAACCCGAAAAAGGCATTGGAGGCCGCGTTCAGCGAATCTACCGGCCGCGAGTTCTCACTATACCTTGGCCTTAAAGCCAAAACGGACAATGTCTCAAGCCAGTTACAGGGTTCGAAACTTGAGTCATAAATACACAATGACCACACTTTTGAACATTATCAATGGATTAGGGTTGAACCCTCATTTGAGGGTAAGCCAAAGGAGAACAATATTTTGTTGAACTGCGCTATGGGTTTGCGCCGATCGAAATGGTGCTCGAAAAATACTTTTGTCGGCCTGGTCATCCTTGTTTGCTGGGGCCTCACTTCAGTACCGGCGCCCACGTCAGCCGCCCAAAACAGACCCGTTCTGGTGAGCAGCACGCAGACGAACAGCGTGTTGGAATATGACGGGGCGACCGGCAATTTCCTCGACGAGTTTGTTACGTCCGGTGAAGAGGGGTTGGATAAACCAAGAGGTTTGGCCTTTGGACCGGATGGTGACCTCTATGTGAGCAGTTTCGGAACCGATGAGGTGCTGCGCTATAATGGCACAACCGGGGCGTTCAAGGATGTGTTCGTTCCGTCCGGAAGGGGCGGGCTGGATAACCCGAGGGCGCTCCTTTTCGGTTCGGAAGGCGATCTTTATGTGACCAGTACCGGCGACAACACTGTCAAGCGTTACGATGGCGTCACCGGCATCTTCGTCGCGAATTTTGTGGAATCAGGCGACGGAGGGCTGGATTCGCCGAGGGACATCGTTTTTGATGCAGCGGGCGATTACTTCTATGTGAGCAGCTTCGGGACCGATCAGGTGCTCCGCTATGACGGCACAACCGGGGCGTTCGACAGGGTCTTCGTGAGTGCGGGCAGCGGCGGGTTGGACGGACCGGAGGGTATCTCTTTTGGTCCGGGTGGCAGTTTATACGTCGCCAGCAGCAAGACCAATAATGTCTTGCGATATCACGGACCGACCGGCGCTTTTCTGGAAGTATTCGCCTCCAACGAGGGACTGGCTGAACCGGTGGGCCTGCTCTTTGAATCAGAGGGTGATCTTCTGGTCTGCAGCAGTTCTTCTGACCAGGTGTTTCGCTTTGATGGCACGACGGGCGATTTTCTGGACGTATTTATCGAGGGCGGCGGCCTCGATCAGCCGACATATCTTGCGGAGGGCCCGGAAGTGCCGCCCGATGAAGACCCCCCGGTGCGGGTGAACAATAGCGGCAGCACGGTGGCCCCGGGCGGCACCGACCCCATCACCAGCATCGAGCTTCGGTACGACGATGCCGAGCAGCCGCCCTCGAGCGTAACCTACACCGTCACCAGTGGTCTTGTGAACGGCCACCTGGAGTTGACCAGCCACCCCGGGGTGTCGATCAACAGCTTCACCCAGGCCCAGATCGACGATGCCTTGCTGGTTTACGTGAACGAGGACACGGAGACGTCTTCCGACAGCTTCAACTTCAGCGTCAACGACGGCCAGGGCAACACGCTGACCGGCCAATCGTTTAACATCACGGTCACAGACCAGCAGAATGAAGAGGATGACGAGCAAGACCAAAACTGCTGGGTCAGCGTTTGTGCGGCAGGGTCTCACCTGGCGGAATCCCTGTCCGCGTTGAGATCCTTTCGCGATCGCGTATTGTTGCGCACTCCCCTGGGAAGAGACCTGGTGACGCTTTACTACGACCTCTCACCGCCCATGGCCAGATTCATGACAGGGCATGAATCACTCCAGGCCCCCGTGCGGTGCGGCCTCATCCCCGTGGTGTATGGTTTGAAGTATCCGAAAACCGCCGGCTTGATACTCTGTTTCCTTGTGATCGGGATCACCGCGGCAGTAGCGGGAAGAGGCAAAAGGCATTAAGACTGTCGGTTGCCTTGAAGGTGGAGGTTAAAAGGGAACATCGTCTCGACGCTTTTGTTTTGAAACCGGTTTTTGTTCTTTCTTCTTTCCTTCCAATTGAGCCTGTTCCGTTCCGACCTGGTTGCTCGATGATTTATCGCCTCCCTGATTCTTCTGCGCCCTGGTCAGGGTGCGTGGGTCAACATAGACCTGACTGCTCTGAGACGTCTCCGCAGCTGGAGGCTCAGAGAGAATCGGCTCATCTGCCCGTTCAAGGTCATCTCGATCCTCGGACATGACGATGGTCGCCGGGGCCGGGCGCTCAACACGCACCCGTTCCCCTTTAGAAGCGGCCACACTAACGGATTTGCCGGGCGTTCGCCACAGACCCGAAGAGATCACAGCCAGGAAGACGAAGGCCCAAAGCCCAAGGAAGGCATTCGGGAGCAGGTTGACGTAGAATGGGGCGCTCTTGCTGGAAAAAGACTGGCGACTCTCGCCGGGGCTTCTCTCTTGGACGGACGCCTTGAGCGCTGGGTCACCGGCGATGACTGCCTCCAGATCGGCATGCCAGCGTTCTGTGGTGTAGGACGAGAACGCGTTGATTTTCAGCCACGCAATCGAGACGATGATGCCGATCAGGGCCGGAATAACATTCATCCAAAAGATGTCGCTTTTCATCGTAAACAGAAGAATTGCAACGAGGGCGATGCTCGCATAGAGCATCATGGCAAAGCGTTGCCAGCTCTTGGTGGACTCTTTTTCAGCCACCTCTGCGGACAACTTCAAAATTTCCAGCTTCTCCATGACTGGAAGGCCCAGTTTTACCAGCTGTCCGGACTTTTGAAGATCTTCTTTTTTGAAAAGGACTATCAAGGTGTGGCCCTCTGCCTTGGGTTAATGCGTCCCTATCATTTGCTCGACATTTATCACGAGCGCATTGGGCGGTCAAGATAGATACTCCAGGGGTCGAGGCGTTTTGTTCATCTTTACGCTCCATGGACAATCCGTCACTCAATCGTGCAAACTCATACGTAAGGGCTCGTAAAGAAGGAACAGTAAACGTAATGAAATTTATAGGATAGAAAAGCCGCCTGCGACTCTGTCTCGAACATCATTAAAGGGGCAAGCTGTTCCTTCCAACGATCCCTAACGTATTCAGACAGCGCGCGATTGAGTGACAGATCATCCATTCCGCTAAATTCGTAGCTTTGGATGATAAACTCCCCGACCGCTCAAATATTTGAAAGCGGCCGGTGGGTTCGCTGAACGCTGGCCTCCGGCCATATCCTGCAGCGATCTATGCAAACCCGCTAAAGGCATTGGAGGGCGCGATCAGCGAATTCACCGAGCGCGAGTTCTCACCGGGCCAGGGGTGCTCTGGGGGATCTTCAAAGCCCTGTCCGACCGGCGGGCGCTTTACGTCTTGTTTGGCTCGCCCGGTTTGGCTCCCAGGGCGGTTGCCACGCGGGTTGCCTGCTCTAATTTCGCCAGGGCGTTTGCCGCAGCGCAGGCCGCTTTGATGGCTTGTTCCTTGGCCTCCCTGGCGGATGTCTCTATCTCCTTCAAGGCCTCCTCATCGGCACCGGACAGGACGGCATCCCGGAGTTGGTGGAGTTTTTCGTCTGCTTTTCGAGTGGTTTCTTCAGCTTCCTGCTCCGCCTGTTTGGCCTCTTGTTCGGCATCGGCAAGGACGTCCGAGGCTGCCGCTATCTCGCCCGCCCTTCCTTCTTCAGGTTCGGCATCGAGGTCGATATCCTCGGCAGCCAGCACAGCGGCAGCAACCGGCAGCCGCGAGAGCAAGTCGCCGAGGGGGGCGCCAAATCGATCGAGGACTTGGTTCCCCTGGAGGCGAAATGGAAGAAACACGAGTGCCGCATCAGCCGAATGTTTTGACAGGATATCGGCATCCACCTTTGCCATGACCTCCGGTTCAGCTTCGATCCGTGCATCATCGAGGACCCTCTTCAGGGTGTCCGTGGACTGTTTTCCTCCATTTCGTCCGCCGGGGGCAATGACTCTTATGGCGGCTTCGTTCCAGCTCTCAGTCCGGGTCATCAGATAGGCGAGAAGGAGCATGAGCCGGCTTGTTGCATCATCTGCCCACCAGACATCAATTCGCCGTTTTTCAACGGGCAGCGATTCCAGACGGGTCCACGCATCTTCCTGGGCGCAGAAGATGATGATGTTACTCCCGAGTCGAAAAGCCTCACGAAGGTTGCGTCCGTATACCCGCTCTCCGAGGCCCAGGATTCCTCGGGGAAGCTCCTCCAGCCAGTTGAGGAGAATCGTATTCACCTTGAGAGGTCCGATGCCAAAGGCTTGCACCAGGGTCTGAATGCCCATCTGCAGGTTCGGGGCCACGAAAACAAGGGGGAATGCTTTAAAGCCCTGTTCGGCAAAATCTTTGCGAAGATCTTCTTCGGCCTTACCCCGCTGTTTGAGCATCTTGATGCCTTCTCCCTGCAAAATTCTCACGGCCGTCGTAAGGCCGCTGCCGCCTTCAATCCAGGAAGCAAAGCGCAGGATCTGTCCCCGTCTGTAGGAATCATCAGAAAAGGCGAGAAGCTGGGGCCGCCAATCCCGGGGGTGATCCGGTTCCGCGGCTGCGGCCAGAAGATGTTCCCGCAAGCGCTGAAGGTGATAGGAACGGGTGCTGTCAGCCCAGCGCGCAGGACCTGCGGTCCGTTTCAGATATTGATAGATGGCAAACAGCACGGCAAAAGCAATCGTCCCTGCCGCCCAACTAATGGCCAGCATCACGCCGAGGCATCCCAGGAAACCAAGCAGGCTGAGTCGAAGATCGAACCATTTGAACCGCGGCCGGAACGAAGGGCTCGATGTGCGCGCCTCATAGAACGTGGCATAGTTGAGAAGTCCGTATGAAATGAGAAAGAACATGGACACCACCGGTGCCACCATGTTCAGTTTTCCGAGACCAATGGTGGCGAGTGCGATGGCGGTGGACAGCAGGACGCCGCGGTGAGGGTTATTGGTGGGTCCGACGCCCTGGGCAAATGGAACGAGAGATCGAAAGGTGCGATCGCCGGCCAGGGATTGCAGGATACGCGGCGCCCCCAGGTAGGATGCCATGGCCGATGAAAGGGTGGCGCCCACCACGCCGGCATCGATCAGGACGTTGATGCTGGCAACACGCTTCATGGCGGCGTAGTCTCCCATCAGCTGTTCGCCGTCGACCGCTCCGGCAAAGACTATGGCCACCCCGAAATAAACAACGACGGACAGCCCGACAGCCATAAACGTCCCCAGAGGCAGGCTCTTGCCGGGATCTTTAAGGTCCCCCGACATGCTCACACCCTGGGTGAAACCTGTCACTGCGGGAAAGAAGATGGCAAACAGGATCCAAAACCCCGAGCCACCAGACGGTGCGGGCCAATTCTGAATCAATGTCGGTAGACTCCATTTGGTCAGCCCGCCGACAAAAAACGACAAGAGCGCTGCACCCAACAGAGTCATTACCACATACTGGAACCTGGTGGCCCAATCAGCCCCCAGCCAGGCAAAAATAAAAAGGAACGACACTGCGGCCGTGGCGATGATCTGTGGACTGACCCCGGCACCGTCAGGCAGCATGTCGGCCAATGCTTCGCCGAAACCGAGACAATAAAAGGCGATAGACACGGATTGGGCAAGGAAGAGAACAACGCCGATAGCGCCCCCAAATTCGACCCCCAGGGTTCGCGAAATAAGGTAGTAGTCACCGCCTCCTTTGACCCTGAGATTCGTGGTGATTGCAGAGAGAGAAATGCTGGTGAGGATGGAGATACCATTGGCTATGGCGATGATCGTCAGTGCCCGTGCCAAACCTGCACTGCCGACGACATAACCCATCCTCAGGAAAAGAATGATGCCGAGAATCGTCAGGATACTCGGCGTAAAAACCCCGGCGAAGGTCCCCAGCGTTCCTCTTCCACCAGGACCGGCCGCGTGTTTCCGAGAAATTCGTTTCAACCGTACCTCTTCATGGCCCTGCGTTAAGCCTTAAAGGGAATGGTTCGACGTTCAAACGCTTTTGTGACTTCATCCCAGGATTCTGGGACAACCCGTATCATACTCTTGATGCAAAATCACTCACAACCCTGGCAAGGAGGAAGGAAACCCGTTGGTTGTTCTCATAATAATGTTCCGTTACGTGAGAGGTGTTGGGCCAAAAGCGCAAGCGCGTCAGGCGGCAAGAGGGCTCGCTTCACTTCGGCCTACAATGCCTTTAGTCGCCTTGCGGGTGTGTTGCAGGAAATGGCTGTAGGCGTGCGTTCAGCGAATCCCCTCGCCGCCCACTCGGTGAAATGGCTTTCTCGTTCGTTGAATGGTCCGATGGTCGCTTGAATCTTTCCAGCGGAGACGCTATGGTTGCCCTCAAGAAGCTTGGCAGGGATGTTGTTGACCCCACGGACAGGACTCAGGATGATAAGCATCAGAAAAATCGGCTTGATACGCCGCAGTTACAGGCACCTTAACCGCTACCGTCAAATCGTTGCGGTGTTGTTCAGGTACGGCTTTGGCGACTTGATCGAGACGCTCAGGATCGAACAGTATTTTGAGATGGGTCTTGAGATGATCTCCAGAAAACGGCGCGAGAAGGTGGAACGGTTGAGTCGGGCGGAGCGGGTTCGCATGGCCTTGGAGGAATTGGGACCTACTTTTGTGAAGCTGGGACAGACCCTTTCTGCGCGCCCGGATCTCATTCCCGTGGAATTCGTTCGGGAGTTTGAGAAACTTCAGGACAACGTGCCCCCGTTCAGCTATCAGCACGTCAGATCCATCATTCAGGAGGCGTTCAACAAGACCGTCGAGGACATCTTCGAAGTTTTCGAGGAAGAGCCCCTTGCGGCAGCTTCCATCGGGCAGGTTCACCGGGCCCGGACCAGGGACGGAGAAGACGTCGTCGTAAAGGTACAACGCCCAGACATCCACAAGATCATCAATGTGGATTTAGAGATTATGCTTCACCTGGCTTCGCTCATGGAGGGCCATGTGACGGAAGCGGAACTGTACCGTCCTACACGAATCGTCGCTGAATTTGCCCGGACGATTGAAAAGGAGATCGACTACACCGTCGAGGCTGCCCATATGGAGCGTTTTGCCAGCCAGTTTCAGGGGGACATGTCGATCTATGTGCCGAAGGTCTTTCGTGAAGTCACCACGGAGCGAGTGCTCACGACCGAGTACATTGAAGGGATCAAACCTTCTGAGATTGATCTCCTGGACAGAGAGGGACTTGATCGTAAGATCATCACGGCCCGGGGTGCCGACCTCATTATGAAACAGATATTCGAGAGTGGGTTTTTTCATGCGGATCCGCATCCGGGCAATGTTTTTGTCCTTCCCGACAATGTAATCTGTTACCTCGACTATGGCATGATGGGGCACCTGGACAGACGAACGAGGGAGCACTGCGCCGATCTTCTGTATGCCCTTTCACGAGGCGACGAATCAAAAACCGTAGACGCACTCCTCAAAGTCGTGGAATATGACCAGTTGCCATCGCTAAGCGTCTTGAAAAGGGATGTGGCCGATTTCATAGGGCAACACCTTTTCCGGCCGCTCAAAGATGTGAAGATGGGAAAGCTGCTGCAAGAGCTCCTGGAACTGCTGTCCCGCCACCGTTTGAAAATTCCACCGGATTTATTTCTCATGTTGAAAGCCCTAACAACATGGGAAGGCGTCGGGTTGTCCTTGGATCCTGACTTTTACATCATGGAACGGGCCGCTCCATTTATTGAACGGGTCAGAACGGCCAGGATGCATCCCGATCGCATTGCAGAAGAAATGCTTGAGTCGGGTTTTGACCTCATGCGCCTTGCCCGGGATATCCCTGCGGAGTTACGCGAGATTTTGTTCATGGTCAAGCAGGGGAAGCTTAAGATGGCCTTTGAGCACCAGGGCCTCGAACCCGTGATCGCAAGCCAGCGTCGCACCACAAACCGTCTTGTTTTCTCGGTGATTATCGCAGCGCTCATTATCGGATCTTCGGTCATGGTTCTGGCCAAGACGCCGCCTTTTTTATTCGGCGTGCCCATTTGGGGTATCCTGGGTTTCGTGGTGGCGGCCCTGATGACCGTCTGGCTTGTCATACGGTCTTGAAGTGTATGTTTTGCGTCTTGGTCGTCTGACAAACAGGTGTCCTGTGCGGTGAGAGTTTTTGCTTGACATGCGAGGAGAAGCGCCTTTAAGCTGTGATGCAATGTTCAATAGTCCCTTCCCGTGCATTTTGCATGATGTGAAGGGAGTGGGTCGAGTACCGAGATTAGGTTTTTATTTTGGGAACCGCGTTTAATCGATCTTTCGTCCTGGCGGCAAGGTTCTTGAAGCCTTTTCCAAAGTAACGCCTGACGAGGTGTACGAGAACAGAGAAAGGGGGGAGTCGCTATGGCAGAAGGCGTCGTCAAGTGGTTTAGTGACCGAAAGGGTTTTGGTTTTATCAAACAGGAAGACGGTGAGGATATATTTGTTCACCACTCCGGCATTAGCGGGTCTGGGTTTAAGAGCCTTGCTGAAGGTGACCGGGTGGCTTTTGACATAGAACAGGGGGCAAAGGGGCCTTCGGCAAAGAACGTGCGGAAGCTTTAGTCGGCGGCTGTTCAATGATCACAGGCACCTCGTAAACGCAACGCGAGGTGCCTTTTTTGTCCTTATAGGTCAAGTGACCGGCAAAATGATGGGAGTCCACACATGGCAAAAAAGTCAAGACCCACTTTTCAGAAACGCAAACGGGAAATCGATCGGCAAAGCAAACGCGAAGCCAAGGATGCCCGTCGTCGGGAGGCCAAGGAGCGCAAGGGCGAAGCGAAACTTCGGATCGGCGATGAAGACCCGGACATCGCAGGGATCAAGCCCGGTCCCCAGCCGCTGCCGGAGCAGTGGGATGATTCGAGCGAAGATGATTAGAGCGATTCTTGCAATAACGTTCCTTCGGCGCCGATTACAACCCACCCTTAAACGCCAATCTATGAATCTCTTCCGCGATCTCACGACTCAACGTGGCTAAAGCACGGCTCTCAGCTGATACGAGTTCCTCATAGTCGCCTCCGGATGCCGGCTCTTCAATAAGCGACCTTTTCGTGGCCAGTTCGTTTGCCTTGCTGTCCAAGACGGTCCATGTGGCATGGAGGGCGACTGGCCCGCCCAGCCGGCCATCGAAGCCCTGCACGGTCATCAAAACCCGGTAAACCGGTTGGAAATAGGCTTCCCAGGGAAATACAGCCACCCGGTCGGTGCCCATGAGCGTCGAGATGTTTTCTGCCAATACCCGTGTGAAATCCTCATCCAGTGGACTGCCCCATCGATGGAACTCATCCACGTGGAGCTTGTGGGAACCGGTGCGGGTGACGATCTGTTGTTTCTTCAGGAGTTCCGGAAAGTCGACCGGTCCAATGCCGATCGCCACCTTCTCGCCAACGGATAGATCGGAAGAGGCATTTTGCATCCGGTCGAGCGCGCTGAGCGAATAGAACTGGGCGGGTTGTGTACTGGCGCACCCCATGAGCAAAAGCGCGGTCATCGTCAGTGCCCAGTTCGCCATCATGAAGCCTGCTCCTTTTTTCATTGCTCCGATCCTTTCCCTCGCAGGAGGGTTTCAGGGTGTCGCTCCAGGTAATCGGCCATGCTCCGAACGGCCCGCGCTGCATGGCCCAATTCTTCCAACGTCTTCTTCAATTCGTATTGCAGGGCAGAGTCCTGAGCGACCAGGCTCTCGGCTGCAGCCAGCGTCTTCTGCAGTTGCTCCAGTGATGCCTGCATCTCAGGAGCCACTTCCGTATTGAGGTTTGTGGCTAACTGCTGTGTCTGCTCCAGGGTCTTTTTCAAAGCTTGAAGGGACTCGCGCAACGCCGGTGAGTTGACCAATCGTTCAGTCCCCTGGACGGCATTCCGCAGATCATGACCAATCTCTTCCAGCGGCAATTTCTCCAGTTTGTCCACCAAGTGAGCCACACTGGTTGTGATTTCTTCCAGGGGTCTCGGAACGGTCGGTATCTCTGGATACTTCCCGCCGTGGAGTATGCCGGGCGGGGGGGCCTCGGGATGGAAGTCCAGGTCGACCAGAAGCTGGCCCGTAAGGAGACTTCCTGTTTTCAGTTGTGCCCGGAGTCCCTTCTCCACAAGCATCTTCAGGCGATTTCCCTCATCCGTCGCGCCGCGTTCTCCCGTGTAGGTAATCCTCTCGGCATCAATGGCGATAACGACCGGAATCCGAACCTCCAACAGACTTTCATCGTACTCCAGGGTGATGTCGGTCACTTCCCCGATCTTGATTCCCCTGAACTCCACGGGTGCGCCCCTCGAAAGCCCCCTGACCGAACCGCTGAAGTACATCACATAATGGGCCTTTTCCGTATACGTCATTTCATAGACATCCGCGTGTTTCTCATAGAGTCTGAAGACATCGCCGTCCTCGGCAGGCCCACCCGGTTCCAAATTTTCCGGCGTGTCGAATGCCACGCCACCGATCATCATGGTCACAAGTGATTCGGCGTCCACCCTCACACCGTTGGCGTCCACCGCAATGTCCAGTCCACTGGCATTCCAGAAACGCGTATTCTTGTGCACTCGCTGATGATGGGGCGCACCAATGAACACCTTGATAGCGACGGCCTTTCCGTCCTCTTCCAGGTTGTAAGCCACAACCTGTCCCACCTTGATTTGCCGGTAGTAGACCGGGGAGCCGACGTCCAGCGAGCCCAGCCTGTCGGAGATCAGAAGGAAATGGCTGCCCGGGAGGCCAGCCGTGAGCACCGGAGGGACCTCAAGGCCTTCAAACGTCCGGGCCGGTTTGCCTTTTTTGCCGGGATCCAACCCGATGTAGGCTCCTGAAAAAATCGTCCCCAGGCCGGAGACCTCGCCCGCTGCTACACGAGCACGGACGACCCAAAATCGCGTGTGTTCGGTCAGGTAGTCCTCGGCTCCCTTGACAAGCTTGGCCGTTACCACGACACGGGTCAGATCCTTGCTGAGATCGATGGACGCAACCTGACCCACCTCGACATCCTTGTACTTGATTTTGGTCTTCCCGGCTTCGAGGCCCTCGGCCGTATTGAAGGTGATCGTGATGGTCGGACCCTTCTCAGACACAGCCCGATAGGCCAGCCATCCGCCTATGAGCAGCGCTACGAAAGGAACCACCCAGACAATCGAAAAATGTTTCCCGGTCCGCACGACCGCTTCCGGAAGATCGGACGGAATCGTTTTCTCAGTGATTTCCTGCGCCATGATTTGTCTCCATTTCATCCCATATGAGCCTGGGGTCAAAGCTCATGGAAGCAAAGATGGTCATTACCACCACGGCCGCAAAGAACACTGCCCCTGGACCGGCTTCAATGGTCGCCAGAGCACCCAGCTTGACCAAAGCCACCAGAATTGTGACGACGTAGATATCGAGCATGGACCATCGACCAATGGATTCGATGACGCGATACAGGCGTGTGCGGTCCCGCGGTCGCCAGGTTGATTTTCGATGAACGGAAATCAGCAAGAAGGCAAGAATGAACAGTTTGAGCAACGGCACGAAGATACTTGCGGCGAAAATCACCAGCGCTATGGGCCACATGCCGGTCGCCATGAAGTAGATCACACCGCTCATGATGGTGTCTGATTGCTGTTTTCCTAAGGAGGTGATCGTGGTGATGGGAAGGACGTTGGCCGGTATGTAAAAAATGAAAGCGGCCAGGAGAAGGGCCCACGTTCGGGAAATGCTGTTCGGTTTTCGCTGATGCAATAGGGATCCACAACGCGGACACAGGGCGCGGGTTTTGTCATGAGTCGCTGGGACGCGCGACACAAGATGGCAGCTGCGGCAAGCGACCAGGGAAGCCTTCAGCGCTGTCAAGTCACGGCCATTCATGGATGATGCTCCAACCTTTCCCAGACCATGTGGGCATCAAGAGACGCGGTCGCCGCTGCCAGGACGAAGATCAGTACCGCAAAGGAATAAAGGGCGATGCCGGGCACAATGCTAGCCATCTTGGCCAGTTTGACCATGGAAACCAAGATGCCCAGCATGAAGACCTCCATCATTCCCCATGGCTGGATGGTCTCGATGAAACGAAAGACCAGAGGCAGCTTCCAGGGCAACCGGTTCAGCTTCAGCGGTATCAGAACATAAAGCAGTCCGGATATGTGCAGGAACGGCACAAGGATGCTCGTAAGAAAAACAAGCACCGCCAGCCCCTGCATATTTTGCTTATAGAGTTCTTTGACCCCTGTAATGAGTGTGGTCTTCTGGACCAGCCCTTCATTCTCTAATGCCAGGAAGGGAAGCGTATTCGCGACAATGATCAGGATCAATCCGGCAATGGCGAAGGCGAGGGTACGGTCGAGGCTGTTCCGTTTGTGGCGACGTAAAACCGCGCCGCAGCGTCTGCATTCAGCCACGCCGCCTTCCGGCAAGGGCTGCATCTGATGCAGCAGGTCACACTCGTGACAGGCCATGAGTGAATTTCTGCTCATCATTCACCTTTTCTCCCCTTATTCTCGCCTTCCTGCTTCCGGGGGCGATCGTCTTTCCGGAAAATCTCACGACGGGCATCAAAGAACCGGTTGATCCGAAGGCTGACCCGCTCCCATCAGTCCTTTCACGTCTTCAACAACGAGGTACAGGCTCGGAACAAGCACCAGGGTAATGACCGTGGCGAAGAGGATGCCGTATCCCAGGGAAACGGCCATGGGGATCAAAAACCGCGCCTGCCGGGAGGTTTCAAAAATCATGGGTGCAAGCCCCCCAAAGGTGGTCAAGCTTGTGAGCAAAATCGGTCGAAACCGGTGTATGCCCGCTTCACGAATCGCCTGATGGTGTCCCAGTCCGGCCGCCCGCTTTCTGTTGGCAAATTCGATCAGCACCAAGGAATCATTGACCACCACCCCGGCGAGGGCGACAATGCCGAACACGCTGATGACGCTTAGACTATATCCCATGATAAGGTGCCCTATCACCGCGCCGACGATTCCGAAGGGGATCGAAATCATGATGATGATCGGCTGGATATAGCTGTTGAAAGGCACGGCGAGCATGGCGTAGATGACAATCAGCGCCATCATCAGGCCCTTCATAAGGCTTTGCATGCTTTCGCGCTGATCGGCCTGTTGACCTTCGAAACTGAAGGTGAGTCCGGGATACTTGCGCTGGAGATCGGGAAGAATGTCCGATTTGACGGACTGCAATATCAGGCCGGCTTGGCTCCTGGGGCGAACATCGGCTGTCACCGTGACGATCCGGCGACCGGCCCGGCGATCAATGGTGGTGTAAGCCCGGCCTCGATCGATGGTGACGGCTTCCGACAACGGTATTTCCGAGCCTGTGGGGGTCCGAAGGATCATCTCTTCCAAATTATACTCCGAAATCCGTTCCGGTCGAGGGAGGCGAACCATCACTTTGATCTCGTTCCGGCCCCGTTGCTGGCGAAGGGCCTCAGCGCCGTAGTATGCATGGCGGACCTGACGGGCCACCTCCTGCGACGTCAGACCCAGGCTTCGACCTTCCGGCGTGATGCGAAAATCAAGCTGCTGTTTTCCCGGGGAAAAGCCGTCGTCGATGTCCTCTGTCTCCGGATAAAGGGCCAGGCCCTCGGCCAGATCGGCACTCGCTTTTTCCAGCACGCGAATATCGCGGTGACTCAGCTCGACCGAAACTGCGGCCCCCCTTCCGGGCCCTCCGGCGTCCGATTCAAACTTGATCGATTCGAGGCCGGGAATGATGCCGACCCGGTCGCGCCAGAGTGCCGTCAACCGGGCTGTCGACATGGGGCGTGCATCGGGCGGGGTCAGATAGATACTGACTTCCGCATGATTGGCATTGATTACGGCAAAGATGCCCTCAGAGAGTCTGTCGCCCCCGTTTGTCGAGACCACTTCCTGGGCGGCTTTCACCAGTCGTTCCTGCACACTTTCAGTTTTCTGAAATGCCGTGCCGAACGGAAGGACGGCGGTGACCCTCGCGTAATCAGACTCGATTTTGGGGAAGAGTTCAAATCCCATCTTTCCGCTTTTTACGTACGCGACTGCGACGAGCAGCACGGCAACACCGACGGACAGCGTCACGTATCGATATTGAAGCGCCAAGTCCAGCAGCGGGCCGTAGCGGGTTTGGACCATTCGGATGAAGAAGCGGCTGAAGCGCTGTTGGCCGGCATGAAGCCATCCGAAAAACCGGCCACGGATGTGGCTTCCCTGATGCCCGACGTGGGCCGGAAGGATCAAGAGGCTCTCAATCAGCGAAATAGCGAACACGCTGATCACCACAATCGGTATCTGCCTGAACACCTTGCCCATGAAACCGGGAATGAAGAGCATGGGCATGAACGCCACCATGTTGGTGAGCACGCTGAAGATGACCGGCATGGCGATCTCTCGGGCTCCCTTCACACTCGCACCGTACCAGGGGAGTCCTTGCTGGTGGTGATAATAGATATTCTCTCCGGCAACGATGGCGTCATCCACGACGATTCCCAGCGTGACGATAAAAGCAAACATGGAAATCATGTTGATGCTGATCCCCACCGCGGGCAGGATCAGCAGGGAACCCAGAAATGATATGGGGATACCCAGGCTGACCCAGAAGGCGAGACGGGCTTCCAGAAAAATGGCCAGCAGAATGAACACCAAACCCAGGCCGAGGTACCCGTTATGCAGCAGCAGATCCATACGCTGCTCATAGATCTCGGACCGGTCGTTTCGCGTTTCCAGGGCCACCCCGACCGGCAGGACATGATTGTTGATGACGGCCGCCTGCCGTCTCACGGCCTCGGACACCGAGGTCGGGGTCTGGTCCCCCACCCGGTAGACCTCAAGCAGCACCGCCCGCTTGCCGTTGTACGTGGCGAGATCATCGGTTTCCTGGAATCCGTCCCGAATCGTTGCGATATCTTCCAAGAGCACGCGGGTTCCGTCTTGGGTGGTAATGATCGGAATGCGCGCGAACTCGCGTCCATAGTCCCGCCGGTCCTTCATGCGGACCAGGATATCGCCGCTTTGGCTCTTGATGGCCCCTCCGGGAAGTTCTATGGATGCCTCCCTGATCCGCTGGGCCACCTCGCCCAGGGTCAGGTTGTACGTCCGCAGATTGGCCTGGGAAATCTCGATACTGATCTCGAGGGCGCGGACGCCGACCAGTTCCACCTGGGTGATTTCCGGGTCTTGCAGGAGACGGTCCCTGACCACTTCCGCCAGTTCCCGAAGCACCCCCTCGCTCTGATCGCCGTACAGGGCCAGGGAAACCACGTAGCGTTTTCGCTTGGCCACGACGATCTGGGGCTCCTCGGCCTCTTCGGGAAAGGAGGTAATCCGGTCCACCTCGTTTTGAATCTCCTGTGCGATCGCCTGAACATCTTCTCCCTCATTAATTTCTACCGTGACGCGGCCGACGCCTTCTTCGGCCGTTGCGAGCACTTTCTTGACCCCTTCCAGATCGGCAATCGCCTCTTCAATGGAGAGCAGGATGCCCTTCTCTATTTCCTCGGGACTTGCGCCCGGATAGGGAACGGTGATGTTCACGATGTCGAGTTCGAAATCGGGAAAGACTTCCTTCTTGATGTTCAGGCCCAGGATAACGCCCCCGACCAGCAGCACCAGCATCAACAAGTTGGCGGTGACCGAGTGCCCGGCCATCCAGGCGATAGGCCCTCCAACGGGTTCTGTTTCAGGTCTTTTCATAAACCTATCGTTCAATTCGCCTCCACCCTGATCTCCATACCGGCGACCGGAGCCGCCAGATCCGATACAATGACCCGATCTCCGGGGCTCAAGCCTTCCTGGAGAAGCACGGTTTGCGTGTCCCGCCAAATGGATCGCACCGGGCGAATTTCAAGGGTCGAATCATCTCCTGCAACCCAGATGGTATCATTTTCCCTGAGGGCGGCCCGCGGGATGCGAAACACCTGTGACAGGGCCGAGCCTTCGATTTCGACCCGAACATACTCTCCGATGAGCAAGGGTCTGCCGGCTTTTCCGGAGCCTTCCAGTTCCAGGGGGTCCTTCACGGACACCAGAAGACGGGCCATGCGCCCCTCGGTCTCCAGGTCCGCAAGAAGCTTGATCACCACACCCCTGCGTTCATCACCGTTTCGATGAACAACGCGAACCGGCGAACCGGCGGTCTCTTTCCGGTCGGGAACGGAGATCCATTTCAGATCGTCCACGGCCACTGAAATCTGGATCCAGTACTCATCCACGCCCACCAGCTCAGCCAGAGAATCTTGCGGCGTAACCTGGGACCCGAGGTCGACGCTCTTGGAGCGGACAATGGCATTGAAGGGAGCCCGGATGACGGTCCGCTCAAGATCCAGCTCCGCCTGTTTCAGTTCCGCCCGAACGCCTTCCAGGTCTGCTCGTGCTTTGGCCAGATGCGGTTTTCGGAGGACCAGCTCCAGGTCCTCGGGAAGACCGGTTTTACCCTCGTTGAGCAAATCCCATTCCCGCCGGGCCACATCCTGGTGCCCCATTTCCAGCTTAAGGGCATATTCCGCGTCGGTAACGGCCCGCTGTTTCTGGATGAGCGCCAGCTGATAGTCTTCAGGGTCGATTCGCAGGACGACCGCACCTTCCGTGATGTAGCCGCCTTCGATAAACTCGGGGTGCAAAGAGACGACTTCCCCTGACACCCGCGATCTCAACACGACCTCCCGAGCCGGGGTGACCGTGCCCATTGCCGGAACCGTGACGCGACGGTCTCCCGGTTCAACGCGCTGCACTTCCACCACGGGGATCACCTTTGCAGGCACCCGCTTCTGGGCCTTGGGCGCACTCAAAAAAATGTAGGTGGCGCCACCGCCGCCGACGCCAATAAAGAGGAGACACAAGAGGATGGTAAGCAGACGCCTCCTCGCGGGGGAGGTCGGCGCTGCAGCGGTTCCGTCCATTTGTCCAAGCGGTTCCGTATTCGGGTTCATCATAATTCTTTGCGTCCATCTTTCGTCACAGGGGTGACATCCGGGCCTTTCCACTCGATCAGCTCACTCATCCAGGTTCCTCCCAGGGCCCGATGCAGGTTAACCCGGTAGATCAACAGGAGAGCCTGCTCCTGAATCAACTCACGCTCCCGAGTCTGGACCGACAGCAGCGCTGTCAGGACCGGAAGATAGTCATTCAAACCATTTCGATATCTTTCTACAGCCTGGTCAAGGGCCTTGCGGGAAACCTCGATGACCGCCTTGAGGGCCTCAATGCGCTCTTTCTGTTTTTTCTCCTGAATCAGCGCGTCTTCGACTTCCTTAATGGCAATGAGCACTTTTTCTCGATAGACCGAGATGTCTTCCTGGACAACGGCTTGGGTCCGATCGACTTCAGCCCGACGCCGCCGGCCATCCACGATCGGGGCAACCAGGCCCCCTGTCAGACGCAGGATCCAGTTGTCGAAGAGAAGATCGAGATGTGACGCGCTGAAGCCGGCCTCACCGGTCAAGTTGATGGCAGGGAGACGATCCGCTTTCCTGGCCGCCACATCCCACTCGGCTGCAAAGAGCCGGAGTCCTGCGGCCCTCACATCGGGCCTGTTGTTGAGCAGGTCGGCGGGAAGTCCCGTGAAAGGAATCTCCGCCGGTTTTGGAAAGTCCTCCCTGGAAATGACCACCGGGGTCATGGCGGGGTTTCCGAGCAGGAGGTCCAGTTCGTGGATCAGGAGTTGTTCCCGGGCCTCAACCAGCGGGATCTCGGCTTTGACGGCTTCTACAATCTGCCGCTGCTGAAAAACATCCAGGGCCGATACCAGAGACTTGCGGAAGCGAAGTCTGATCAACTCCAGAAAGGTCTGGTTGGTCAGCAGTTGGGTTTGCAGGAGACGCCTCTGGTTCCGTTGGGAGATAATCTGAATCCAGCGCTCAGCAATTTCTCCGGCCACCGTGTTTGCCGCGGTGTGCAGGTCTTCCTCGGTCGCAGAGGCTTCCAGGCTGGCGGCCTCTTCCTCCGACCGAATCCTGCCCCAGAGGTCCAATTCATAACGGCTCACGAGACCGAGACCATACTCCGACCGGGTGGTGGTTTCTCTTGACCCGTCGCGGGTCTGTTGTTTCAAACGGGCCGCCTGCCCCGAACCGTCTAAATGGGGATAAAGATCGGCGCCCGCTCGAACGGCAACGGCCCGAGCCTGTCTCAGGCGTGCCCATGTCTGTCTGATGGTTAAATTATCTGATAGAGCCTCCTCTACAAAGGCGTTAAGTTCCGGATCGTCGAACGACTCCCACCACTTCCAGGAGGGATCGAACTGCCCGGAAGGGCGTGAGAAACTTGCGGGGAGTTCGTCGCCGATGTCAACCTTCTCGGAAGGCTTAAATGGCGAACACGCGGCGAGAACACAGACTGCAGCCGCCAAGGATACCACATTGTGCCATCCCCGCGGGACAGCCGTCAGCAGCCTTCTCACCCTGACGGTCAATCGTTTCACTCGGAGCGAAGACCTCCTTTTTTCAACATAAATCCTAACGTTGCAACATTAGGATAAACAGCAAAGACACGCATTCAACCCGGAAATCCTCCCGGATCCAACCGGTCTTATTGCATTAATGAAAACCTAGTCCTTTGGGCCGGGTTCAAAACACTGGCTTTGCCGGTAACACGTTCGCTGGGGGGTTGGACCAACCTACACCCCCCAGGGGTGAATTCAAAGCCGGGTCCTCTCCCCCGAATTCTTTATATTACAATACTTCCCGGAAGTTGTCTTTAATATGATTGAAGCCCTCCTCAATCCCCGGCTGCCGATAGGCCGGGAAGCAGACCGGGGAGGGGGCTATAGCAAGGAAACCGCTTCGTAGGTCCTGTCGGCCGTGTCGACCAGATAAAACCCGGGTGAGCCGTCTTTTCCCATGACCTCGCCCGGGTTGAGGAGATCGGTTTTCTCTCTTTTTTCCAGAAATGCCTCGTGGGAGTGACCGAAGCACACGAGGTCGAACCGGCCACTCGCTGCGAGGCCATCGGCGACCGTCCGATAATGGCTGAAGGCGACTCTGAAGTCGGCAAGGGTCAGCTCCCCCATAAGCCCGTAAAACCGGACGTTTGAGGACTCGGCAAGAGACATTTTGGTCAAGAGGTACTGGTCGCCGTCATTGTTTCCAAAAACGCCGTGGACGGGAATCTGTGCCTGATTCAGTTCCTTCAGCATGAAGGGTGCCACAAAATCTCCGCAGTGAACAATGGCCCGGGCATTGTGTTGCCGGATGATTTCCAGGGCCTTCCTGAGGTTCCAGATATGATCGTGCGTATCGCTCATGACCGCCAGAATCATCTCATTCCTCCTTTCCCACCGAGCAAAACATTGAAACTGGGTTCAAAACCACAGATCGCGTTCGAGATTAAGGCGCGAGACGACTCAAACGCGGAGCATACACGTAGTATGTGAGCATTTTGAGTCGGCTCGCAACGCCAATATCGGGCGCCAGATGAGGTTTTGAACCCAGTTTTACAGCATGTCCACAGGATCAACATCAACAACAACCTTAATCCCGCTTTTCGGGAGTCTTGCTTCCGCGCTGTCCAT
>Ga0307423_1000560_pt1 | contig 24954 bp, 18 predicted proteins | sample SalMarWE160310MG_FD_202154 | JGI IMG/M metagenome (GOLD analysis project Ga0307423, IMG submission 202154) | Salt marsh sediment microbial communities from the Plum Island Ecosystem LTER, Massachusetts, United States - WE1603-10 | ecosystem: Environmental > Aquatic > Marine > Intertidal zone >...
GGAATGTACTTGCCGAAGATAGACAACCCCGTACCAGCGATACAGCTGCTCAAACTCACATAATAACCTGAGACTTTCAATATTCTACGCCAGCAGACCGTGTGCATGATAAGACCGCTGAAAAGCAAAAGACATGAACCCACGAGTTCGGGAATGGAAACAATACGCGGGATGATGAGATAATCTGCTTGGTGCAAAGCAATAAGCAAAAATACAATCGATACAATCACCAGGTACTTAAACCAGGACTTCATCTATCTCTGTCACTTCCATTGCTATTCTTCTTGTCTGCTCCTGTCTCATCCATACCTCTTACCTTGTTGTCAATCAAGCCCGCCGTTTGAGTTAACCTCTTGATCTGCTCCTGGTGAATCGAAACTTTGGATGAAAGCATGATCATAAGGAATATGATCACCATCACTGCCAGGAACAGTAATATACCCGGTCCGCTGCCTGATGCTCCCTTGATATACTGGTATATCAGGAATACCTCTTTGGAAAGAATAGCACCCAGAAGAAACAGGATAGATGTCGCCAGCCATAGCGTAGCGTATTCATCCGTCAGCTTCTTCCAGCGAATCAACAAGAGGACAAACATCATAATCAAGAGTGCGCCGACGATTCCAATTAATCTTAAGACAAGAGTCATGACTACTTCCCCAGTATTGCAGCAAGCGTATTGATGATGGTCTTGAAAGGATAGAACAAAGCCCTGTCTATTCTGATACTTGACTTCCCGGTCCGGCGTTTGTTCATTCGTATGGGTATCTCCCTGAAACGAAACCCAGCTTTCGCCGCCATCAGCAGGGACAGCACGCCCGCCTCACGATGTGGATATTCACTTGCAAAGAAACGAATCAACCTCTTCTTGGTCAACCTGAATCCGGAAGTCGTATCACGAATCGTCTCCCCCGTTACACGTCTCACTATCCATGTTGAATAGATCATGCCCAACTTCCTGAAGATGCCGGGTCTATAACCACTATTGGAAATGAATCTAGAACCAATGATGAGGTCTTCTTCGGACTCCTCCGCTGCAACCAACAGTTTTTCCAATTCTCCAGGAGGATGCTGGCCATCGCCGTCAAGCTGAACAAGATAATCATATCCATTCCTTTCGGCGAACATGTAACCGCATTGCACGGCAGCTCCAATACCCAGATTATTCGCCAAAGACACATAGTTCAGACCACTCTTCAACAGAATCTCTTCCGACCCATCCTCGGAGCCGTCGTTTATGAACAGAAACTCGATGCTCTTACGAGGATCTTCTGATTCTAGCTCATTCAAGAGATTGATCAAACGTGGCAGTGCAACGCTCTCATTATATACAGGGATGACAACCAAGCATCTTTTCATTTGACAACAATCCTGCGGATCTGAAGGTCAGTCGCGATGAAAATGGAATACATATTCTGCACTCTCCAGAAGGAAACCCATCTTCTCATATAGTTTGATCGATGGGATGTTACCTATTTGCGTGCCGACAATTACCTTATTAATACCAACATTCTCATCAATTGCGAAATTTATCATTCTTGCGGCAATGCCTCTTCTCTGATATCCTTCATCAACCGCCATCAGGTCCATAATGAAGCTGTCTTCCTCTGGCTTTAAAATCTGGAGAAAACCGATGATTCTGTTCTTCAATGAGGCTACCACCATCTGTTCACCCCGATTCCCATCAAAATAGCTTGATACCCATTGGGCTTTGATCCTGTTTGCCAGCCTGTTTGAAAACCATGGATCCAAATGAAATCTCGAATACACGAATGTTCTACCGGCAACGGCAACGGTTCCTTCCCTGTCAGGATTTTCAGCAAAACGTATATCAATATCGTGAGAACCATGTCCCGTATTCCTTACCTCTTGGGGATCGATTCCTTTCGTCAATCTAACATTTGTGTCCACAAGAGAGAATCCAATGCCCTCCAGGTACCTTATGAAATCGATTGCGCGCGTTGATACCTTGGTCTGTACGAATACGGGCTCAGCATCGATACTGTGAATTGACTGAACCCAATCATTCTCATCGGTTCCCTTCTCTCTGGAACGTGCAATGAACCCTTCACTCAGTTTGAGAGTGTAACTTTCCTGTTCAATTACCTCGCTAAGCCACTTGTCATAGACTATGTGTATCATTCTGTTCATTAGCTCAGCGCCGTAGATGCTTACTCACTTCATCGGTGACAAAGTCGATATCATGTTCTGCAAGTCTCGAATGAACCGGAAGAGAGATCACCCGGCTTCCAAACTGCATCGCATTGGGAAAATCATCATCGGTGTAACCATACTTGTCTCTATAGTAAGACATCATCGGGACCGGTGTGGCGTAGTGTATGCTCACACCGACTCCGGCTTCCCTGAGCTTAAATAGAATCTCATCCCGGTCAAAAGGCGGTTTAATCAGTATTTGAAAGAGGAAATATGAGTTATCATTGGTGTAGTCGGGAAACTCCACATATTCGTTGCCTGACAACAGTTCACAGTACAACCTGCCGTTGGATTGTCTTCTTTCAAGATTCGCACGATACCGTTCCATCTGTCCTGCACCTAGTGCTGCCTGAAAATCCGTCATGCGGAAGTTGTATCCTAATCCCCGCACATCATACACACCCGGCCTGGTTCGCATTTCCGGAGGAGTGTCAATACCGAATGCCTTGTGCTTGTTGATAAACTCAATTACCAACTGATCATTGGTAATGACAACACCGCCTTCCCCCGTCGTGATCTGCTTTGTCGGATAAAAAGAGAAATTGCCGGAAATACCGAAGTTGCCTGCATGTGTGCTCTTATACTGTGTTCCCAATGCATGGGCACAGTCTTCAATAAGGAGAAGATCGTTTCTTTGACAAACACTCACAATCCCATCCATATCGCACGGATAACCTGCCATGTGCACAGGGATAATCCCTCGTGTGGCTGGGGTCACTCTTCTTTCGATTTCTTCAACAAGAATATTGCCCGTCGTGGGATGAACATCTGCGAATACAGCTCTGGCTCCTGTGTATTCAACTGCGTGTGCCGTTGCCGTGTGCGTCTGCGCCGGGACGATAACTTCGTCACCCGGTCCGAATCCGGCCGCCATGCAGGACAGGTGCAACCCAGCCGTGCAGTTGGATACGGTAGCGGCATACTTGGCACCTGTGAATTCACGGAACAGTTCTTCCAGCCGCTCTGAATACTTGCCGTGTGCCAGCCAACCGCTCTGAATCACTTCAGTGACCGCTTCGATTTCGGATTGAGTGATATCGGGAGCGCTGAAGGGGATGGTTCTCTTCGTTTTACACCACTCCGATTTTGAGACTGTCGTTATTTTCCAGATACCATTCGATGTACTTAGGATAACCGTTTTCAATTGTGTACTTCGGTTCAAATCCCAGTTGCCTTATCCGGTCATTACAGAGAGTTCCCCTGATCGGTACTAATCTATCCCATCTTTCATAGTTCACTTCCACATTTGGAACATATTTCTTCAAGACTGACACCAGCTTGCCCAGGGGTTCTGCATGTCCGGTTGTGAGGTTGAATGTACCGTTTATTGCACCTGGATGGGTCTGTGTTATGACCAGCCCGGCAACAAAATCGTCAATGAACGTAAAGTCCAGCTTTTGAGTGCCGTCGCCCTGAATGGTGATGGGTTCTTTCCTCAACGCCCTCTCAATGAAGACCTGCGTCACCCTATTATTAATACAGCGAGGTCCGTAAAGAGCGGAGGGCCTGACGATGGTATAGGGCAGGTCAATGAGATTATGATAGGCCTTGATCAACAATTCACTGCTGAGTTTTGCGGCACCGTATATGCCCTTTGGGTCCTTTGGTGCATCTTCGGCCACGCTCTCTGTCAAGAAATCACCATAGACCATGCTCGAAGAAAGATAGGTGAACTGGTCAACAGAGAGTCCGTTTCGCCTGATGATCTCCAGCATGATTTTCGTGGCCAGCAAATTCTGGTTAAACCCTGCTGAAGGATCCAAATTGCTCAAGCGTGCGTCCGGGATGGCTGCGGTATGGATGATTTTGTCCGGACCTACTTCCAGGACAACATTCTCAATCTGGAATTCTTCGGTGGTGTCAGCCGCGATGACCGGGATTTCGGCCTTCTCAATCACTTCCAGCCGTTGGTTAATAATCACCTTGTGCCAAGGCTGGTTGATATTATGGGAGTAATTATCAACGATCACTATATCAAATCCCGCCTTTTTCAAGGCAACACTGATGTTATGCCCGATAAACCCCAATCCTCCGGTGATCAGGATCTTCCGTCTCATCAATTCTCCCATCTAGTGATTAGTCCGGCCACGGCCCTGCTTAGTTCTTGATTCATAAGCAGATAGGATGAGAAACATCCTGCTGGGACTAACGGAAGCGCATACCGCACGTCTGGACCGTTCCTCAGAGCATGAACACGGACAAAACTGGCAAGTCCTGAACCGCACGATGAGGCTACCTCGTGGAGAGATCTCATCCCTCCCGCAAGAGAAAACACCAATGCGGTGAACCAAGGAATAGAAGAAACGAAAAAGAAATCCGCTACTACAATCATATCAGCACCATCCAGGCCTGTCAATGGAAAAGCTGCCGGGTGCACCTCCAGCCACTATCTTAACTCACTGCTGAGCTTTTCTGGCGAATATCTCTCGAAGGCCATACCATCCGACGAAGAAAACCACAGGTACAATTGTCAACCTGTATCGAGGAATATAGTGTAGGAGCGTATGTAGAAACACATGTGCCACAAGAAGGACAAACAACGAAATGATAAAGTAATCCCGCTTAATGAACCCCCTGACAAAACCGTAAAACATGAACACAAACATAAAACCAAGAAATACAAGATTGTACAGCATTCTCAATATCTGAGTAGTCCCATAAATGTTCGGTGGTGTTATCCGGGTATCTCCGCCAAACCCAAACCGAAAGTCTACGCGGACTATTTCCCAGAAACCGATGAAGCGGGAGAGGTATTTCTTATAACCGTGAAAAGCGTCATACTCCTCTGTCATTTGGTTGTATTTTTCCTTTGTGAACCGGTGAATGAACTTGTCATGGTCAGCCATCTCAGAGATCGGAGTCGTGAGTACCTTGATGTAGTTTTCATAGGTGTCGAATATGTCGCGCCGCGGACGACGAACGCCTTCAATCTCTGTCACATGCCAGCTCTCTGTTGGCGAAATGAAAACCACTCTGTCATAATGCAGGTATTGGCGGACATGCCACGGCAGAAGGAATGCGACAACAATCATCAGCGGAATGACAAAAACTCTGGCCCGTACTCCTCTTCTAGCCAAATGAAGGAGAAATAGGAATAGTGTCAGAAGGCAAAAGTGCGCAATAAAGCGATTATTGATGGCAATCAGTGAGCCAAACATCAATCCGAAATAGATTGCGTCACTTCGATTGTTTGTTCTCAGCAGGCGTTCCAGGAAGAACAGAGAGAAGATCAGGAAGCTTGCCGTAACAGTCTCCATAAGCATGTAGAAACTATAGTGCCAGAGTTCAACATAGAACGCCAGCCATAGGGTAGCCATTAGAGAAATGAGATGGTTAAAGTACCTCCGGCATAGCCAATAGAATACAAAGAGAGCGAACGTGCTGATCACCAGCTGCGCGACCACAGCGTTTAGCAGCGATTGGCCGAAAAGAAGATAGACTATCGCTACGAATCCAGGATAGCCCGGCATAATCACTCTTCCTATGTCCTCCCCCCCCCTTGTTTCGGACTGCCAGGAGAGCATCGCATTCGCGATGGCGTTATAGTATTTTCCATCGGTGTCATAGTCCATTCCTGTAAACTGATAGCTCCCGATATTACTAATGGATGATGCGAGCAATATAGTTACTGCAACAATAGCGAAAGGGATTCCTTTGGGCGGATAACGGTCGGAGAAAATGGTTCTGATAAAGCTCATCTGACCTGGTCTCCTGGCGAAGAGTAATTCTCTTAATGTCTTCGCTCCTATATTTACCGAAGAGCGTCGTTTGCACTCTACCAGCCGGGCATCACACAGTCAAGCTGCCAGGAAGACTAGAAGGGCTGGGTGAGCGCGAAGTGTAGCCTGGCCTCCGAGATGGGATCGTCGCGGCCCAGAGCGATCTCGAGCCTGAACAGGCCCGTTCGCGCGCTCCCCATGAAACCCAAACCGTAGCCCAGGGGCGGGGCGGTCAGATCGCCGAAATCGCGTAACTCGTCCTCCAGGGTGGCAATGTCGAAGAAGGCATAGATCCGGGACCTGCGGCTCAGGACCCTCCTTAGCTCGAAGGAAGCCACGAGCGCCTGCTCGGCCATGAACCACTCCTCAGGATAGCCCCTGAGACTCCGCATCCCTCCTATGCGCACCAGGTGCGATTTCGGGACCTCTCCCTCGCCGGCGAATGCACCCTCGTAGAGGGCCCGAAAGGCCAGCACTGCAAAGCGCGCATCGGCTATGTAACTTGCGTCCAGATAAAGCCCGGTCAGCGTTCTGTCCGGGGATGACTCCTCCTGGTAATCGAGCTCGGCCACCTCATTGCGAAATGATGTGAACAACCCGGATCTGGGGTTCTCCGGCACGTCCCGTCCCTCGTACCTGAAAGCAAAGGAGACGCCCCGCTCGGTGAAGTCGCCTTCTCCACCGTCCAGGGTCCTGTCCTTCGTCGATCCCAAAAAACCGCCCAAGCCCAGCTCCAACCTGCGCTCACCCGTGAAGACAAAGCCGAGTTCGAGCCTCCGCCTGGCGAATGAGGCCTCTATCACATCCGAGAACACCTCGACCAGGCCGGAGACCGGCCGGCCCAGGATGCGCGGCTCCCTGTAGTCGATCCTCCAGTTGAGTCTATCCTCGCCCGGTTTGTTCCAGAGCACCCTCAGCCGCCTCAGGGTACCCGCGATATTCCTGAGTTCAAGGTGAAGGGAGCCGACCAGCCTGTTGGCTTTTGCAGACGGCGCATAGGCGGCCATCCCCTCGAAAATGCTGTTGCGCGCTTCCACGACATCATATGTGAGCGATATCGTGGTGTCTGAGATATCGAACCTCATCTCTGGCTCCGAGACGTCTTCGAAGATGCCGAGCGCCATCAGTGAGGCCCGCGCGTCATCCGCCGTCTCCCCATCATAGGTCCGGCCCGGCACCAGGCCCGTCTCGCGAAGCAGCACCTTCGGCCTGGTACCCTTTAGCCCCCTGAAACTCACGTCACCGATTGTCGCCCGCGGCCCCTCATCTACCCTGAGACCGACGCTGACCCAACCCGCGCCGGTCGAAATGAGATCGGGCTGGACGGTGGTGAACGGATACCCAAGCCGGTCATAGAGATGGAGCAACTCCGAGATGCCGCGCTCCAGGCCGGCCCTGGTGAACGGCCGTCCCACCTGTTTGTCGAAGACCGCCTCCAGGCCCGTCGAATCGCGAGCCGTCGCACCCCGGACGGTGACAGACTTAAGGGCAGCCTGCATCCCTTCGGATACCGAGATCCTGACCGTGTCTCTTCCCGCACCGGCCTGCACACAACTCAACTTGACGTCGAGGTAGCCATTCTCCCAATAACGGTCTGCCACCGCCCTGCACATGGCGTCGACGCAGATCGAGTCCAGATCCGAGCACGTGACGCCGCGGGCCGCCTCGATCAGGGTCTCGGCGCGCATGCTCGAGTTGCCGTCTATGACGAAGTCCACCGCCCCGGCCGCCACGCCGAGGGCCGGCCAGCCAGCGGCAAGCGCTAGCCATACAAGGTTGGCAATTACGCGAAGGCCCATCGTGCCTCTAGAAAGTTGCGGTAAGGGACGCTCTCAGGTTGTGAACCGGCGGGAGCCCCTCGAGTTTATGTCCCGAATACTGAAGCGAGAGTGACGTGTATTTGCCCTGTCGCATATTGACCCTGGAGTCCCAGTCCATCGAATCCCGGGGAGGAATGCTCAGGGTGACGGCTGAAGTCGAACTCAGGAGTTTCCTCAAGCCCAGGCTCCCGTCCCAGCGTATCGGTCCCGCGAAAAAAGTGAAGCCCGGGGATACCCTGGCCTCGACTGTACCCGACTCCGGCACGGTCTCGGTCTGGCTCATCAGTTCCAGGGCGATCTTGCTCCTTAAGTTCGACCTCATGCTTCGCTCGGCATTGAGTCTCGCCGTCCACAGGTTCTGGGCCGGAGCTATCTCGCCCGTGGACATCTGCACCCTTGACCTGGTCGCGGCCACCCTGGTCTCAAGCCCCAGGCTGGTTCCCTTGAGTGCGTTGCTCATCACTTTGACCGAAACTTCTCCATTGCTGCGGCGCTCAGTCCTTTCCGCGGACCTGTTGTCGAGGGTGCGGTAGCCCCGGGCGGTCAGTGAGAAGGAAACTGCCCGGCTCGCCTGGAAGTGGACTTCCTGCACCAGACTGACGCGGCCCAGTCTCACGTCGGGGCCGTCCATGACGTGAGAAGGGCTGAGCAGCGCCACCTTCTCTATCATCTCGCTCGAGGTCTCGCCCTCGATGTCAACGCCGGTTCGCGCCGAGAGCGATCTGCCGGGAAGCACCTTTCCCTTGCGCCCGAGTTCGACCATCAGGTTGGCTTTCACGCTGGTCACCGGTTCGGTGCCACTCTCGAAACGGCTGAGCACATAGTCTCCCGTACCGGGGGTGTAGTTGCCCAGGCTGTCATAGTCCCCTCCGAAATCGCTCTTGACCACCTTGAAACCGTAAACGGGACTCAGGGTGTTGGCCAGCCGGTAGTCTAGTGAGACCCGGCTGAGCGCCATCAGGTCCCTGATGTTCATATGGAGTTCGGCCCCTGTGGCGCGCCTGTCACTCAGGCCGACACCCGCGGCATACTCCATGGTCCTCTGAGAGAGGGCGCCCCTCACCGAGAAGGTCCTCCCCATATTGGATTCAAACCGGAGAGCGCCTTCGAGGATGGAGGCATAGTCGTCCCATCCGCTTCCGTGGTCCCTGTCCTCCACCGCGCTGGAGACCACAAGGTCCACATTCCCGTACCGCCCCGACACACTTAAGCCTGAGTGATACTCGGTGAGCTTCACCGACGTGCTGTCCCTCAGCCTGAGCCGCGCCTCATAGGTTCGCCCGATCCCGAGCTGCACGAACTTGACGGGGATCCTCACCCCGATGCTGTTGCGCTCACTCCCGCTCGTGGCATCATCGCCGGCCATGTCCGACCGCCGGGCCGCGGCATTCAGTCCCATTCTCTCGCTTCCCAGGTCGAAGGCGGCGCTGTATCTTCTCGACCGGCCGTCAGGCGTGTTGAGGGTCCCGAGTTCGACCGAGGTACTGAGCGCGCTCCCGATCGAGTAGCCCACACCCACCTCGTCGGATTCCTCGAAACCGATCTCGCCTTCCTGGGCCCACACCTCCAGGAAGTCGGGTCTTCGAAGCCTGTCGAATCCTATGTAGTGCTCACCGACGGAGCGGCGGGTGGCAGTGAGATCGAAAGCGCCGATATCATGGCCGCTCAGGCTCGGCAGCGCCGAGGCCGCCTTGACTGAGACGATATAGGCCTTGTCCTGCAGAAGTTCCCAGGCCCCTTCAGTGTTCCTGCAATGCCCCCGGGACTGGGCCACCTCGGATTTCACATCCAGCCAGTCCACAGGCCTGGAAGACGCGTTCAGGTGAAGGACCCTCGAGGTCAGCCTTGGTGAGACTCTTATCATGTCCACATAGTCGCCCTGGCCGGTATAGAGGTAAGCATACTGCGCGTACTCCTCCGAGTAAATCTGGGTATATCTACCCTCGCCTTCGCTTGTCTTTGAAAACCGGACATCGTAATCCCCGCTTCCTTCGCCCACGAATTCGTAGTACGCCAGGGTGTCCAGGTCTATCTTCAGGTAGGTACCCTTCCCCAGGCCCACATACTCGCCCCCATCCACCCAGTTCTCATCGCCCGAACCCAGGATCGCCTTGCCGTCCCCATCACCAAGCATGGTTGAGGCCGCGACAGGAGAATAACCTTCATTGACGAAGCTGACTGCGATCGCGCTCCGAGACCCGATGGCCAGATCTGTCTTTCCAAAGTAGAATTGCCTGTTGTCATCATAGTTTCGGGATTCATAGTCCACCACGATTCGGGCCCCGTCCCGGATCAGGTGCCTTGGGCTGAAGCGGATCTCTCCCTGGTCGTAATCGATCGTGTAGTCGGCATTGCCGCCCCGATTCATGGCCTGCCCGTCCACCCAGACTCGCTCGGTGCCCTTGACGACATCCGCCCTCTGCCCATCGTCAGAGAGGATCACATACGGTCCGGATATGCCTTCCCTTCCGGCGATCTCCGCCGATTCGTACTGGCTCCTGGAGGCGGCGCCGGAGAGCACCAGGCCGTTGGATCCGTGTGAAGCCTGGGCGAGGAAACCCGTCATGTTCCTTCTCAGCTTGAGGAGCTCGCCCGGGGCCTCTTCAATCTCTATGTCTCCCACCCGTGCGGATCCACTGTTCGAACTGACTTCCATGAAGACCCGGTCCAGGTCCTTCAACTTGGTCGTGGAGGTCATCCCGCCGAACGAAGCATCCCCGTCTGACAAGACTCCCCTGATCTCCACAGATTCACCGATCTTGCCGCCCAGGTTGAGGTTGAGTGACTGGTTGATCCTCACGTCCCTGAGCGTACCGGTCTCCATGCTGATGGTCTTGAAACCCGAGGCCGTGAGTTCATAGTCGTGCTTCTCCTTGGTCACCGCTACCTGGTGGTCTGTAGCATTCACCCGGTTGCGCCTGGCCCTGTCGATCGACCTCAGGCTGTAGCTCGGCTTGAGTCTGAGCGGAAATACCGAGTATCTGACAAGCAGGCTATCTCCCGGGCTTACCCCGCCGCGCACGTAGACGATGCCCTGAGAGTAGTCCACCCAGTAGCCATCCCCGCGCTCGGCCGGCTCACCGGCCAGATAGACCGTATCGCTCTCGGCCACGATCAGGCGCTCGGCAAGGTGCGCGGTATACAGGGGGACCTTGTCCGCACGGAAAACCTCCTGCCGCGCGCAGGTGACGCTGACCCCGCCGGTTCCCGCCTGAGCGGCCACGGGCAATATCAAGGCCATGGTACAGGCCCATGCCAGTCTATTCAGCCACTTGCTTTCCAATCTCGAACACCTCTATTGTCATTCTCTCCGCGTCGGCGACGCAGAGCGTCCCGTCATTGCGTATGTCCATGAAGGCGGGCGCCTCGAGCAGGCCCTCGCCGAATACGCCTGCGAATCTCCCGTCGACAGTGAAGACAGCTATCACGCCGAGATCGATGTCGGAAACCAGGATATAGTCTCCTGTTGCGGCAAGCCCGAAAGGGCTTTCAAATGTGAATCCGCGCAGACGCCCGAGAACATCTCCCACCGGACTCAGCAGGAGCACGGTCTTCATCGATGCATCGGTCACCAGCACCCGGTCGCCTTCGGTCACAAGACAATCGACGGGGTAGGAATTCTCACCGTCTTCCGAGAGCAGGCAATCTATGGACTCGGCCTTCGTATTGAGGTCGGCGATCCGGACAATGCCCGGGAATCCCAGGGCGGCATAAAGCTTGCCCGCGGGGCCGGCACCGATTCCGGCGATCCCATCTCCGATCTCAGTGTAAGAGGCCACTTCCCCCCACCTGTCCAGAGTGAGTACCGCACCCCCGGACTGCTCGGACACGAACAGATCACCGTTGTCACCGATCTCGAGATCAATGAAACGGCAGTTGGCGAACTCGTCGGGACATTCTGAGAACACTTCAAGCCTGTCCAGCGACCTTGGCAGGATGTAGATCTGGGCATTGTCGGAGTCGGCCACAAAGAGCTGATCAAGCAGGCCGAAACTCACACCCAGCGGAGAGAAGTTGAAACCTGTGGTCGGATCCTTGCATGGGATTGAGCCGAGATGCCGCGCCTGGAACACGCGTGGTTTTGACATCCCGGCGGCCATCGCGGGTCTGTCTATTGCCTCGGAACCGCCGCCCGCGCGAGGACCCGAAACCAGCACGAGGGTAAGGAGGAGCGCCATCGTTAGGTTCGCTGATGCGCGCATAGGCCTCGCCGTCACTTAGAATGGTGTCGACAGATACACCCGGAAACCTTCTCTGTCCTGCTGCTCCACCTTCAGTCGAGGAAATGAGGATAGCCTTTTCTCATCAGACAGCTTGAAAGTCAGGTAGACATCTATCATGCTGACCATCCGGTTGAGTACCGCGAACCCGAGCGTGAGTGTCGCCCTCCTGTAGGATTCTTTGCTGGCGGTGCGGGTATTCCTGAACTCCAGCTGCCGCCCGACATCATCCCACTCCCAGGCGTCATCACCAAAGTACCCGTGATCCAGCACGTACTGATCCTGAAGCGCCGGGTCATAGGGATAGATGTACCTTGCTTCCCTTCTCACATCGATATTGTAATCATAGTTGGTAGTATAGAACGCTATGGCCTGGTAGTAGCCGTCATCGCGGTTTCCGCTCACATCCGCGAACATGCCGGCCATCTCCTTATACTTGTCCTCACGGTTGCCTCCCTGCACCGTAAAGAGAACATAGGTCGTCCATACCGCCGTCTCGGCGGTCCACATACTCCTGGCACGTCTCTGGCTCCCGATGTACTCCTGTCCAGTCCCGGGCAGGATGAGGGAAAGGAGCAGCGCCTTTCCCATCGACTTGTCCTGAAGGCCCTCTCCACCCTGCACGGCGGAAGCCATCACTGCCACCGCTACCAGCACGCCCGCGAATCTCAGACCAGTTCTCACTGCTTAGAACCTCATCTTCAATGCAACTTTGAAATTGGGATCGCCGCTGAGCTTCGCGTCGAAGGTCAGCCGGGGATTGGAGCCCAGGCCGGCCAGATCCGCGTTTCTCACCTTGACCAGGATTGCGGCGTCCACCATGCTGACCACCCTTCCTATCACCATTATCCATGCGAACCGGTCGGCTTTGCTGTAATAGTCGTCGGCGCTGTTTCTCATATCACTGTACTTGTCTTTGTTGGCCGAACTACTCGGGATTCCATTGGGAAAGGCGCCGGACGGGACCCAACCGTACCAGAGATCCTCATGGTTGTCGACATAGTAAGGGTCCCAATCGTCCCAACCGAAGACATACTTGTCTTCGACCCCGATCTGTTCGTAGAACAGGGCATCATCCGCTTTCGAGAGCGGAAACTCGTCGTCTATGGAACCCCAGCACCCCGCGCTGTCGTACTCGCCGGGAACCGTGCAGGAGTTGAAGCCTTCATATCCGCTGTAGACGGCAACAGTGTCTCTCACATAGCGGCTGAAGCGGTCGCGTCCATAATGATCGTCGGCAAACCTCTCATAGTCACCCTTGAGGTCATCGCCATTGCCGTTATTGCTGAGGTACTGCGATACCGCGAGGGCCTCAACCGCGAGCATCGTTCCGCCGACCACATAGCCCCGGGTGCCTCCGGCGTAGATCTGACCCAGGCCGGGGATGGCGGCGGAAAGCAGCATAGCTCCCGCGACCGACTTCTCGCTGAATCCCGACGCTGCCGGCATCGTGAGGGTCTCCTCGGATTCGGCCCCATCGGTGACCCTTCCCACGCACCTCCTGGCATTAAACCCGAACTCGTCCAACTCGCCACAATGCGCATTGGACAGGGCCGGGGCCCCTGCGATTAGAAGCAGCAAAGCAACCGAAAGCCCACGGAACATTCTCACTCTCCTGTCTACGTGGTTTTCCTATCTGCGTATTGCCAGCTTAAAGGTCTCATTAGCGTCCTTATCCTGACCCCTGAGGTTCAACTTGCAGACATACAGTCCGCTGCCGAGATCGCTTATGTCCACAGCCGGTACGGTTATCCTCGATACCTGCGAGGTCGCATCATAGTCGACCGTCCTGACCTTGACGCCCGTTATGTCATACATCTCGATTGTAGCGAATCCTCCCGTTTCGGTCTCGAAGACGAAGCGCACCGTCCTGGCTCCCGTCGCGGGGTCATTGCCTCCCGCCGGGTTGGGATAGCCATGGAAACTGCCGTCAACCAGCAGCTTGTCACCAGCCGACGGGTCCTGGACAATGCTCCCCCTGGGAAGGACCATATTGCGCGTCACATCGTGATACGCCGCCTTCCAGGGCACCAGGGCGAAGTCGGTGGCCTCGGCATCCAGGTGGGTAAAGCCGTAAAGGTAGCCATCTCCCCCACCGGCCACGATATCCACCACGCCATCACCATCGATATCACCGAATGCCAGGGCCGAACAGCCGCCTCCCGAGGACGCCGGAAATCCCTGGCCTCTCTCACCAAGGGTGACCGGGAATCCGGGCAGCCTCTCTCCATCCGGCCCCCAGCCCGTTATGCACTCAAACAGAGATCCCTGTATCACATCCAGGGTATCATTGTCGCTGAAGTCTCCGATTATGGGTGGAGGCAGCGCGATTGTCCCATCCGCCGGGAAGAAATCCTCGTCCCATTCCGGCAGGCTGCACCCGTACCAGGAATTGGGCCAGCCGGGCATTATGCTCCCCGTATGCTGTAGGGCGATGGTGTGGCTGTCGGTGTCATTCAGGATCAACTCGGTATAGCCGTCTCCGTCGATGTCCGCGAATGCCGGCGGGGATACCACACCGGCCAGTATCTTGCGCCCCCATCCCGGGACGGGATCGCCGTTGGGCTCGAACGCCCATATCCAGCCGTCCTGGCCGACGAGAATGATCTCGAGATCCCCGCCTTCATCCCTGTCCAGGTCGGCTGCGGCCAGATAGACCTCACCCGGGCCGAGACCGGTATCCACGGGGATGACCGCGATGTCCTTTCCCATGATCTCGATCCTCCCCCCACTTCGCCCCCTTCTATAACATACTATTTGCGGTTCGCCTTGTGGCGTCAAGTCCCACACATCAGCCAGTACCGGCTGGCTGTAACCCTCGCCTTCGGGTCCCGCAGAATGGGTGATCACTTGCTCCGGATGATGGAAGACATAGAGGGCCGAATCGGTCCCAACCAAAACCAGGCACTGATCGACGAAGCCGCCGGCCTCGACGTAGCCCGCCGTGGGAACCCCGTTGATATCGCCTTCCACCTGGTAGAAAGAGCCAAGCGAATCGGCGTCGCCGTACAGGGCCGAGCCGTCCGCTTTGAAAGCATAGCAATGTCCGGTCTCATCAGCCACGAAGGTCTCCAGGCTTCCATCGGTCGAGTTATCGAGATTGGCCGCCACCAGTTCGGTAGGATGGGATCCATAGAGCCTCCTGGGCCAGCCGGGCATGGGGCTCAAGGCCCCGGTTCCATCGGCTTCATAGGCATATATCTCCGACCTCAGCCAGGCGACCGAGTCTTCCCACGCTGCCCGGGTGAGCGCGGCCTGCACCTCGTCCCTGCCGTCCTGGTCAATGTCGGCAAACGCGATCGACGGCACACCCCATCTCATGGTGTCACCCAGGGCCACGGGAAAGTCGGTCGCTCCCCACTGGTGCGCCACTCTCATTCCCATCAGTATGTCGGGCGCCCCGATATTGCGGATCGCCACATGGGAGTGGCACCCCGTGGTACTGGTCGAGCGGGGATAGGTCTCGAAAGCGAAACGGTCATTGTTGCCTTCGAAGAAGGGGTCGAAGGGGCCCCCAAGGAAGTAGAAGGAGTTCAGGTCGCCCAGGTCGGGGATTCCGTCCGCCTCCACCAGGCGCACCCCTCTCCTCTCCCAGTAGGCGTTCACGATATCGAAGGGATTGCCGAAGTCCACCATCATCTGGTCGATGTGCCAGATCAGGAGCCCGCTTCCCGGCAGGGCGAAATCGAACTCATAGTTGAACTCCCTGTCGGCATTGACGGGCCCGATGATCACGCCCGTCGAGTCCTCGCTGGGATCGGTCAGGAGATATCCGGCGCCGTCGCCATCCAGGTCGTTCTCGCGGTTCTCCACCAGGTAGTACTCGTTGGAGTTCAAGGGCACCTTGAGCATCTCGACGCTCGGGAAACCTTCCTGAAGCTCGGTCGCCCTCAGCCAGTACTTGCCCTGGTTGAGGATTGTAGTAGGGGCCGCCCAGCCAAGCTGGACCTTACTCCAGGCGCTGAGCGAACCAGGGATTATGCCGCTTACGAAATAGGCCTCATTGGACAGCGTGTCCTCCAGCACAACCCCAACGCCCGAGCCAAAATCCATGACGTCCCAGTAGCCGACGGCGCTTAAGCCCGTATAGGTATCATAAAGGTCGGGCAGGCCCAGCTGATGGCCCATCTCATGGGCTATCACTCCGTTGATGCCGTTATAGAACCCGTCCTGGGACGTGGTCTCGGGGACTACGCTTGCATCGACGATGAAACCGGTGCTGTCATCGACCGCTATGGCCGCTGTCTCGGCGAGCGATATGAAAAAGGAAGGCATATCATAGGGCGAGTCTCCCATGATGTCATTCTGCCAGTCCGAGCCGGCGTGGCAAATCACTATGGCGTCATAGTCGCTGAAGTTGAGGTCGGGATCCTGATCGGCGGCCCCGATCGCATCCCGGCAGAAGAGCTCCAGGCCATCGAGCGTCCAGCTCCATTGCCCCCCCTCGGGATTGTAGTCCCCGACATCGTCGAGTACATAGGCCCTGTCGTTGTCCAGCGGAAACACCTGGTGCTCGATCACAAGGTGACCGTATGACATCGTGTTGTAGTAGTAGTTGAGGGCTTCCATGTGCTTGGAAAAGTACTTGCTGTTGTGCGGCGGCGGATCGATGGGGATCTCGTCGCGCAGGTCCCTCAAGTCGAAGCGGCCGGTGCCGCCTGTTATCTTGGAGTAATCAGGAACACTGGCAAACTCGACACGCAAGGTCGCGATCCGAAGCGTATCCGCAACCGCACCGGCAAGCGTGTGAGGAAACCTCCGCTGGGTCTTCTTAAGGAGCTCTCGCCTCGACGGAACATCCTTGACAGGTGCGGCGAGCCACCTTTCCAGTCTTGCCTCGCTCGCCGCCTTCCACTTGCCGTCTGCAACCGGCCGCTTGATTTCGATCACACCCGCGCCCGGTGGAGAAGTCAGTGCAAGTGCCAACAGACAGGCCAGAACCGCGGAAACCGCTCCCCTCAGCACATCCCCTCCTTACAGCTTATAGTTGATTGAGAACTTGCTCTCACGTCCCAGTTCCTCGGCCTTGGGTACGCTGGCATAGTCGAAATTCAGCCCGCCGCCTATCGGCGCCCTTATGCCGAAGCCGAAAGTGAATCCCTCTATCTTGCCGTCATGGTCATATATATAGCCCAGGCGCGGAGCGACGAAGTTGGCTATCATCACCTCGATCCCGGTGTTCAAGGTCGCGTCCCTGTTGGCCGCGCTGAACTTGCCCTCGGTAAAGATCTCATCCAGGCCGATCAGCGCCTTGGTCACCTCTACCGAGACTATGCTCGCGTAGGTGTCTGCCAGGAACGGCTTCACGGCAATGCCTCCACGCAGCGTTCGGGGGAGCGGCGCGGACTCGTCCTTGCTGACGAAGCTCATGTCCGGACCCAGGTTCTGGAGCGCGATCCCGTAGGAGAATCTGTCACCCACCTTGCCCAGGAAACCGAAGTCCGCCGCGAAACTCCAGCCGGCCCCCTCAACAAACCCGGTCTGCGCGGTGGCCGGCGCCAGGAACACGCGGGATATCTTGAGCCCGACGCCCAGGGAGTTATAGGAGTTGAGCTGGAAGGCGTAGTAGCCGCCCAGCGCGAACTCATAACTGGTGTGCTCTTCGACCTGCTCGCCAGTTGGCGTGGTCTCCCACCACTTCCCGTAGGTCAGGTAGATAGCGCTAAAACCGACCGTCCCTATCTTCTCCATATTGTGCGCGAAGTTGAAAGACTCGTAGTAGACATCGTCGGCCAGCATGGGAATCAACTGGCTGTGGGTCAGCGAGATGTGGCTGCCTCTGAGAAAGCCAAGCCCCCCGGGATTCCAGTACATTGCAGTCGCATCGTCCGCTATCGCGACAAATGACTGCCCCAGACCCCAGGCCCTCGCAGAAGGTGAGATTATCAACGAGGGCGCTGCCGCCTCTCCGACGGCCATGGCCTCCGTGAACCCCATCACAAGGAACATCATCATCAGGATTGTCGCTTTGTACCGCATTACCTCCAACCTCCCTTACCTTGCTCGAACGACTGCAATCTTGTCACTTGTACCGAAAGACGGATCGGATGGCGCTCTGGCCTCCACGACGACCAGGTAGGTACCATTGGCCACCGCGTCGCCGGCAAGGTCCGTTCCATCCCATTCTATTAGATGATATGAACCGCGGCCCGATGTCGAACCCGTCCAGATCTTCCTTCCGGATAGGGTGTATATCGTCGCTTCTATCTCTACATAATCGTCATTTTCGTACTCCCATACAATAGAACATGTGCCTGGTGAGGGATTTGGATAGGCATAAACCACGTTTCCGGCCCCGGCGGCACCCAGCCCGACCATCAAATCGAAGTCCTGCGTGCTGGAATTGTTGAGATTATCAAACGCGGTTACGCTGAACTTGTGGACGCCGCCCGCCATCTGGGGCACGACGAAGGAAGCCATCGACTGGGTAAAGTCCGAGCCCGTGGCATAAAGGCTGTCTGCCAGGTTCACCCTCTCCACATCGTCTATTGCCACCGAGAGACTGGGGAAGGCCTCCGACTTGCCCTTCAACGCGACCCCACTCTCGTCTGAGAGCATCACCTCTATCCTCTGCCCCACGATCACCGTGTCCCCGGGCTCCAGGACGCCGCCCCCCGAGCGAAGGCCTATCACAGGCCCTTGATCGTCATCCGCCGCTACCGCGCCGGATATCAGCAGCGAGTCCAGAAGGCCTGAGCCTGAGACCGTGCCATTGGACGTGAAACATCTTATGCTCCCCTGGCTTCCCTCCCTGGTACTGGAGCCGACGAAGTAGCTGAAATCGAAGCGGCCCCCTTCCGCCCGGGTCTTGCCCCTGAAGATCAATGCGCCGGGGAGGCTATATTCCATGAAGTTGTTCGGGTCACAGCTCTGGTAGCCTGTGGTATCGTCGGCTTCCCTCGCATATATATCGGCCTCGCCCTCATAGCCCGGGACCGTGGCGCCGTCATCCTCGACTCTCAAGGCGTATTCATAGATCTGCTGGCGCTTTACCGTGTCTGGCCTGCCGGTCTCAAAGACCACTTCCAGTCTGGGCACAGCAAGCTCGAGGCCGGCCTCTCCGAAGACTGCGTACTTCTCATTGTTCTTCCAGAACGAGGCGCTCCCGCCCGCGCCGACGGTTCGGGCCTTGCCGATTGCGGCTCCATCCGAGATCGGGATGGTCGGATACTTCTTCCTCTCCTCGAAGAGGGCGCCGATGAAGTTCGCGTTCAGGATCCGGTTCGGTCCGGGATAACATAGCGAAGTCGAGGCCAGCGACCCGATCGTGCCCCCACCCCGCTTCACGATGAGCTCCTCAGCCATCGACATGTCATTGGGTTCATCGAACTTGCTCACATTGCAGCTGGCAGCGATAAGGAAGCTCGGCCGTCTTCCGGCCTGGACCAGATCGATCGCTGCCGGGTTGAAGACCTCTTCCTGGGCCATTCTCTTCGGGTCACCGTGGCCCACATAGTTGCTTATTAGCGCCCCCCGGTTAAGGGCTGCCACGAAGTCGTTCCTTGCAGCGGGCTTGGTACGCGATGCCTCCATGGGATATTCGGTCAGATAGATCTTCGTCCGATCGAAAACCCGGGGATAATAATCCGTGCTCATGTACTCCATATCGCGGGTGTGAGCGCTACCCAGCTCACAACCTTCCGGTATATTGTCATCATCGGCAACCAGGATCACCGTATTCTGCCAGGGACCGAGCTCGGGATTGGACACGTATTCGACAGCGTTATCGGCAAGGAAATCAGCGTCTTCGGGCGAGACCGGAGCCAGTCTCGATATCGGGACGGTAGGGAAGTAGGCCGCGCTGTCGCCATCCGCCGGCATAAGATAAACGAACCAGTCATCCGTGTTGTACGGGTCCCTGACCGGAGGAAGGTAGCGACGCTCATAGGAAGGAACATAGTTGGGAAAGCTCTCGGCTGTCCGCAGGCTCTTATAGTCCCAGGTTGCCTTGCCCAGCAAGAGCACCCGGTCCAGGGGATGAGCTTCATATCTTGAACGGAGAAAGTCCCTTATCGCAGTAACGTCAGGAAGTCCCCAGCCGAATTCATCGTAGATCTCGTTCACGGTTATGACTTCGCCGGACCGGTAGTCGGCGATAGTGTTCGCGGCAGAGAGAAGATCATCGTGGGTAATAATCACGTATGGCTTGTTCTCGCCCGCATATCGGATATTGTCTATGGATGCCCGGGAGAGTTCACGCGGAGACATCAACGCGTCCCTTGAAATGAGGGCATAGCGGCGGGGCTCTCCCTGCCTGACGGTGTCAAAAAGGGTCGTGGCAAACTGCGGTGCTCCATCGTAGCCGAAGCCTTTGAGCTCCTTCACGCCGAACTGGTCGGTTACATCGAAAGCATAATCGGGGCGTCGAGAAAACCCTTTCACCTCATACCTGACCATGTCGGTCACGTCCGGGGAGCGGAAGAAGAGCTTTCCCCCATCGGACATAAACTCCCGCCAGTAGTAGATGTCGAACCAGGCCAGGTAGGGCTTTATGGAACAAACCTTCTTACCCGCATATTCCGGTTCCGGCGGAAGATTCCGGGGAAGATAGACCTCGACTATCTGCCGCTCGGCGTTCAGGTTGCCCTTGCCGCAGATGTCGATGACATAGCGTGCGGTCTTGTCGGCAAGCCAGGTAGTGTCCTTGAACACTGTTCCGTCCAGCCTGGTGACCGCCCGGTAATAAGCCTCCGGACACTGAGCCGGGCTGCTGCTGATATGGGGATCGGCAAGCCTGACCTTGAGCACCGCCAGAGAGTCCACGTCCGGGGAAGGTGTTTTCGCCTCAAGGGTGGCCACATTGCCTGTATTGAGCAGTCGCCAGTACCAGGCGTCATCCGCGAAGACATTGAAATCCGGAAACGAGTTGGCTTCGGCGTGAACGCGTTCGTAGAATGATTCCGGCTGGTAGTAGGAGCACCCGTCACATGGGGGAAGATCAATCTCCTCCATGCGCAGCGGAGCCTCGGTGAAGGTGCCGCCCCACGATAGCCAGTAGTAGTTGTAGTTGGAGAAGAAGCTCTCATTGTGGTCTTCAAGGCCGAACCGGCGATCATAGAAGTCGGCCCAATCGTTCACGTTGAGCGCGTAGAATACCACGCAGTCTCCGGCATCGAAGCTTCCGTCACCTCCGTCCTCCACCTTGATCGGAACGAGATTCATCCAGTCCGGATTGTGCCCGGCAAGCGTCTCCATCAGAGGAAGGCCACCGCCTGAATAAACTCTCAGCGTGGCCGGGTCGATGCCGTTGAGGTTTAACCCCAGGGCTGAGAGATCGGCACCGGTAATGCAGTAAATGCCCGATGACTCAATCTCGGCCTTGATCCAGTTCTGGGAACTTGAGAAGTAGTCTCCTTCCTGAGCGGCCCTCACAAAGGGAATTCTCCAGCCCCTCGCCTGTTCGTAGTTGAGAATCGCGCTGCGGTAAAAGGCCTCGTCATCGGCCCTGCCGGGAGGCTGAGGCGCATCGGCAATATCGCCCTCCGCCGCGCTGCCTGAAATCACCCTGATACGAAAACCCGTATGAAGGACAAGATCACCGGTCGCATCATCATAGGTGAGAGGCGTGATTCTCAGGGCCGCCACCCGCTGCCGCTTCAGATAGCCAATGACCGCAACCGAGGCCGGTTCCCTGGGAAGATCCTCAAGGGCATCCCCCAGACTTTCGATCGCAGTTGCAATATCGTATCTGTCTATTTTCACTGATGTTACACCAATGATATCATATGTAACATTAGCATTCTCAGGTACTCCGATAAGGTAGGATCTGACCGGAACCTCGAGCACAAGCGAGTCGGCAAGCAATGCCTCAAAACCTTCAAGGCGCACCCCCGCCCAACGGCCCGCATCACTTCTCACCTCGTGTACCTCTCCGGCATCGAACAGGATCTCCACCTCGCTGCCACCCCGGCTCTGAAGCACCACATGACCGTATGCCGCGCCGGATGTGGCCACCAATATCATCCAGCCGGCCAGAGCTGCAAGCTTGAGCCTCACTTGGAACCTCCCAGCACTACGACCAGGGCTACGATGCCCACCGAAAAGGCCGACATAACGATCTCGGCGGCATGTCCTCGGCCAACGGAGGCCTGACCATGCTTGATCAGACCCGAATGGGTCGGGAACACCTTCCACTTTTCATCTATGATGCCCATCTTCCAGAGGAGATTCTCCAGATCGGGAAACACCGCCCCGACAGCCCCGAACAAGATGGGCGTCAGGCCTGTGAACGCGTAGATCCCGGCCAGGAGACCTATGGTCAAGGCGGCGTCTATGCGATAGTCCTTATAGTCGATATGGGGAAGGGCATCCAGGGGGATGTGAGAGACAAACCCCATCAGAAAGGCCGCCAGGCGGCTGTCCACCAGCATGCCGATCACCGCCCCCGCTGCCACATGAGTTACCGAACACATGTGCTACTCTATCCTTTCGGCCTCCTGCTCGAGCATTACCGGTATGTCGTCCCTGACAGGGTAGGCAAGGCAGCACCTGGCGCAGAGCAGTCTTGAGTTGTCCTCGTCGTATTGGAGTTCACCCCTGCAGCCGGGGCAAACCAGGATATCGAGCAGCCGTTTATCCAGAGCCATGATACACTCCCCCAGCTACAAAAATCCGGGCATAGGTCAGCGCCCGGTGCAAGAGTCTATTTATCAAGTCTCCCCTCCAAGTTAAGGGGAGCCGGAACCACTATAATTCTAACAACTGAAAGGCTTAAGGTCAAGGTCATATTCACTCGATATAGGTACCCATCCTGGAGTATTTCTCGAGTCTCCGTCTCAAGAGCGCCGGAATAGGCGTTCCGGAAAGGGCATCCAGGTTTTCGACGATAACCTTCTTGAGATTCTCCGCGGCGGCCCTCGGATCCCGGTGTGCGCCTCCGGCGGGCTCGGGTACCATGCCGTCCACCACACCCAGCTGCAGAAGATCCGGCGCTGTAAGCCTCAGAGCCTCCGCAGCCTGCCTGGCCTTTCCCCGGTCTCCCCAGAGGATGGCGGCGCATCCTTCGGGCGATATCACCGAATAGATGGCGTACTCCATCATGATGACCGTATCTCCCACGCCGATTCCGAGCGCACCCCCGCTGCCCCCCTCACCGATGACAATCACCAGAATCGGCACCGGCAGCCGCGACATCTCCAGCAGATTGCGCGCTATCGCCTCACCCTGACCCCTCTCTTCGGCCCCGATACCGTGGTATGCCCCGGGGGTGTCAATCAGGGTCACAAGGGGCTTGCCGAACTTCGCGGCCATCTTCATGAACCTCAAGGCCTTGCGGTAGCCCTCAGGGTGGCACATCCCGAAGTTCCGGTTGATATTCTCTTTGGTGTCCCTCCCCTTCTGCTGGCCCAGGAGGACCACCTTGTGGCCCTCGATCACCGCCAGGCCACCGATTATCGCTTTGTCCTCGGCGTAGAGGCGATCGCCGTGGAGCTCGGTAAATTCCGAGGTGATCATGCTCACATAGTCGAGGCTGTGGGGTCGCAGGGGATGACGGGCGAGCTGCACTCTCTCCCAGCGGTTCAGGTTCTCGTAGGTCTCGCGCCGCTTCTTGTCCGCGATTCGCTTGAGCTTCTCGACCTGCTCGCCGATCTCAGGATGACCGGCATCAGCCAGGGACTCAAGGTCCCTTATCTGCTTTTCCAGGTCGATCAGCGGCTTCTCAAAGTCCAGCCATGATTCCATAGTCTACAGTATACCTCTGTATTCTATGCTCAGGCCACGATTCCACTCCCTCAAGTCATCAATATCGAGCCTGTTGCCGGAGAGTATGTCCCTGACCTCTATGCCTATGGAAAAACTCGAATTCACGTGCCATAGAACCGACATGTTCAGGATCCCTTTATCCGAGATATGGGGGTTGTCCGCCCAGTCGTCATTGATGGCAAAATCATACTCCCCCCTCAGGTCGAGGAAATTCCCGAAGGTCTTGATCGCCCCCAGGAATATGGTCGCGCCGTTATTCTGATCATCTTCCAGTGAGTAGCTCAGGCCGCCATGAAGCGATAAGGGTCCGAGGAGTTCCCAGTTCTTGCTGGCGACCGCGTAGATCCCCCGCGACTGGATAAGATACTTCTCCAGGCTGTCCAGGTACAGGCCCCTGCCCTGCGAGTCAAACCCGATGGCTATCGCCGGTACCATGAAGGATTCTTCCACGATCCTGGCCTTCAGCTGCACGCCCGGCTGCGGGTTCATTTCCGGGTCTCCGCTTCCTATGATGCCCAGACCCCCATATGAGATGCCGAAACTGAAATACCGGGCGAAGCCTACCCCGAGGTAGATCAGCATCCCACCCTCCCCATAGACGTCCGCATCCACGTAGAAACCGCCCTTGGGGGAAAGTCCGGCCGTCGGAAAGTCAACCATTAATCGGGGCTGCAAGGAGAACGGCACATCATAGGTGCTTCTCAGGTCAGGAGGTTGGGATCTTGCCAGCGACACACAGGCCAGCAATGCAATAACGAGGCTTGTCACTGTTCTTCCCACCGGGCTCCTCCTTATCATCAGGGGACAGAGGTCAAGGTAGCAGAAACCTCCGCGGGCGTCAACATACTAAGCCAGCTTGCGGCCCCGGCCCATCCTGGGGATCAGCCTGACATTGACCACCCCCTCGATGCCGTCCAGGGCGGTCACCACGTCCCTCGTGGGCTTGACGCTGGACTTGGGAACCTGGAGCACCACATCTCCCACTTCGCGGCCAACAACCACGAGGGATACCGGGGACTTGCCCGGATTGGAGCTTAAGACCCCGGTAAGCATCTCCAGGGCTCCCTCGGATAGCTTTTCCCCGTCGACATCGATCTCCACCCTGCCGGTCAGCTTCTCGATCGATGACTCTATCTCGGTGAAATCGCTTACCCGGATCTTGGGCTGGTCCTCATTCCTGTATGAGACGGTACCGAGCACTATGATCATCTGCCCCACGGCCAGCTTGTCATCCGCCGATGATATCTGATTGTCGAAGAAGAGGGCTTCCATCTGGCC
>Ga0307423_1000561_pt1 | contig 24935 bp, 23 predicted proteins | sample SalMarWE160310MG_FD_202154 | JGI IMG/M metagenome (GOLD analysis project Ga0307423, IMG submission 202154) | Salt marsh sediment microbial communities from the Plum Island Ecosystem LTER, Massachusetts, United States - WE1603-10 | ecosystem: Environmental > Aquatic > Marine > Intertidal zone >...
CAAAGAGAATCAGTGTAAAAATCATGATTTCAAATAGAGCAGTCTGACCAGTTGGAATGACCAGAACAGGCATAATCAACAAGACTGTAATTACAAATGCTAATCCGAGAGTGTAGTACTTATACGACACCTCTTCTGGAATTTCATAGGTCATTTTTATTGTAGGTTGACCAATCTCTGTGATGTCGATTCTTCTTGAAACATGCAATAGATATGCTGCGGGTAGAAACATTGCAATGGCTGCTGCCAAAGCTAAAGATTGAAGGGGAATTACAAGTTTACTCAGAAACTCTCCGTATGCCACGATATCAAATGTAAGAAGTCCTATAGATGAGCCCATTAAGGGAGCCATAATGATTGTGAGACCTATTCCAAGAGCTAGACCTAACAATGAGAGTACTAACGACTCCCAGATGAAAGATGTGAATATCTGATTAAATGATGCGCCTTTAGCTCTCAGAGCACTGATCTCCCCCTTTTTCTGGGAGACTGATGTTTCAGATGTGAAAATCGTTAACATCAAGCTCATCACCATAATTGGTAAAGCGAGGATGATTAGAACCTGGCTGGCAAGAAATGTAGCAATATGTGATTGTAGATATTCTATGTTATCTAGGCCAACAACTGCTAGCTGATCATCACTCTCCTGAACTTGCGTTTTCACGGAAAGCATGTTGTATGCGGCACTAGCAGCTCCTGCATCATTCAATGCTTGAGCAGAACCACGGACAAATCCAACAGGAGAGAAGAATCCATTCTGTGTAATTTTTTCTACACTCTCTTCACCAAGATCATCAGACAGCATGAGAATGGAGTCAGATAAACCCAATACACCGGTTGGGATTCCCATAGGATCCCAATTGTTTCGGTAGATGCTGGGATATGATTGTGCAATAATAGTTGGTCGTACAGCATTGAAAACTCCAACTATCGTCAGATTTCGAACAATCTGACGATCTAGTCGCAAAGGATCAAAAGGTTGCGCTATATGAGGCTGGTAGAAATGACGAAGGACATCTACTCCAATGGTTGAACCTATCTCAAGAGTTACACCAGTGACATCTTCCGCTGTTTCGATGAAGCGCTGTCCAACTAGAATCTGACCGGGATCTAGAGAGAAGTTACCTGCATAAGATAGTTCAGTAGACCAGACATCGATGATATCGGGTGTTACTACAATGACTCTGGCATCTTTGATGCCATACAAATAGTTCAAAGCTGTTTCACGATACGCGTCCCATTCGGATGTTACACCATCTATTCGTAGGATACCAACCGTGCCAGGCGTAATATGAACATACTCAATGTATGGATTTTCCTGAAACTGAGCTTGTGCGTCAAATAGATGAGAGTAGTCATTATTATCTGGAACATTCTGAACGCTAAATTGGTATGCATTATTATTGAAGTAATCATCAACAGCTATTCGTGTACCGGTTTCAGTCCATGCGAAGACAGTTGTCGGAATGGCAATGCTGATAGCAAGAATCAGAGCAATACCAATATTTCGCACTTTATAGGTCTTCAATGAAGAAAGTGCGTAGCCTCCAGCCCACAATCGATTACCCTTTAACAGCTTCTTGTCTTTCTTTACCATCGTCTTCTCACCTCACATATTTCTAAGTACAACTGCAGGCTCTGTTCTTGATGCCTCCCTCGCTGGAAGATATGCTCCAATCACCATCGTAGCTATCTCGATAATCATAACAATAGATAGGAAATTCCATGGGATGGAGGTTGTACCCGCAAGGGTTCTTGAGAATGGCATCATATTGTTCAGTAGAAAGCCCATGATAACGCCAAAGGCCATACCAAGAAGAATACTGAGAATCAAAGATGCTAATACAACACCAGTGAATTCTGAAAATACCATACTTACAATTTGACGTTTTGATCCGCCTATCGCTCGCATCACAGCATATTCCTTACGTCGTTCTCGTACAACAGAGCCAAGAGAAATTGACAGTGCAAATACGCTCAATATGAGTGACATAACAAAACCAATCGAGAATAGACCTTCAACTGTATTGAGGAAGAGTGCAGTTTGTAAAGACTGGTGTTTGAGGTTAAAGGTCTCAGGCGTAACTGGATATACACCAGGATACGACCGTAGAGTAGATATCAGCTGAGTTTGATTTGTATCCTCAGCAAGGCTTGCAAGAAATAGATTCGTAGTTTCAGCCTTTATCGTTTCAGCTGTGAAGTTGAGGTTAGTGAATGCATATCCTGAAGCTGATGCAACCTGGTATCCGAAACCAGCTCCTTGAGCTGATGGAGGAATATCACTCAGTGAAGAATAGCCAAAGCCGGGAGCACTATGAACCACACCGACCACTGTGAACTGAATATGCTGAGTTTGGCCAACACCACTCATCTCTAGAAAAATCGTTGAGTTAACTGTCTTATTCAAAAAGGACGCATGTTGTTCACTCAAGATGATTCCATTGGGAATCGCAGCGAGGGCAGAAAGGACATCAGTAGGATCTTCCTCACCGAAACTTGATTCATCAAAATTACCTATCTCTGCATAGATTGAAGGATCTAACGCTTGTAATTCAATATCTATACCAGGTAAACTCGCCCAAGTACGTAACACAGGAGTAACTTGTTCCACTCCTTGTACTTCTGCAAGAGTGTCATTGAATGCAAACTCTCGATTGGTACATGCGATACGAAGGTCAGATCCGACAGCATATGAAACTTCTCGACCCAAGTCAACTCTAAGGCTTTCTGATTGAACCGCGAAAGCAATTGTTGTGGACATTGTAAGCGCCAAGACTACCATAAGAGGGATGATTCGTCCCTTCCTCATTCTCAAATAACCAGCTGATATGAGATTCTTCTGTCCCAAAATAAACGAGAGTTTCTTGGAAATTTGTGCTAAACCAACTCGGGAAATTCGAGAACCATTATAGGCAATAAAGAACCAAGCAGCAGTTCCGAGCCCTAGTTCTAGTAAGTAGAAATTGGGGTCCCTAGGTAAGATCATCATGAGAGCTACCGTAATAATGAGTAGTGTAATGGATGCACCAATTGTAAACCCGTGACTCTCAACTTGTTCAGTTGGATTTTCAGTTGTTTCCATCAAAGTGAGACCAATCTCAGTTTGGGCAGCTTTTCTAGCAAGATAAAGGATGAAGAGCATACTTGGAAGAACAGTCAGTGCAATAGCTCGAAGGGTTGTTCCACCAGTAAGAACTGTATTTGAAATATAATAGGAATAGACACTCCAATCGAAGACCATGAAGCTGGTTGTTGCAGGAATGAGCGGTGCAAATAGTACACTAAATATCACACCCATAATAACAGCCATTATTGAAATTATCAAAGTTTCCCAGAGAAATACTGCAGATACTTGTGAATAGCTGGCGCCCTTAGAACGTATGATGCCTACCTCCACTGTTCGTGGAGCCATAAACGTATCAGCTGCAAATACCGAGAAGAATAGTGCGAGTAGAATCACAGGAAGAGCAAGAATTGAAAGAGAGAGAGATTCGATATAGGCATTAACTGCATATTGCATATCCCATACTTGGTCCGCACCATCCCATGTGATGTTGTACATCTCTTGGGTTTGAAAGACAAGTGAGAAGATATTGCTCACAATATTTTCAGGACCCGCTGCGGCAAGTGCAGGTGCAGAAACGCGAAGTAATGATGAGGAGTGGAAGAAGCCATTTTCAGGCAATGAACTGATTGGAACAGTATTTTGTAGAATCATGATACTGTCTCGTAATCCCAATACCGGATATCGAAGATTGGTTTGAGCTAGGTTGGCTCTCGGCGTGGATGGCAATGCTCTTTCAATCATAGAATCTGTAGATAGTGGATCAAAAATACCGACGATACGTAAATCATTTCGAGTAGTGCGACCAAGAGTTCCTAGCGTTGCAGGAACACCAGGATCATTACCCATCAGGATGTCTAAATCAATTGTATCATTTATTTGTAAGGTGTAATTAAGTAAATATTCAGCTAGATAGATGAAATAGCTTGAAACAAGAACTTCCCCTTCATGTAGTTCAAAAGATCCCTGAGTCCAAAAGTCCCGCTCGATAGTACCTAGAAGATTGTTGTCAACGAAAATTGTCCTGCAGTCCTTAATTCCTTCAGAATACATGCTCCCAGTGATATCATACATTTTCGTATCGGGAAAGCTAGTATTCGTATGTGCCGTCTCATTATCATACCCTGCGAGGATGCCAACAGTAGAGTTGATTCTGTAAGAGCTCTCAATAAATGGGCTCTGTAGCATATACGCTTCTGCTTGATCTAGAAGTGCAGTAGAGCCGATATCGGATTGTATTTGTAATTGAAATGCATTGTCCTCAAGATGTTCATAGATACTCACATAAACTCCAGTATCGCCCCAGACCATCGTAGAAGCAAAAAGACTGATACCGAGGCTAAGTGTAATAGCAAGACTGATTGCACGGAAAGGATTCGCTCTAAGTGAGCTTAAAGCATAAGAAAGACCATAGGCATTGTTACCTTGGGATTTGAGCTTTGTAGTTTTTCGAGGTACGGCCAATCGAATCTCTCCTAGGTTGACGTTTCTTCGTCTACGGTCCCAGCTTTCTTTGTCCCAACATCGACCTTGCTTGTCTTGAAGAAGTCTCCAACCATTTCATCAACAAGCACTCCATCTCGTAGGAGTAAAATTCTATCAGCCATTCGGGCAGTTTCGGGGTCATGTGTTGCCGCAATAACTGCGCGATTCTGCTTTCTAGCTAAGTTCCTCATGAGATTGATGATTTCTCCACCTGTCTTGTGATCCAAATCTCCAGTGGGCTCATCACACAATAGAACAGCAGGGTCATTCGCAAGACTTCTAGCAAGAGCGACACGAGAGCGCATTCCGCCAGAGAGTTCATGAGGCATATGTTCTGCTCGATGATCAACTAGAACAGTTTTCAGGAGAGCCATAGCTCGAGTTCTGCGTTCTTCCTCGGGAACATCATCAAGAAGCATTGGAACCTCTACATTTTCTAGGGCTGTGAAAATTGGAAGCAGGTGCTGGTCTTGGAAAAGAACACCAATCTTGTGACGCCGGACTTTGGACATCTGATCATCATTGAGTTTGGTGATATTTTCCCCATCAATAAGGATGGTACCAGAAGTAGGTGTATCAAGACCGCCTATCAAATTCAAGAGGGTTGTTTTTCCGGAACCAGAAGCTCCTACAATAGCAACAAATTCACCTCTATATACAGTTAGATTGGTTCCTTGTAGGACTTTGATGACTCGAGAGCCATCTTGGAATTCTCTTCTTACGTCTATACACTCTACAGCGGCTTGCTTATCATCTGCCAAAGGTGATTCACCAGTTTCCGAAGTTAACAAGCCCCCGTTTTAAGGGAAATGGATTGAGCAGTTTCAGTGATACGTGTTAACATTGTTAAGTGAAAATGTACATGGCAATCGAATGAGGCTGTGAATCAATATGCGAGTGTTTTCAATCTCAGGATTCTCAGGTACAGGTAAGACTTCTCTAGTGGAGAACATTGTGAAAGAGATAGTTTCTCAAGGATATTCAGTCATTACAATAAAAAGCTCACAGCATGAACTGAAAAAAGGAGAAGGTACAGACACCTGGAAGCATCAATCAGCTGGGGCAATTGAAAGTATTTTCTATGGACCATCAGAGAGAGGAAAATCTCTCAAAGAAATCGTAAATAATTCTGTTTCAGATTTTCTCATTATAGAAGGTATGAAAAACAGTCCAATCCCGAAATTCTGGTGCATTGGAAACTCTCCTGTAGGTGACACAATCCCTGTAGAAGTGAAGGCAATAATTAGTTGGGATTCAAGACGTGTGGAAGATAAGTATGAAATCCCCATTTTAGAGCAGGAGGATATTGACCAGATAGTGTCAATCATCATGAAGGAAGCAATAGAGATCACCAAGTTGGATGTATAGCCGCTCTTATTGGAGCGGCTCAGTTACCGTTCATTGTTTTATGGACAATCTTTGCAAGAGTGCTGTCCACCCAGAAACGGCACTGGGTTATACTCCAAGAGGAATTACTATTTCAAGCGAATCCTCAATTAATCTTCTTGATTATCCGATATAAGCACCTTCCAAGAATAAAGAAAAGGTGACCCGATATTGAATATCGGGTCGTGGGCTCAGTTACCCCTAAGGTCGATCATAAGTTCATAATCTCATAAAGGAGTTCATCACTGCCGCAGTAACCCAACAGGAGCTTGAGGATAATAGTCTTGTCAATTGACCTCTTGCGACTGTAGCACAATACTCATCATGGTATTCGCAAGATTAGATTTGATGAAAACCCTCACCATAGATAGATTCAGTCTCTTTGACACGATAGAGAGCGGTCAGACATTCACTTGGATTCGTGAAGGGAATGGATACGTAAATGCAGACTTGGGACAGGTCATCTATGTAGAACAGAGAGGGGATACATTGTTTTACGAGTCATCCTCGCACCCAGTAGATTTGGTCAAACTCTTCCGGCTCGAAGACCCTCTTGACGAAATCCAGGCAGAGATTACTCGGCGAGGTTTTATGCGGGAAAGTATAGACTTCGCTCCAAACCTCAGGATTGTCAGTGATCCACTAGTCCCGTGTCTTATCTCATTCATCGGTTCTATTCAGAAGAATATTCCAGCAATTCATACACTGATGAGCAGCATTAGGAAAAAGTGGGGTCCATCATACGAATTCAGAGAAAAAATATACTATGGATTTCCTTCCCTAGAAGACCTCTCAAATGTTAGTATCTCTGATTTTGAAGGGCTCAATGCGGGATATCGATCAAAATTCTTTGTTCAGACAATTGAATCAATGATCAAGGGCGATATTACTGAAGACCAGCTTAGGACAATGACATACTCCCAAGCGCATGAAACTCTGAAGACACTTCATGGAGTAGGTGATAAGGTAGCGGATTGCGTGTGCCTCTTTTCACTTGGATTTCTTGAAGCCTTTCCAATCGATGTGTGGATAGAGAAGGTAATCCAAGACCATTACCCAATCTTTCAGAAAGAGGGTAACTCATACAGAAAGAAGTCCGCTATTGCAAGGAAATACTTTGGACAGTACGCAGGATATGCTCAGGAGTACCTCTTCTATTATTCAAGATGCAATGGTGTAAAACCCAGTTATTAGAATGTCTGCTTCTTGTCTTTCTTCTGTGCGTACCAAGAATGATTGGTGATATTCTTGGATACTTCCCATGCACGAGTGCTATAGAATCCCAAGGGATTAAGCACATACTCACAGAGTGGATCAAAAGTTACGCCTGAATATACGGGACACAGATTGTTTGTTTGGAGTTTTTTGCACCCAGTAGGAAAATACCCCTGAACTTCGGTAGTCATTGACCTCTTAGATGCAATATGGTCAACCTGATACTCAATCAATCGATTATCTCTGTCAGGAGCATGACCAAACACAGTGTTGACATCCTCCTCGCTCATTCCAATTCTCAAGAGGAATGCTGCAAGTGCAAATCGTGCATCATGTGATAGATTAACTTGCCCACTTATCGAATCATCATACATCTTTTGTATACAGGGCGGGAATGCGGAATTGACCTGACCGTCAATCTTGAAGGGAGTTGCTTGTCGAATATGACCTTTCATCTCAGATTCAATTCGTTGAACAGCTTCAGCCAATCGTCCGGGTAGCCTAGGAATATCGAGCCTTCCAAATAGTATGATTTGCTTGAATTTTCCTGAGATCAATCTGTTCAGTTCTCGTCTTCTAATCAATGTCCATCCGCTGTCAACATAGCGATTAACGAGTTTCCATTCTTCTGCGTGAAAATCAGGAGCGACTTCCAAGAAATCCTCGAAGTGAATTTTCATGTCGAATGTTTTAATTTGGATGGGTAATTTTGCTCGTTCTTTGAGATTACCAGTAGTATCAACATCCCAACCAAAGGAGCTTTTGCAAAGATCGATGACAAACTGATCGTCTTCATTAGCTAATTGTTTATTGACAGACTTAGATTCAGCCTCAGCCTGTCTTGCACGAAGCTGCGGATTTGCAATCTCCTCTACAATGATTCGAGCAGTCGGGTAAATCAAGACCTCTTTCTCATCTCGCAGTGTGGGCAACTCAATCTCTTCGTGGGTAAGTGCAGAATAAACACGCTTTTCAGCTGCCTCAATGAGATAACGATTTTCAGAACGGTCCAGAAGATCTGCAAGAGATCCAAGATCACGAGCGTATTTTTGAGACGTATGCCGAGCTTCCTGTGAAAAGGGGTATTTCAATGGCTGAACAAAGCTTGACATTCTGAACGCTCCATACTATTCACTACCTATTGTAGGTAGGTTGATAATCATCTACATCACGATCATAGAACTTTTTTCCACACACAGCACATTTGTACATCTGGATACCTCTTCGCATTGCCCAATTATCCAATATCCTATTCACTCTAATACTTTGACAACTTGGACACTTCAATTCAGATTCATTGTAAGCCCATGGGGACTTCTTCCGGTTTGATGACATGCAATTTTCAAAACCTTTCAATTTCTATTTGCCTTTTCACTTCTTATGTTCAACTACAAAGATACGTATATCATTAACGACTAACTGGTTCATTCTATTTTCTTCCAAGAATGAGATCTGCTCGGAATAGGAGACTAATGAACTCATTAAGGCATTGTCGTTGAATTTCTGGATCACTATACAGTTTCATCAGTACTTTCATACGGTCTTCAGCAGAGTGAATTGTAGCTTCATTGACCACTTTGTAGGCAGCATTTGGTCGTTCGACCCAGCGGCAGAGTTCTTGCAATTCGTTATTGAGGAAAAGGACTACTGGTGTCTTTCTCTTACCATTGACTTTGAATTGCTGGTTATAGCGAGCATTTGCATCACTATCAAGAATTCGTAATTCGACCTTTGGAGCCGCAGCTTCCATCCTAGCTAAAATGGGGATCACACCTGATGAATCACTACATCGATCAGTTCCAATCACAAGAATTCTTATTTCATTCTGAAGATTTCCAAGAGTATCTAAATCCTTCTCAGTGAGTTGTAGATCACTGTAACGAGCTTTCATTATCTCTATGTGTTCTCTTGCCTTTGTTAGGAACTTGTTATATTTGATTGCTGCATCCCACTCAATATTCTCTGCCATGTTGTTCAACTCGTAATCGATGAAAGAATTCTTTTGGGCGAACCCAACAATACAATATTCACATGAGAACGAATAAAAGGATTGTTCAGGGCACGTGGAGTAGTTTCGGGCATCTGTTGGACTTTTATTACTATGAAGTAGTATAGATACCCATGAGCGAGAATATGTTAGCATATTGTGGGCTTGATTGTGCCGTATGCCCTGCACATCTTGCCTGGAAGAATGATAACGATGAACTGAGAGAGAAGCAAGCAAAGGAATGGGGTAGCCCCGAGTACCCAATGACAGCAGCTGATATCAACTGCGTCGGATGTAAGGTCGATGCCGAACCCAAGCTCAAGTTCTGTGCTACTTGCACTGTCAAATCATGTGCAAGTGAACGTGGTGTTGAAACCTGTGCCCATTGCGATGACTACGGGTGCGATATACTGGAAAAGTGGCTCGCACAAGCAGGTGATGAACTGCGACAGAAACTTGACAATTTACGTGCTGCATTATAGATAGCAATCTGGGAAGTTAATCAATGCGATGCTGGAAATAGAAGTGGAGCTTAAGTAATGAAGAGAAGCGGTGTTGCAGATCTCAAACTTCATCCGGGAAAAGCACCACACTGGTTAGTCAAACGAATGATACCAATGGCAAGTGCGCTATGCAAGGTCATTGTAGATGAATATGGTACATCGGAACTTCTTAAAAGACTAGCAGATCCAGTCTGGTTCCAAGCACTCTCTAATGTTCTAGGATATGATTGGGATAGCTCTGGCTCAACGACTGTTACTTGTGGTGTATTGAAGTCAGCTCTTGCCTTCGAGACTCACAATATGGTGGGTATTGGTGGGAAAGGTATTGCTTCTAAGAAGGTGCCTGAGCAACTCCGTGCGCTTGAGGATTATGGACTTGATGGAGCAGGACTTGTCGATATCAGTAAGGCAGTCGCCAAAGTTGATAATGCAGGAGTACAAGATGGCTATCAGCTCTACCAACACCTGTTCTTTGTGGATGCTGAAGAGAACTGGACCGTTGTCCAGCAGGGTATGGACTTCAAGAGCAATGATGCACGCAGATATCATTGGACAGCAGAAGAGACCAAGAATTTCATTGATGAACCTCATTCGGGTTTAATCTCAGGTGAGGTAAGGGATACTACTCTTGATATGACTTCCAAGCTATCTCATGAATGTCGCAAGGTCAGTATGGACATCATTAAGGAAGATCCATCTAGGGTCAGAAGATACTTTGAGGATATCAAGGCATATGGTGAATCAACTCTAATTCCATGGATGGAGGATGAACAAGATGCAGTCATGCCTTCATACAAAGTAGTCCCTACGCGAATGAATTGGAATGCAGTTCGCCAAGCGTACGAAACTCCTCCAGATAATTATGAGAAAATGTTGTTGACTGATGGATTTGGTCCTGCTACTATTCGAGGTCTCTCGCTCATCTCAGAGATGATATTTGGTACCGCGCCATCATGGTCAGATCCTGTTCGTATGTGTTTTGCATTTGGTGGTAAGGATGGTGTTCCGTTTCCAGTTCCTAGAAAGGACTATGACAAAGCAATTGAGTTTATGGAACAAGCGATAAACGATGCGAAAATGGGTAGAAGAGAAAAAATACTCGGACTCGACAGATTACGAAAATTCGCTCCACCCGTACTCAGGGAAGATATGGTTTCTGTATAGTTGGACCAAAGAACTCAATTCTACCTTTTACACTGTCAGATTGCTATGATTGAGATTGTTCGATACAACGATGACATAACTTGCATCAAAACTGCGACAGAACAGGATGGTCAAGCGATAATGTTTGTCTATTCATACCTTGTCAAAGATGCTCTTTTTGATGCAGGATGCGGAAATGCAATCGATGAATTTGAAGAATTTGTGAAAAAGAACAAAATCAGTCAGGTCTTTATCTCCCACTCTCACGAAGACCATGTGGGTTGTCTGCATCTCTTTGATGGAAATACGATCATCTATGCAAATGAGATGACTCAGAAGGATTTGAAAGACCCTCAGCAGATAGGGGAATTCTTTGACTACGTATGGGGCCAACCAAAGCCAATTGCGAAAATGACAATTTTGCCAGATATGTTCTCGATTGGAAACCTTACCTTTGAGGTCATACCCCTACCAGGACATGCGCCGGATATGGTAGGTTTCTACGAGCCTGAGAAACGATGGTTCTTTTCTTTTGATGCGGTACCATTGCCATCAAAGAAGAAGATTGCTATGCCTGAAGAGAACATTCCTCTGATGGTAACAACAATGGAGAAGATTCGGGATATGGATATCGAGATTCTATTCGATTCTCATAGGGGACCGATTGACAATCCGCGTGAGCATATCCAGACTAGAATTGACTACATCAACATGATAGAAAAAGAGGCGCGCATTCTACACGAAACAGGAAAATCCATCGAAGAGATTCAGCAATCACTTGGACTCGATGGACCGTGGTATTTGGAGATGACAAAGGATCGCTTTGGTATTGACTTCTTCATCAAATCAGTTCTCTTTGACAAGGCAGATCAGTAAGGTGCTATATCTAATCATTCAATAGTTGAGAAACGAATATACTACCATGATACAGCTCATTATCTTAGGCGTACTAATCGTTCTATTTAGTCCGGTGGTTATCTTTTATCGTTCAATAATGGTGGATATAATTGGCCAACTTGTACAATCAAGACCTGATGATTATTCAGGTTGGTGCTATTACGGTATTCTACTTGAAAGAAGAGGCAAATACATCGAAGCCTATGATGCGTTCAAAAAAGCAGTGACCCTTTCACCGAATTATTCGGAAGCATGGGAAAAGATGGGCGATGTACTGACAAAGTTAGGAGATAGCGCGGGTGCTGCGGAAGCGTATCAAAATAGCTATTCCTAGAATCTATCGCTTCCTCTTTCGCTTTTCATGACGACTTGAGAAAGTTTTGGTAATCTTCTCTTGTTCTCGAGCTGCCTTTGCTGCTTTCCTCATTTTATGACAATTAATTCGTGCTGCACGGCCTAGAACACTAACTCGTTCAGCTTCTTTCTTATCACCTATCTTCTTGTACAGCTTGCGAGCATTCTCCCAAGCTTCTTCTGCATTGCAAAAATCATCCAATCGAGCGTATGTTGTAGCCAAGGCGTCGAAAGCATCAGGGTCATTTTTTACCAAAGCAGTAAGGTCGGTCAAGACTTTACAAGCCTCTTCCCAATTCTCTTGTTCCATCAATATCAGACCAAGATTACGCATGGCTGTTGGGTATTTCTTTCTTCGAATGATTGCTCTTTTGAGATGTTTCACTGCATCGGACAACCTTCCCTCCTTGTAAGAGACCATACCCAATGTATTCTCAACGCTCGCATCAGTTGGATCCAATTCAGAAGCTTTCTTCAGCGATTTCATAGCTGATTTGTGTTTCCCAGCCCGTAGATTCACATCACCGCGAATAAGCCATGCCTCTGCATTCTCAGGATCTAATTTTGTTGCTGTTTCTGCGGATTTTAATCCATCATCAAATCGTTCTTCAAGAGCAAGTGCGATTGCCATTCGTATGTAGGCAGGAACTAAATCATCCTTGAGCTTCAATGAGTTTTCGTAGCTAGAAATAGCCCCTTTTACATTACCAAGCTCAAGTTGTAGATCTCCCAATCGGAGCCAGATACCCCATTCCTCGTTGGAAATCTCACTCATTTTCGTGTATATTTCTAGCTCATCTTCCGTTCTTTTTAATGCTCTCAGAGCCAGTGCCTTGTCTCTCAAAGTGTCAATCTCATCAGGCTTGAGTTTCAAAGCTCTGTCGAATGATTTGAGAGCCTCACGTGCTTTTTCGGGACCTAATGTAAGTAGGACTCTTCCTCTGTTCGAATGGGCTGCTGATAGTTCAGAATCGAGCTGGATTGCTTGGTCAAGACACCGAAGTGCTTCACCATATTCCTTTCTCTGCGCATGGAAAACTCCCTTAACATTCCATGCGGAAGCATCCTGCGGATTCTCACGTAGATAGGCGTCTACACTTGCTAAGGATTCCTCAGAATTCTCCATGGCAATTCTAATTCATTCTGAAATCAACTACTCAAAAGAGTTGAGATGTCACCTTCGAAGGATACAAGTGTACGAATATGTTTCTATAACACAAGATGAAAATCGAGGGAATCAACGCAGTAATCTTTGATCTAGGTGGAACGTTATACGAACCCGCCTCAGACATATGCGGTCTAACCAAGCAATTTATGCTCGATGTTGATATTGATGGTGCAAACGAACTTACCGACGACCATATCCGAGAAGCCCTAGTAGATGCGAACCAATGGCTCTGGAATTATATGATAGAAAATAACGTAGACCCTCATTGGGAACCATCTGAAGCGGAGTGGATAGAATACGATATGATCCTTTTGATGGGACTTGGTTTTGAAGAAGACATTGATAATCATGCAAGGATGTACCAAAAAAGATGGGACAGGTTCTTCGAGGAAGTAGAACCGCCCCTCATCGAAGGTGTTCATAGCACTCTTCTTGAATTACAGCGATGGGGATTCAAATTGGGAATTGCATCCAATAGGTACAGTGACCCAAAACACATCCTTCAGAATGCGGGTATTTATGGCCTCTTTGGGAGTATAGAATTCTCAGGAGTTCCGGGATACATCAAACCTTCACCATACATGCTACTTCGTGTTGCAGAAGAACTTCAAGTAAATCCCCGAAAGTGCGCTTATGTAGGCAATATTGTGGAGTACGATTGTGTGGCTGCTGAAAGAGCCCAGATGCTTCCTGTGCTCCTAACCTGGGTGGATCCACATGAGGTAAACAAGGTTTCATCTGATGTGGTCATCATTGATCATATTGCAGATTTGATGGAAGTTCTCAGATGAATAGCTTCTTTATGATGAATAATGATTAGGAGTTTTAAGGTGAACAAAACTGAAACAAAGAGTACTTTCACTGGCACTCATACTGATTGTGGTTTGCTCATCAACACCATTAGCTGCGGAGGCTCAAGCAAATAATACTCTTGAATGGGGAGTGGTGGTTGGCGAAGAGTTCACCTATGTGATGCAGAGAGCGTATTTTGCAGATCAGAATTATGCACTACTCGGTGTGAGCCTCTTGCCATTCATTTCAAACATGACAATTGGAGAAAGAGCTATACTCAGAATCACAGAACTTGATGAGATTCCAACCCAAATCAACGAAACTATTCAAATGCCGCAATCTTTGTGTAATCTTGAGAGAGCAAATGACTCAGTATCAAATACTACAAATCTAGTGAGATTCGTTATCCCAATAGGTGATTGGGAGTTTATCGATGAAATGATTAACGTAACAAACCTCCCGGTTGTGACGCCAATAGATACAGTTAACGAGTGGGGAAGTACTGGTACGGGTTTATTCGAAGCAGATGATGGTAGTATTATTACCATCACAGTAGATATCAGGTATGAAAAAGAGAATGGAACTCTAAATTATATGCGATACCATTATACAACTTTAGGCACGGATCTGCTTGACATCATCATTGTCAACTGGCATCAAGGAATGCCAACGATTGTGGCAGGAGATGTACAAATACCGACTATACTCATTATTTCAATAGCAGGCGTAGTCGGGATTATCGTGTTCATTATAGTATATCAAGGATACAGAAGTAAGAAATCTATTGTTCAGAAGCTAGGAGAATAAAGACAATGAAGCCGCCAGTGGATGAAATTATCAGAGTAGAATGCAAAGGTGAAGATACTGTACTGAAACTAACAGTTGGTGATGAATTCTATTACCAATTTCATCGACATGGTTCAGTTGGAGAGGACGCAGAATTTGTTATTGAGGATGATACAATTATAGCCCATACAAATACTGAGACCGAGTACCTTCATCCCGAACATATGAAGAAACCAGGTTGGACAGGAGGAGATGCAGAGAGAGGTAAATGGTTCTTCAAAGCATTGAAAGCTGGTGGAACAACGCTCACGATCAAGATTCTGTTCCGGTTTGAAGTGGAGAGTTCATGTACAATCACGATAATTGTTGAATCATAATCACTTAGTCGCCCACACGAATGTGTACTCAGCACAATACAGTAACTTCTCAGCCTTCTGAAAAGCTGCTCTTAGATCTTCGAGACCCTTCTCATAGGCTTCTCGGCTGATTTTATGAAGCATAGAAAAACCACGCGTCTCAATAGTTTCAAGATACTCTGGACCAAGACGAACAGGTTTGTATGTATACTTCTTCGGCTTTACTGTGTCAAATCCAGCTTCTTTTAGCTGTTCTATAATCACATCAATATCCGGGTAACGTTCTTTGTCTACTGCGGCAGTTCCAGGAAAGAAGCGAGAAGTCATGCGGTTGTCTATCTGTCTGTGGCCTTGTGTGACAATACAGAGGAGCCCAGAAGTCTTCAGGATTCTATGAATCTCCTGAAATGTCATTGGAATATCAGGAAGATGATGGAGAACTTCAGTCATATAGATAAAATCGAAAGAGTCAGCGGCAAAAGGAATGTTGTCTGCAGGCGCTTGTACAAGAGGGATCTGGCTTTTCTTTTCCCATGCTTTCTGCAGCATTCCAAACGAAATATCAAGTCCAGCGACACGAGATGGTATAGAAGAGGCTAGAAGGATTGTATTATTCCCTGTCCCACACCCTATATCTAAGACAAGAGAAGTATCAGTAAGAGAGACCTCTTCTAGAAGTTGGGTGACCATCTCAGGATTACCCTCACGTACTTGGTCATACACCATAGCGACCTTATCGTAGTCGATTGTTTTCCTAAACATCTTAGTCGAGTGGATGATAGCATAACCCGGTAAAAACTGTTGAGAATAAAGAGAGAAAGGATGGCGAGTCAATCATCCCTTATTGGAAATTACGTTTGTGCCTGTTCCTCGAAGAAACTCCTATGAACAGCTTGAATTGCAGTATCCATATCATCCAGTCGTACGATGAAGTAGTATGCGACATCAGATGCTCCAGCAGAAAACATCTCAACATTGACCCCACTCTCCGCTACAGCTGAGAACACTCGTGCTGCAAGACCCTTGGTTCTTAGTATTCCTTCACCAACCACTGCAATAAGTGCAACATCATTGCTTACATCAATTCTCTCAATGACACCTCCAACAAGCGGAGTAAGGGTCTCTCTACTCTTCGATAGGTCGCTAGAATCGATGAGGAGATTGATACAGGTCTGTGATGTGATGACTGAATAGATGTTGATATTCCTCTCAGACATCCGCTTACCAATCTCTCCAATAATGCCTGACTTGTATCCAACTCCAGCACCATGAACTTTCAGGACTGAGATATCATTACTACAGGTTACACTCTTGATGACATCCTTGTTTGTGATGCCATGAGGTTGAATCGCTGTACAAAATCCGTGAGGCGCACGTATATTCTTGATTCTTATCTCTATACTTGATCCACGAAGTGGTTCTACAGTTCTTGGATGCAATATCTTTGCACCAAAGTAGGACAACTCCGCTGCTTCATCATATGATAGGACCGTTATTGGAACCGCACTCGCAGTGAACTTTGGGTCTGCAGTCATGAATCCATTAACATCTTTCCAGATGTCAAGAATTGTAGCGTCTAAACAATGAGCGATAATTGCAGCACTGTAATCAGACCCATTCCTACCAAATGACGTCGGTTGACCGTAGTTGTTGCAACCAAAGAATCCTGTGATAACAGGTACAACATTCTCTTCCAGGAGTGGAAGAATTCGATTCCGTAGATTTGATTTGGCTACAGGAATATCGACAGTAGCATTTTCGAATACACAGTCTGTCAGAAGACCAATACTATCAGACTCTAGAGATTCAGCAATGATTCCCTGATCTTTCAATACACCAGCAAGAATTGCTGCGGATAGACGTTCACCTTGGCTGAGAATCAATGCCCAAACGGAATCAGTCACTTCACCGATATATGCTACGCCATATAGTAATCGTTCTAGTTTCTTGAGTTTCTCCTCTATAGTTCTCCTAATATCATCCCGAATGGATGAATCAGCTATTGCATGTTCTAGAATCTCTAAATGTTTAGTATGAAGGTTTGCTATTGCAAGTGGAATACTTCCCTCTGACTTCAATGCAAATCTTGTACTGTTATGGAGAAAATCAGTCACACCAAAGACAGCAGACACAACAATGGTTATTGATTCTGGTTGTGATTCCTGTAGGATTCTCGCTATATTGATGAAGTCCTCATAAGTTCGAAGGCAACCTCCACCAAATTTCGCGACCTTCAATGAAACACCCCCTTTGCCAGTGCGAATTCTGCATTTAGCACAGATGCTCCTGCAGCACCGCGAATGGTATTATGGACCAAGAGAAACATGTTCAATCGAGACCCCTGTTTTCGGAGTCTGCCAATCTTCACAGTCATTCCGAGGTTTCCATTCTCGACACAGAGGTCTCTCTTTGGTTGAGGTCGATCGGATTCACTCAGGACAACGATTGGATTCGTTGGTGCGGTAGGAAGTTTCAGTGATTGAGGTTCTCCCGTGAAGTTGTTCATGATGTCCGTGATTTCATCTATTTCTACTGACTCCTCTAAATCAACGGCAATGCTCTCAAGATGTCCATCTTGAACAGGAACTCGAACACAACTAGCATTCACTTCGAATGCTGCGGGTATCACTTTGCCATCATTGAGGTCTCCAAGGATTTCCTTGGTCTCTAAAGCCATCTTCTCTTCCTCATTTGAAATAAAAGGAATGACGTTTCCCAGAATATCCATAGATGAAACACCTTTTCGACCAGCTCCAGATATTGCCTGGTAAGTTGATACAACAACAGACTGGATACCAAACTGCTGCAATGGTTTTAGTCCGAATACAAGCCCAGAAGTGGAACAATTGGAGTTCGTCACGATGAATCCATCACCATAGTCTTGCTCTTTCAGCAACTCCAGATGGCTTGGATTAATCTCAGGAATCAGAATTGGAACTTCATCATCCATTCGATGTGAACTAGCGTTGGAGAAGACAGGAAGTCCTCCCTGTGCAAGTTCCGACTCAATATCGAATGCAATACTGCTGGGGAGTGCACTGAAGACAAGATCAATATCTTGCTGGAGAATCTCCCGAGACCTTGTTTGGGTGACCTTCAAATTTTTCACAGACTCTGGAACTGTACTAGAAACAATCCAGTCGGTACTATTGCCATATTCAATCCCCGATGAGCGCGTTGATGCGGTAACTGCAACTACTTCGAACTTTGGATGGTTCTCAAGGATTCGAATGAAGTGTTGTCCAACCATTCCAGTTGCACCAAGAACACAGGCTCGTGATTTACTCACTTACCATCCCTCCCTTCGATATCAGTTCAAAGTCAACATTAGCCCTGACGAGCTCAGGTAGATGGCCGCATGCCCCTATGGTATCATCGATGGTCACCATCGCACCTTTGATGCCATCAATCATAATCTTGTTCAAAGATGATTCAATGAGGCAAGTATCCTTCTGAGAGACCGCATTCCCAAGTGCGGTTGCTGCAGCATCTGCTAATACCACATCCTCTGAATAGATAATTGAAGCATCTGTTTTCCCGTAGCTCAGAGAGTGACCTACTGTTGCAGATGAAGTGCAGAGACCTAACATAGTCTTAGTCTGTGTTATTCTAAGTCCTAAGCCATTAAGACTATGAGAACCAGTGTAGATACCTGCAACAATGGGATACTCCAGATACATTGCAATATCTCCGCCATTATCAAAGATAACATGAGACGCTCCAGCAACGACCATTTGTCTAACAGCATAATCTGCGATTGCTCCAGCTACAGATGCCATAAGACCTACCCCAACTTGCTTGCCTGCATCTGCCATTCTCTGGATAATCTCAGGGGCATTTGATCCAACCGCAACAGGCTCATGACTAGTTCCAAAATCAGGATGTTGTGAGATGTAGTTCTCTATCTGATTACGAGCTTCGTACACCGCTTTCTCTGCAACGGGGATATACTCAGGATGTGCAATAACCGTGGCAATGGTCTCACCGATTTGTAGATGATGTCGTTTCATTGGTTATCACCTGAACTTTGGACCGTGATAGCCCTCTGAGGACATATGTCGCGGCATTCACCACACTCTACACAGAGACTTTGATTTTCAGTCACTATCCAATCTCTGTCTTGTTGGAATACACCAGCCTTACAGTACGGAACACAGAGACCACAGTGGATACACAACTCCGAATTCCTGTGCATGAACTGGTCTGAAACAGGGGATACTGTTGTAGTGGGAATAGTGACCTCCTTCGGTCGCAAAGGATATGCAGTTCCTTTGGAAGAAAGAGGTGTGACTGCTTCGGTGAGGAAGAATTCCTTCTTGCCAATCAAGTCCTTCAGCTGCATCGCAATGTCTTGGGCAACTTTGAAACTGGAAAGAGGAGATGTTCGTACTTCTCTTCCATTGACTTCAATCATTCCAGACTTGAGCTCCTCATACGTAACTGAGGCAAGTATTGGGCGGTCTCTTGATGGAACCGCATAATCATAGACACTTGTGGTAATGTCCGAATCAGAGATACTAGCGCTCTTTGCAACTTCAGCGTTGATGATCGGAATTGGAACACCTACTCCAACATACAATGTAGGACCGTATCCAGTCATTGTTGCCCCTCGAATCAGGGTAGGACTCATCTTCTTCAGGTCGCCCTGAACCATTAAGGTTCCAAATCCTGTGGTTGGACTATGTTGAGTGCCATTCCCAATCACATACCCTGTACCACCTCCGAGAAGGATCCGTGTTCCAATACCAATGGTTCGGAACTGAGGGTCATTCACTATTGGTGAGAGCTCACCTGCACCCGAGAATGTAGCGTTTTCAAATTCTGGGAGTAATTTTCCCATGTACGTATTGAGAGACCTCTCTGACGAGTTAGTTGCCACTCCGTATCGCTCGTAGCAATTTCGAGGATTGGACATGACGGCCTGGTTCAACTCATCTATCCCAATCTCAACAGAGAGTTCACGGTTTGGATAACAGTCTGTACAGGTCCCTTTTGCTCTCAAATTGACCGTTTTTCTACGAATGAAATCTTCAATAACATGACCTCCCCCGTATTCGATTCCCTGCGAAATGGAGGGTTGAGTCGCTCCAAGATACGCATCTACTGCTGCAACTGCAGTATAGGCTTCAACATCATTCAACCATACCTTTGACATTTTCATAGGAGGTTCTGCATGTCCGAAGTTCATCCACACTCCGGAGGAGCACATTGCACCAAATGTGCCTGTAGTAACCACATCCACTTCATGCATAGCATCTTCAGGACCCATCTCAGCCACAATCTGTGTCATCTGAGCGGCAGTAACTACGCACACGCTACCGTCTCTAATCTTCTCGTTAATTTCCTGAATTGTTCGTTTGTCCGTTGTCATTTTCTAACCTCCTCGCAGATAGAAAAGAGAGCACACAATTCGTAGAAGTAGGCATTTGCAGAGTCAACTAATCTGACATGGGTAGTTTTCAGAATTCGGCCAGCAGGTGTATACGTGCAGCCGTTGACAAAATGGTGTCAGTCAACACTGTCCGCAGTGCAAAACTCCCTTGATATTGTATACACACTAGTTCATCTGGCAAGCTGTTGCGAACGATTTTGGTATATAGGCATTTTCAGATGATTCATAATATGAAAATTCTTCTATGATGAAAAACTATAGGTGCTCCTTCTAGTACCTATTCGAGGAGTGAATAGAATGAATATTGACCATCTCCAGTATCAATACAAATACCACTTTCATCTCAATCGAACATTCTGGGACTACTGTGTTGAGAATTTGACTTGGGAGCAGTTCCTGCAGGAAACAGGCATCTCAGTCAATACAATTAGAAATCAGTTCGTTCACCTGATGGATGTAGAAGAGAGATGGTTCAATGGATTCAAAGGAACGCCTAATCCGGGTTCTGTGGATTCGACCCTGTTTGATATTCTTGGTATAATTAGAGAGAAGTGGGACAAGGTTGAATCAGAGATCAAGAGAATTCTGGAAGGATTTACTGATGAATATCTTGAGAAGACCTATCACCAAGACATGAAAGTCTGGCATGTTCTTGCCCATGTTGTAAATCATGCCACAGCTCACAGAGCTCAAATCGGAGCAATGCTGAGGAGTTTAGGACTCATGCCACCACCTCAAGATTTCATATTCTTTGTCATGGGGCGACTCTAGATGGGTCATTACTACTCATAAATAAGTCTACATTTTTTGTTACCTCATCAGAATACAGCCAGTGCATACCAGCGCATCTCTAAACGTAATGTTATTGATCAGTAGTTTTTACATTTTTGTAGAAACCAGCAGGAGTAGCAAATCAACATCAGCTACACCTGCATTAGGATGAGATGCATTATTCTGCTGTAACTTGAATATCCTTGGTTTCCAGAGTAAGTACCGGTTTTTCAAGTCTGAAAATTGTTGTGGGAGTGCAAAAATCAAACTTTGAGAATCCAGCAGCTTCCCCATCTTCAATGAATTTCTCTTTTGTAAAGAAACCACCTGCCCCTTCGATAGTATTTAGCATGATATTCAGATACGGACTAGCTCGTGGAAACATGAGGTTCGTTCCAAAGAAGATTCCTCCCGGTTTCAATACCCGATGGATCTCTTTAAGAGAAGCTTTCAGGTCGGTCCAATGAAGAACCTGAGATAGAAAGATGTTATCGAAGTAGCTATCTGGAAAAGGAATCTGAGTTGTACGCCCAATCTTGAATTCGGGAAGTTGCCCTTCGAGTTCAGAATAGGTTTCAGGACTTATTTCCATATAGTTTTTCAGGATGTCGTAAAACTCTTCATTCGCAATATTCACGAAGTTCTCATCTATGTCTACACCCACCATTTCGAAATCTTGACTTGGTTGGAATTTTGTGTTCTTCATTATAAGACTCCAAATATCAGCTGTGCTGTTACCACTTCCACATCCAAGGTCAAGGAATTTTCCTGGATTTGATAGAGGTTCCGGTACAAATGACAAGGCAGATTTACGGATAATCGAGTATGCCTCCATACTTAAGGCATCATCAAAGTAGAACAAATTGAACCCAGAAGTTGAATCAAAGCATATACCAGAGAGTCTATCAAACACAGCATTCGCCATACTCTTTGCCCATCCATCAACAGATTCAGTGAAGAATGTTGGAACTAGTATTTCTACTTTCACAGGTCCTCCTAGATGATATCTGCCATCTTCATTTCGCACAACAGTGTCATCGCTCTGAAGAGTAGTCAACAATAGGTGAAGATATTCTCTATCTGAAATCTGAAACTCATCTACAATTTCGTTGAACTCACGCGGTTGCAAGAGATAATCTAGAAAGCTAGTTAAACCAGAAACCACAAGATTCCGAAAATAGTGATTCATCTGCTCAGAGGCTTGACCAAATCCGCCTAATTTGAGAAGTTTCATATATGATTTTACACGTTTTAGCATTTGTATTCCCCTTTTCGTTTAATTCGTATTTCATCCGTAAATGTTCTATAAACTCGAAGTTCTCTTGATATCTCAATCACTACACAACTCATCCGAGAACATTCCTCCTGTTAACGAAATCAATCATACTGAAGATTTCCTCATATCTTGTGCAGTATTGGCCTTCAAGAGTATCAATAAGTGACACATAACCACGAAGAAGAGGACCAAGAATCTCATTGGCAATTGGATGCCTTGAAGCAGTCCTCTCCACGATCTTTGGAATCATATCCTCATATGGCGTCTGAAGAGTGGTAAAGAGCATATCCTCATTTATGATCCGATCAAGCATAGATGGAGATAATTTTGGATTGGTTTCAAGGATGTGAAATACCACATTTAGCATTCTTCGTTGAGGTACTATAGAATCGTGATTTTGATCCACGAGGCGGTTTGCAACAGAATCAATAGTGGACTTCAGTGCACCGTTTGTAAAACTAATGCATAGTACTCTTTTGTCAGAAATCCAAGCATGTATATCCATATCAGCAATTCGTGTCTCCAAAGGTTGAGGAATATCGTTGTAAACACGTTGAGCCTCTTCGATGCGATCTATTAGCATAGTCGCAGTTTCTGAAACATTCATTTTCTTTGGGCACACAACATCAATTACCCAACGGTCAGTCCTACTAATGAGAAGTGCCAGTTGAACATTTTTGGTTTTCTCAATTGCTTCACTCTCCTCATGGAAGACCCAGTAGTTTCTATCAAGAGCAGGGTGCGTGGCATCAATAGGTTCAGTATACGCATCTCTATGACCCCTGAAGAATCCCATATGGTCAACAATGATTGTATTGAAATGACGTTCTTTCTTTGAATCATGAGCGACACGATATGTCGTCAACTTCATTCCAAAGAAATCTTCATGTTCAGATTTTGATATGAATGCAGAAGAATCCTTTATGTCGAACTTCAATGGTTCGCCACAAACTCTGCATTTGAATTCGGTAATTGTATGTGCTAAGGTCATCTGTTCTTTTTTCTCCTTGTTTACTCCGATGATATATTTTCAACTAGCCAAGATTGTAGTTCTGAAATCCCTTCACCACTCATGCAACTGATCTCAAAGTACATTGAAACCATTGGTTCAGCAGCCATAAATGCTGAAACAAGTTCTGAATCAACTCTACTCCCCAGGTCACTCTTATTCTGTATCAAAATGAATTGCAGCGTCTTCCCGGGAATCTCCTTGTATTGTGTCTTAATCAAAGAAACCCAATCTTTCAGGTCAAGCAAAGATTGTACGTTCTCAGCAGAAAAGACCAAGAAGACAAGCTCAACACTCCCCAAAGCAAGACGACTGAAGTCTCGCAATGCATGAATGGGCAAGTCTAATTGTCCTGCAACATCTACCAGTAAAAAGATACCACTGGATCCGGTTCCACCAACTCGCTCTACCTTAACTGTTTCAAGTTCAATGAATGGAGTCCTATGATACTCATGTGTGTGATTTGACTGGGTGAGTGATTGACCATCCCTCAGTACTTGTACAAGAGTAGTCTTCCCTACAGCTCCAGAACCAGCAACAAGAGCCTTGGTTACTTCAGTTCTGCGAACAATCGGGGCGATTGCTATGTTCTCTTTTGCAGGAGGTGAATTTGATGTTTTTTCCATTTTGTTGTCCTCGTATACGTCATCCTCCAAAGTCGACCATTTCCTGTCATGATATAATAGTAAAGAAATAATATATAATATCTTACTATAATATCAGACCGTTTTATCGGAGCTAGAAGCCTTCTAGTCTTAATTTAAACACATATTCTAGGAAAATTAAGAGCTTACGCATAAAAAGAGGGGTTCTCAATGATTGAAACTTAACAAATGGCCATTAAGTCCTTTGTTCTCAATGCTTCTCAATATCTATGTCAAGGATATCTCTAACAAAAAGCCAGTGCTATTATTCATGAGGAAATTCGAAATAGTAATAGCGGTAATTCGCGTGAGTAGGAAGTATTTGAGCGGATGAACTGCATTTATGCAAAGACGGCACCTATATAGGAACATATGAACAGTTTTCTAAGGATTAGGATGACATCAGTGAATATGGAGCATCTACGAGATCTCTTTGAGTACCACTTCACTCTCAATAGAAAGTTCTGGCACTTCTGTATTGAGAACCTCACTTGGAAACAAATTGTTGAGAAGACCGATATATCAGTTGGTTCCATTAGAAACCAGTTCGTTCACATCATGAGTGTTGACGAGAGATGGTTCAGTGGGTTTAATAGAACACCAGTTCCTGACCATGCCAATCCGGAGATCTATGGAGAACCAGAGGAACTCCGATTGAAGTGGGATATGATTGAGGCAGATATGAGAATCTTTCTCGACGGCCT
>Ga0307423_1000564_pt1 | contig 24908 bp, 19 predicted proteins | sample SalMarWE160310MG_FD_202154 | JGI IMG/M metagenome (GOLD analysis project Ga0307423, IMG submission 202154) | Salt marsh sediment microbial communities from the Plum Island Ecosystem LTER, Massachusetts, United States - WE1603-10 | ecosystem: Environmental > Aquatic > Marine > Intertidal zone >...
TGCTGGCGATGCAGGACATCGCCATGGATTACAAGAAAATCTTTATCGATTGCGGTGCGGCTGCCCCGGAACTCTGCCAGAAGGTGGCCGAGGATTATGGCCGCTACAAATACTTCTTCCGTGGAACGCCCTTCAATTCCATCTATCTGGTAAGGACCTGTTTTATTCAGATGGCCACGGTGGGCGCCATACTGAAGAAGGCCCTTGGAATACCCAAGGTCAAGGTGGCCATCGTGGCTGAAAAGGCCATGTGGGTGGACCCCATGATCAAGGCTGCACAGGGTTTCATCCCGAAGATGGGAATGGAGGTGGTGGGAGTATGGCGGCCCTCTCAGACGGCGACGGACGTGACCGCCATACTTTCAGCGGTCCAGAGTTCCCATGCCGAGATGATCTTCACCATCTTTTCGGCCTCGGTGGGGATTACTTTCGCCCGGCAGGCTGGCGAGCTGAAAATCCCGGCCGTGCAGGTGGGAATTAATGTGGAAGCCCAGAAAGACGGCTTCTGGCAGGCCACTCAGAAAAAGGGCGATTACGTGATGACCTTGAATACCTATTGCCAAGGTGTAGAATATAACGACCTCACCAAGCCTTTTGTCGAAGGGTACGTGAAGCGGTTCGGGGCCACGCCGACCTATACCGCGGACACCTATGGGGCCATCGTATACGGCCTTGCCCCGACCATCGAACAGGCAGGCACCCTCGATGCGGACAAGCTGGTGTCCATACTGGAAAAGCGGGTGTACAAAACGTCCGGGGGCAGGATCAAGTACATGGTGGATGCCGAGGGCCGGCAAACCCATGACCTCACCTGGGGCCCGGGCTATCTGACGTCCCTGGGCGTCCAGTGGCAGAACGGAAAACAAATGGGTGTCTGGCCCAACCACTGGGTTGCCGCCAAGGGCGCCCCCGAGGTCACCTACAAGGGCATCGTGCCCTACAAGATCCCACCGTGGGTCCTCGAAGCATACAAAAAGTAATTCTCTTCAGCGAGGGTTCCTTCCCGCTTCATGGGTTCATCCGGCGGGAAGGCGACCCAAGCATCCGCCTGTGAAAAGCTCATCGAGGTGACATGACTGTTAACATCCTCATCAGCGGTCTGATCAGCGGCAGCATGTACGCCCTTCTCGCCATCGGCTTTTCCCTGATTTTCGGGGTGGCCCGGATCGTCAATATTGCCCACACCGGCTTTTACATGCTGGCGGCATACTGCATCTTTTTCATCACCGAGAAGATGGGACTAAACCCCGTCACGGCAATGGTCGCGGCGGTCCTTGTTGTGACACTGCTGGGCCTGATCATCTATATGCTCTTCATCAAGCCCATCCGGGAACATGAGGCAGCGGTCCTGATCGGCACCATTGCTCTGGCCATCGCCATGCAGGAAGTCATGCTGCTCCTCTTCAGCGGCTCCTTTCGGAGCGTGCCTTCACTCATCGACGGATTTTTCCTGCTGCTGGGGGTCAAGGTGTTCTACCAGCAGCTGTTGACCTTCATCGTGGTGCTCCTTACCCTGGCGGCGCTCTGGGCCCTGCTCATGAAGACAAAATTGGGACTGGCCATCCGGTCGACGGCCGAAGACAGGGAAGTGGCCAATCTAATGGGAATGAACGAAAGCCGGGTGACTATGATTGCCATGGGGATATCCGTAGGTCTGGCCGCCCTGACGGGTGCGGTGGTCGTTCCCCTCGCTATTGTGAGCCCTTTCATGTGGATGGACCCCCTGGTTATCATGATGGCGGTCGTGGTCCTCGGAGGCCTTGGCAGTATCAAGGGGAGTTTCGTGGGGGCCTATATGATGGGCTTTGCCGAGGCACTGGTCGTCTTCCTGATACCGAAAGGCGCCTTTCTGAAAGGCCCCGTCGCCTTATCCATCATGATCCTGGTGCTGCTCATCAGGCCTGAAGGCCTCTTCGGCGTCGCCTTCGAGGAAGAGAGATAGAGATGGGTCCAATTGGCTTTTACCTGAGAAAACTTTACGCGATCTTTCGGGGTGAAATCCTGGTCCTTCCGAGCCGGGTCGCGGTGCTGCTTTTCTTCTTGTTCGTCCTCTTGTTTCCTGTCATATCCACTGATCCCTATCTGCTCCGCATTATGATCCTGACCAATATCTTCGCGATCCTTGCAGCCAGCTGGGACCTTCTTTCCGGATTTACCGGCCAGTTGAATTTCGGGCATGCCCTCTTCTTCGGCGTCGGCGCCTATACGGCCGCACTCCTGAACCTCCACTTCCACATCCCCCCTTGGGGAAGCATCCCCCTGGGCGGCCTGGGCGCTGTGTTTATGGGCCTGATCATCGGGATACCCTGCCTGAGATTGAGGGGCACCTATCTGGCTTTGACGACACTGGCCTTCCCCATTATCCTGTTGGGCATCGTCTACGCCCTGCCCGAACTGACGGGAGGCGAGTTGGGCATTTCGGGATTCGCCCGTCTCAGCCATTCTCATGTCGCCAACTACTACATTACGGGCCTGCTGATGCTCGGACTGTGCGCGTTGATGTGGAAGATCACCGACTCCAACACCGGCATTATTTTCCATGCGATCCGTGAGGACGAGCTGGCCGTCAGGACCGCGGGCATCAATACGACCCGTTACAAGCTCCTGGCCTTTTGCCTGAGCGGCTTTTTCGCAGGTATTTCGGGCGGTCTTTACGCCCACTTCATGCGCATCGCCGGCCCCTCCACCCTGGAAGTCTCCATGTCGTTCACCGTGGTCATCTGGGGGGTATTCGGCGGCATGGCCACCATCTATGGCCCGGTGGCCGCAGTCTTTATCCTTTTTCCCATGTTGGAGTTTCTGCAATTCTGGTCCGAGTATCGGACGTTAATGTTCGCAGCGATCATCCTCCTGATCCTGCTCTATATGCCTGAGGGCTTGATGCCATGGATCCGCGACAAGATAGAGAAGGAGTGCCCCAGGTGCAAGCTCAGAAACGCGGCCATCCGGAAGACCTGCCGCGCGTGTACGGCTTCCCTGGACTAGTTCTGTTTCTCGAGCTGAGGATGGTCTGGGAGAAGCATCACTGAATCAATTAGGATGGAGAAGCATGGATACGAAACAGGCCTATATGTCCAAACCCTGGCTGAAATACTACCCAGAAAGTGTACCGGAAGTGCTGGAAATTCCCGAAATATCCGTACCCGAGCTCTTCGATCAGGTGGCGGATAAATTCAAGGACAAGGCCGCGTTGATCTTTTATGGAAAAAAGATCAGCTATGGGCATCTCAAGGAACTCGCCAACCGCTTTGCCACCGGTCTTTCCCGCCACGGGGTCAAAAAGGGCGATACGGTGGCGCTCTATGTGTTGAATTGTCCCCAATACGTGATTGCCTATTTCGCCGTCCTCAAACTGGGGGCCAAGGTAACCCCCATCAGCCCGGTGTATACCAGCCAAGAGGTCAAGCATCAGCTCGAGGACAGCGACGCCCGGACGGCGGTCTGTCAGGACCTCCTCTATGACAACCTGGAAAAGTCCGGAGTCAAACTGGACAACGTGATCATCACGAGCATCGCCGAGTATCTCCCCGCTCTCAAGAAATGGTTCGGTAAGAGCGCCCTGGCCAAGGCTTACGGCGGCATGCACGTACCCACCCCTGAGGAGATCAAGGAAGCCGGGCTCATTCCCTTCCAGGAACTGATCAACCAATACCCTCCCAAGCCCCCGCAGGTCGTCATCCATCCTGCAGAGGATATTGCCGTTCTTCCCTATACGGGAGGCACTACGGGCCTTCCTAAGGCGGCCGTTCTCACCCATCGCAACATGGTTGCGCTGCAGGCCCAGGTCATCAGTTTCTGGCCGATTTTCCAGGAGGGGAAGGAGGTGTCCATGGCCTTCCTGCCCTTTTTCCATATCTATGGACAGGTGGTGGTGATGCTGGGTGGTCTCGCCCAGGGTTGGACGCTGGTTCTTTTCACCACGCCGGATATCGACGAGATCCTCTCGGCCATATCCCGCTATCAGGCCTCCGCCTTCTATGGAGTCCCCACCATGTTCGAATACCTGAAGGACTACGAGAAGACGGATCGGGTCAACTGGAAGCGACTGAAGCTCATCGTCTGCGGCGCCGACACCCTTCACGATTCCACCATTGACGCGTGGGAGAAGAGAACCGGCTCCAGGATCTTCGAAGGCTACGGCATGACCGAAACCACGGCCGTCAGCCATTCCAGCCCCGTTGACAGGCCCAAGAAGGGCTCTTTCGGTGTTCCCATTCCAGGGATGAAGGCGGCGATCATCGACCATGCGGGGACGGATTTCATGCCGGTGGGCGAAGTGGGGGAATTGATCCTGAACGGTCCCAACATTATGCAGGGTTACTGGAAGCGGCCTGAAGGAACGGCCGAGACCTTCGTAAAGATCGATGACGAAAAATGGCTGCGGACCGGAGATCTCGTCAGCATGGACGAAGAGGGATATTTTCACTTCTTTGACCGCAAACGTGACCTTATCAAACATAAAGGGTATTCCGTCTTTGCCAGGCATGTGGAGGAAGTGCTCTATCAGCACCCCAAGATCAAGGCTGCCGGGGTTGTCGGTGTGCCCGATCCCAAGGTGGGCAACGTGATCAAGGCCTATGTGGTCCTCGAGAGCGACGCCAGGGGCAAGATATCCGAAGAGGAAATTATCGAATTCTGCAAGAAAAACCTGGCGCACTACAAGGTGCCGAAGATTGTCGAGCTCAGGGGGGAATTGCCCAAGACCGATGTGGGAAAGATCTCTCGCCGCGAACTCAGGGAAGAAGCGGAGGAAGCGTGAAATGGCTGCACCCTTCCTTGAAGTGAACGCGCTGAGCAAGGACTTCGGCGGCCTTCGCGCCGTCAACAACGTCCACTTTCAAATGGAGCGGAAGGAAATCGTCGGGCTGATCGGTCCGAACGGGGCGGGCAAAACCACCCTGCTGCGTCTCATTAACGGAATCCTCAAACCCAGCGCAGGGGACGTTCGATTCAGGGGAAAGAATATCGTGGGACTCAGAACCTGGAAAATAGTGAACATGGGGATTGCTTCAACTTTCCAGAACATGAGGCCGTTCCGCCGCCTGCCCATCATAGCCAATGTCATGGTTTCGTGTCTTTCACCGCGGGCTATGAAGAGCGGTGAATGGGTGAAAAGAGTCGAAGCCAAGGCCATGGACGCCCTGGAATTCGCGGGGATCTCGGATATGTCCCTGGAAAGGGCCTCCACCCTGTCCCAAGGGGATCTCAAACGCTTGGAAGTGGCCCGTGCCATCGCCACGGAACCTGAACTGCTGTTGCTCGACGAACCATTCGGAGGGTTGAGCCCGAGTGAGACGGATCTCATGGCCAAATCCATCAAGCGGCTTCACAAGGGTGGGCGATTCGGCCGCCTGCACAGCGAGGGCCCGGCCATGATCATCGTGGAGCACAAGCTCCAACAGCTGATGAAGATTGTGGACCGGATTATCGTCCTCAATTTCGGCATCCTCATCGCAGACGGAATACCGCTGGATGTGGTGAACAATCCGCAAGTGATTGAGGCCTACCTCGGGGAAGGAGGCATATAGCCTTGCTGCTGGAAGTCGCCAATCTGACCGTTTGCTATGACAAGGCCATGCTCATCAACGACCTGAGCCTGGGCGTGGATGAAGGGGAGCTGGTAGGGCTTGTTGGGCCGAACGGTGCCGGGAAATCAACCCTTCTCAGGGCCATCACGGGACTGGTGGCATGGGAGCGGGAGATCACCCGGAGATCTACCCAGGGAGACATCACCCTTGAGGGAACGATCACCTTTGACGGGGAGAGAATTGATCAGATCCCTGCCTATGAGATCACCAAGAGAGGACTGATTCATTGCCCGGAAAGGAGAAGGCCTTTTCGGGAGATGACGGTCCTGGAAAATCTTCGTGCCGGCGCTTATCTGATTAAAGACAAACACAAGGTCCAGGAAAACCTCGAAAAGGTCTACGCCTTGTTTCCCGTGCTTCATAGCCGGGCGAATCAGATCTCGGGAAAGCTTTCAGGCGGGGAGCAGCAGATGCTCGCCATCGGAAGGTCGATGATGTCCGAGCCCAGGCTCCTCTGTATTGACGAACCCTCAACGGGTCTCTCCCCCAAACTGAGGAAGGATGTTTTCAAGAAAATCGCGGAAATCGGTCGGCTCGGGATCACCATGCTCCTGGTGGAACAGGAGATCGGTGCGGTCTTCGAAATGGCCGCGCGGAATTATGTCCTCTCCTCAGGGAAGATCATCGCCGAGGGTACGGGGGCCCGGTTGCTCGAAAATGAAGTCATTCGAAAGACCTACCTCGGTCTCTGATCTGATGGGATATCTTTCCGACTCCCCCTCGCCGGAATTCGGCCTCCGTACCGCGTCCCGGGACGTCTTTTTCCCGCCGCCGTTCATGAATATTTTCCTCCCGGGGATTCGAGAGTCTCGACGATGACGTTGGCATCAACGGCCACGGGGACCCCTTCCACTACCGCCACGGGATTGACGTCTATCTGCCCTATCTCAGGATAAACGGAACCCAGGTTCCCCAGTTTGACCAGGAACCCGGCCATGAGGTCCGCGTCGACGGGCGCCATCCCGCGGAACCCTTTCAGAAGGCGCTTTCCTCTGATCCTGTCCATAAGTTCCATGGCCTCTTCCTTGGAGAGAGGCGCCAGGGAAAAGACCACGTCCGGCTCGAGTTCGGCCGTAACGCCCCCAAGGCCGAACATCACGCAAGGTCCGAACTCGGCGTCCTTCAGATACCCGGCGATGAGCTCAAAATCGGTCCGGACCTGGCGCTGGAGGAGGATTCGGCCTCGACCTTTCATTTTGCGGGAGAGGGCTTCACAGATCCTCCTCGCCTCGCCCATATCCCTAAGGCCCACATGGATCAGGCCCGACTCGGTCTTGTGGACCTCGCCCGGCAGCAGGCCCTTCAGGACCAGAGGAAAGCCCATTTCCGGCACCATCCGGTCGAGAAGGGAAAGATCCTCCACAATCCTTTCCTCCACCGCCGGAATGCCCCAGCGAACCAGCAACCTCTTGCTCTCGTGCTCGTCCCAGATAAGCTCTCCCCGTCCGAATTGCCCCAGGTTGGGTACGGGAAAGGCGGGGTGTTTGACTTCGGTCGGCCCTTTCCGAGGTCCCTTTTTCCCGTATCTTGCCGCCGCAGCGAGACACTCCACGGTCCTCGAAAGCTCGAGGTGGGACTGCATCCTGTTGGCCTGGGTCTGGAGCTGAAAGGCCAGGGCCGGTTCCCGGAGACCCAGGTTCCAGAAAATGAGTCTCTTCCCGTTTTCGTCGGCCCGCTTCTTGAGACTCGGCAAATCCAGAGATTTCGCATCCAGTCCCGAGACATAATGGATGAGCAGGACATCCACGTTGGGGTCCTTGAGCACGATGGAAATGGCCCGGTCATAGGTGTCGAGCCGGCCGTGAAGCTCCATGGCGGGGTAGAGGTCCACCGGGTTTGCCGCCGGCATCCACTCTGGAAATAGGTCCGCCAGGGCCTCCCGGGTCACCTTCGACAGCTGGGCCACTTTCAACCCGCTCTTTTCCATCAGGTCACAGGAAACGATGCCGGCGCCGCCGCTGAAAGTAAGAATGGCCGTCCGACATTCGGGCCCAAGATCACCGTTTATGGAGAGGGCCCTTGCCAGATCGATCATCTGGTGAAAGTCACGTGCCGGGACGATACCGGAGCTTTGAAATACGCCCTCCAGGAGACGGGAGTTCCCCGAAAGGCTGGAAGTATGGCTCATGGCGGCTCGTGCGCCGGCAGTGCTTTTCCCTCCCTTCAGGACCACCACGGGCTTGATAGCGCTGCGTGTGATCTCCGCAAAGAGTCTTCCCCGGGGGATGGATTCGAGATAGAGGGCGACGGCATCTGTTTCCCGATCCTCAAGGAGATAGCGAAGGAGATCGCACTCATCCACATCGGCCTTGTTGCCGATGGAACAGACCTTGCCGATGCCGATGCCTCGACCGTTCATGAGGTCCGCGACAAAGGCGGCCGAGAGCATCCCGCTCTGGACGATCAGCGAGATGCGGCCCGGGATGGTTCCCTTCTCATAGACGTCTGGAAGCATGAAAGTAAAAAAGCGTTTCCCAGGGATGTCCACGAGTCCCATGCAGTTGGGCCCCCAGATGCGTATGCCTGACTCCCGGGCGATCCTGAGACAGTGGTCCTGGATCGCCCTTCCCGTTTCACCCACCTCTGCAAAGCCCGCACTCTCGATCATCACGCGCTTCACTCCCTTGCGGGCGCAGGCCTCCAGCACCGCCGGCACCGCCGGTGCAGGCACCAGAACGATGGCCAGGTCAACGGGATCGGGAATCGCGTCGAGAGAGGGAAAACAGGGAAGGCCCTCAAGGCTGTCGTATCGGGGGTTGACCGGATAAACAGTGCCCTCGTATCCGTAAAGGAGGTTCCTGACGAGGTGGTATCCTCCCTTCCGGGTACTGGCGCCGACCACGGCAATGGAGGACGGGTGAAAGAAGAGATCCATTTCAGCTAACCCAGGACCGCCTGATAGCCCAGTTCAAAGGCCTTTATGTTCACCTCCAGTTTGGTGCCGGAGAAGGTCTCTTGGATGGGTCTGAGGTACTTTTCGTTTTCAAGGGGAATCCAGTTGAGGCCCGCGAAGGCCCCCACCATGACCACGTTCTGCGCCTGGGCGTTTCCGGCCTCTTTGGCGAGTGCTGTTGCGTTGACCACCCGGACCTCACACCCCACGTGTTCCATGCGGGAGATCAGTTGATCCATGGGCGGATACGCGCATTTTGTCTGAAGGACGTCGAGGGGATAAAAAGGCCGGTCGTTCATGACGACCCGGACCGTATCATGGCCGTATTCCCTCAGGATGCGATAGACTTCAAGGGGTTCGAACCCGACGATGATGTGGCCCTCTCCCAGGGGGATGAGCGGTCCGTAAGGATGTTGATGGGAAAGCCTGATGTGACTGACAACCGAGCCCCCCCGCTGGGTCGCGCCGTAGGTCTCCCCCACACTCACAAAATAGCCTTCCTCGCAAAAGGTGCGTGAAATGAGGTCCGAGGCCAGGATATTCCCCTGCCCGCCGACCCCCGAAATGATGATATTCAACGGGTCATGGCTCAAGATCACCTGTCTCCCCCTTCCGATTCCATCACGATGGCGCCTTGGGGGCACAACGCAGCGCATACGCCGCAACCAGTGCAAAGCACTTCGTCGATGGCGGCGCACCCCGCCTCCTCATCCCAGATGTTGGCGGGACAGGAGAAAACCCGGCTGCAGAAGCGGGAACACCCGCAGGCATCGCCCAGGCATCGTTCCCCGTCCACATGAACCGGTGCCTTCTTCGTTCCCCTGGCGGCCTTGAGGGCGCATTCCCTCTGGAGCAGAAGTACCTGGAGGCCGCCTTTCCGGATGAGATCGAGGATGGCGTCAATGGTCTCCTGAATCCGGTAAGGATCACGCACCGTGATCGGGATATCCAGACCTTTTATCAGGTCAACGATGGGGATGGGTGAGGCGGGCTCGCCCATGGCATTCAAGCCGCTTCCGGGGTGAGGCTGGTGCCCGGTCATGGCCGTGGTCTCATTGTCGAGAATGATGCAGAGATACTGGGAGCCGGTTATCCTGGCGTTGATGAGGGGCGGAATACCTGCGTGATAGAGGGTGGAGTCTCCGATGACGGCTACAGCAGGCTGATCGAGTCCCATCTCGCGAAGCTTTCCGAAACCGCTCGCAAGTCCGACACCTGAGCCCATGGAATGGACCGTCCGGATGGTCTGATATCCGGTGGGAAGGACGCCGAGGGCATAACACCCGATATCTCCCAGTGCAAACCCTTCCCGATCGTCCAGGGCCAGGGCCGTCTTGATGGCCCAGTAGGAGGCGCGGTGGGGGCAGCCGGCGCACAGGCTCGGAAGCCTGACGGGGAGATCCAATTCGGGCAGATCTTCCATCCTTTTTCTCAGCCGCCCGGATCCGGGCCGGAAATCCATATGGAGCGCCTTTGCCAGGGCCTGGGTGGCGATATCCGGATCCATTTCCCCAATCCCCCGTTCCTTCATAACCCAGGGGACATCCCCGGACCGCTTTCCGAGAAAGCCGATGGGACCCACCTCTTCCCAGTTCTGAGAGGCCATGATCCTGGTCTGGTCTTCCAGAAATGGCTCGATTTCCTCCAGGAACAGGACCCGGGGGGAGCGTTTTAATATGTTCCGGGTCGTTTTCTCCGGCATGGGCCAGACGGTGCCCACCCTGAAAACACCCACTTTCTCCTCTACACCCAGACGTTCCACGGCCTCCATGGCGTAGGCGTGACTCACACCGGTTGCAAAGATCGTCAGGGACGGCTCTTCGGGGCCTTTGTAACGATTGAAACCACTCGTTTCAAAAGCCTGCTGGAGGGATTCAAGCCTCTCGTGGGTGCGGAAATGGAATCGGGCTGCGGTGATGAATCTGTGCGGGAGGGAAAAACGCGGCTGCCGGTTGCCGCTTTTGATGGGCCCCAGGGTCAGATTGCCCCGGGCGTGGCAGATGCGCGTCACCAGCCTCACCATGACCGGAAGTCCTGATTTTTCAGAGAGATCGAAGGCCCAGATCAGCATCTCTCGCCCGTCTTCCGGCGCGGTGGGCTCCAGAAGCGGGACGTGGGCCGGCGGGGCCAGGTAGCGGGTATCCTCTTCTTTTACACTGGAATGGGCGCCCGGGTCGTCCGAAACGACCAGGACCAGTCCCCCCCGGATGCCGGACAGGGGGAGTGTGGTCAGAAAATCCATGGCCACGTTGAGCCCGTCCGCTTTCATCACCGAAAGGGCCCTGAGCCCCGAGAAAGAGGCCGCGGCCGCCACCTCCAGGGCCACCTTCTCGTTGACGGACCATTCGGCGTAAATCCCCCGTTCCCGGGCGACCGCGGCCAGGGATTCGAGGATTTGAACGGAGGGAGACCCGGGATAGGAGGCCGCCACTTGAACCCCCGCTTCGAGAGCGCCCCTTGCCGCAGCCTCATTTCCGGAAAGCATGCACGTTTTTCCAGGTGCATCCAGATTCCAGCTGAATTCCGTCATAACCCGATTCCCTTTATGCCTTGCAGAAAAACCTCCGCGTCCCTCTCAACCGCAACCGCTGCACCAATTCCAGGCGCCCTCTCCATTGTTGCACCTCAAGGAAGGGATGGTGGGTTCATTTCGTACCGGTGGAAACCTCTACGCCACGGCTCACCGTTGATGATCCATTTGCAGCAATGGAGTTGAGGTAAACCGCTATCCCAATCGATGAATTTTGTCAAGTTCATTCCAAGACACTTTCAAAGGGCAATGTCGATATTCTCCCTTAAATCATAGCTTAACTTCATATATTCGCTTGACATCGATACGTGGGTCTAATTTAATAATTGACAATAGAAAGAGATTATTTTTTTTGTGTCATTTCCGATGGCCAACTTGGAGGAAAGGAATGGCACCCAGGATAAAACTAAAAAAACACCTGCCAAAGCCATGAAACCTGCCAAGCAAGCCGCCGTCCTCAAGACGGCCTGAAGGGTCTTCGCAAGAGTCGCGTTTCAAGTGCACGACAGGAGAGGTCAGACATCGAATCACCCTGCCGGCAACAAGGGGAGGCAAGCACGGGGACATGGGGATGATCACATCACTTTATTTCGACGACTTTCATGTGGGCCAGAAATTTGAGACCAAGGCGAGGACGGTCACCGAGGCGGATGTGGTCAATTTTGCCGGCCTGTCCTGGGACCATAATCAGCTCCATACCGATGCCGAATATGCCGCCGGAACCGGCTTCGGCAGAAGAATCGCCCACGGGATTCTGGGGATCGCCATCCACTCGGGGCTCTCCTATCAACTCACCGAGAAAACCATTCTGGCCATTCTGGAACTGACCTGGCAATTCAAACAGCCCATCTACATCGGCGACACCGTCCACGTGGAACAGGTGGTCAAGGAGATGCGCGACACGTCGAAGGAGGACCGGGGCATCCTCACCTTTGAAAAGGAGATCATCAATCAGCATGGAGAAGTGGTCCAGACCGGAACGACCACCATCCTGCTGGTTAAGAGGGGATACAGCCCCTGAGGTCAAAGAGGAAGGTCGGGATAGGGCACCTGAGCCGGAAAACGGGGATAGGCTGGTACAAATACGACCAGAAGGGCAGCAAAATCGGCCCTGCGGATTAGGGCGACGACGCTGGCTGCTCCCCCTCTTTTCTCCAGGACTGCATGCGCTCCCAGATCTTCTGGACCCTGGCCCGGGTGTTCAACAGATAGGCCGGTTCCACCTGCTTGGGAAAGGGCTTGGGGTCCCATTCCACCGCCTTGACCCTGGCTATGGCACGCTCGATATCTCCCTGCTCGGCCAGCAGGAATTTTTCCACCATGGCCAGATATCCGGCAGCCTGATCCAGGGAACGGCGCAGGTATTCCCGGGCATCCGGCCCTGTCAGCACCATCTTGTGCCCGGGGCAGAGGACCCGTATGTCCAGCCGGGCCAGATGTTCCAGAGAACGCCGGTAAACATCGTAGTCCACCAGGAACTCGGTGTAGATGTAGCCGGTCCCGTCGTCGCAGCCCACCGCCTCCGAGGCCACCAGGATCCCTTTTTCCGGAATCCAGTAACTCATAAAATCCCAGGTGTGTCCGGGAGCGCTGATGGCCTCCACATGGCGATCGGCGCTCAGATCAATTGCCTCACCGGATTCCAGAGCCACATCGAGCTTGAACGCTTCGAAGTCCCCCTCGTAAAGCGTGCGGCCCGGAGATGCATTGCCATACCTTGCGGCCTCCCGGTTTAATTCTCTGATCACGTGGACCGCCCTCGGGTTTTCCAGGATCTCGCCGATGTGGGCCGATCCGGCGACCTTCATATGGGGATAGAGGGACTTCAGGTAGGATGCTGCGCCGATGTGATCGAAATGGGAGTGGGTCAGAAAAAGGTACGCCGGCTTGCGCGGCCCCAGTATCCTCCGAAGGTCCTCCGCGTAGCGACGGGCCATCACGGTCACCCCGGCGTCAAAAAGGACCGGCATGGGGCCGTCCAGGAGGTAAACCGGGACGCCGGGGTCTCCGATGACGTAGAAGTCCTCCTCAATTTTTCCGGTTTGCTCGATTCTCATGTTCTTTCGGGACGGATCAAAGGATGGGCCCGCCCGCTCATTTCCGGTCTTTCTTGCCGCTGGACATGCCGGCGATTTGGCGCACCATCTGTTTGCGGTCTTCGATGTCGTATTGGCTCGTGATGGCGATCTGTTCCATGATGGGTGATCCACCCCCGTGGAAGTTTCCCACATTCACGATGCCGCCGGTGGCCGAACAGAGGATATCGCCCATGTACCGCCAGAATTGGGCCTGATCTTCCACGGGCATATGGGGATTGCGGCGGGTATACTTCATCAGCAGTTCTCCCGTCTCCGGGTTGGCAAAGTCACCCTCGTAAGGAAAAGTGGCCGGCATGCCCCCGGAAATGTCGCACAGGATTTCCGCTTCGCGATAGACCGCCTCACCGGTGAGACATCGCCCCACATTGCAATAGATGGAGTTGGGGATATAGTTTCCCGGGCCGTAAGGTACGAATCCCATCCCCGGGATGTACACCTCCGGTTTTCCCAAATCCGAGGCCGTATAGCCTGCGGCATAGCCCAGTTCGGTGGTCTGAATGATTTCGGCCAGCTTTCCCCGCACGTGCTCGGTCTTATGGATGTTGTTGACCTCGGCGGCCAGGGCCGCCGTTCCCAGCAGGATGTCGCCGATGGCCGGTTTGCAGCCCGAATAGCTGTGGCGGTGAAACAGTGCAAAAAGCAGGGCCAGGATCCCGCCGTGCTGATATTCTCCGCACAGAAAGACCCGATCCCACGGGATGAAGCAGTTATCGAAAATCAGGTATGAATCCGTGGCGCCCGGGGTAACGCCACGCCGATAGTGTTTGCGCCGGCGCAGGTTGTGGACGGTGACCACCTGCTTCAGTCCTTCCCAATCGCCGGGCACCGCAAAGGACACCGCGTAGTCCTTGTCCTCCTTGCGGAGGGCTCGGGTTGGAACGATCAGGATCTCATCGGCCACGGAGGCTTCGGAAATGTGCAATTTGCAGCCGGACACCACGATACCGTCTTTTTTTTTCTCCACCACGCGCACATAGGCGTCGGGATTGGGCTGATCCGCCGGTCTGAGCAGGCGGTCGCCCTTGGTGTCCGTTTGGCCGCAGCACCCCACCAGGTCCTCGTCCTGGAACCGGACCAACCACTTCTTGAAGTTTTCATGGTACCCGGTGTCGCCGTTGTTCATTTTATCGGCTTCGTGGGAAACCGTATAAACGGCGTTGGTGGCATCGATCCCCATGCAGCGCTGGATGCATCCACCCACTTTGCGGCACAGGAACCGGGTCATGTCCTGCTTTTTGTGAAGGTCATCCGTGTTTTGATGGACATGGGTGAACCGGTTGATGGTCCTGCCGGTCAGATGGGACTTGGCCGTCATCAATTCGGCATTCTCGGGCTTGGACGCCTCGTCATAGGTCGTACCGATGGTGTTGAGGCAATCCATCTGGACCTCATCCGTCCGGTCGATTTTTTCGCCGTTCAGGTAGACGTTACGGCGCATCTTCTTCAAGCCTTCGACATATTGCTCTTTGGTTCTCATGAGTTACCCTCCTTACAAGGTTTCCATTTGCAAGCGCAATCTCCCATTTCCCGCCGTGAGGAAGATCCTCGCCTGTTCCTGACCGGATCAGCGGCAGGGTTCATTGCTCGGCAATCCTGAAAAAAGATTCGTCGAATTCGGGCCGCCCCTGGTACCGGCTCATGAAGAAGCCGGGGAGTTCATCCGCCTTTTCGAACAGCACGGGGTCTACCGGGATACCCGCCCGGTGAAGTGCATTGACGATTTCTTCGGGCTCGGGAGGGCAGCCCTTTACCGGGATCATCTCTTGAATGTCCGGGTGGTCCTTGTTGGCCAGATACATGCATTTACCCAACAGCACGGTTTTTCTCCTGCCCGGAGTGGGTTTCATGATCTTGCCTGTCAGGATTTCCACATCGTCGTAGCGATCCCCCTTCCAGACGGATCGAATGGCGGAAAGGATCAGGCCGTTGACGCCCGAACAGTAGGTGCACATGGACAGGTCATATTTCCGGTAGTAAAGGCCTTTGATGCCCTGTTTGGCCATTGGCAGCGGCATGACCCCGTCTTCACCCTCGCTGTAACCAAAGTCATGCTCATGGAACGCGGCTATATCCTCGATCTTTTCGCCCACCACCTGGATCTCCGAAAGATCGCAGGGACGGTTCCGGTTTTTGGCGGCATGCACCAAATGGGGGACCTGTCGGGGCTCGTATCCCAGAATTCGCGCCCCGACAAAATCGGCGGCGAGGATATCGGCGGAAGCCACCAGCACGTTGGAACGGTGCATCTTGCCGTCGAGGCCGGGGCCCCGCTCATTGGTGAAAATGCCGTCCAGGATCGCGAATATGGGTGGCATCCTGTCGGCCAGGCGTGCGATCATAAAATTGAGATCTCTTTCCGGGTCAGCACTGTGGCACTTCTTCCGTGATTTGATGTCGATGGTGCCCTTCAGATTCTTGATTCCAAGGCTGACCACGGATTGGTTATGGGCCTTCATGACCGGAATATCCACGATAAAATCGCTGTGCAGAATATCTTGGTTGAAGTTCAATGCCACCCCGTCGCCCAGGTCCACCTTCTCAAAGGGGCGGTCCATGACATTGAGATACCGCACGCCGTAGCGCTTTTTCAGGATCCCGTATCCGAGGGTCTCAAAGGCATGACGGGGCGTTTCCTTGTCTCTGGAATTTCTTAGGACAATGCCTTCACCGATGACGATATCGTCGATGCCGCGCTCCTTGAGCAGGATCACCATGTCCTCGATAACGCGCGATGTGGTGATGACGCCCCATTTTGGAAACGGAACCGCCTTGGTCCAGAACACGATGTTCGGCTTGATGAAGACCTTTGCCCCGGGGGACAAATGGTCCAGGCCGCGGGAAAGATCCACGGCCCTGCGCACAGATTCCAGCGGTTTTTCATATGGGACGATGGAAACCAAAGACTGGCTCATGAGGTCCTCCTGAGGCTCTCCCCCCAATTCTGCGCATCATCATGAAGGGGAGGAGATGGAAAAAATGCAGGGCAATTAATCGGCCTGTGGAACAAATTTAGATGGCCAGCGGCAACGCGTCAAGAAAAAACGAACGTTCGCTCGTTTTTTCTTGACGCCATTGGGCCGTCCTTGTAACTATCAGAGGGGAGCGTCGTCCCAAAACGGGCCGCTCATGATCCATATACGTCACGAAGGACAACATGCACAGGGAAGCCCAAATCCACCACATGACTTTTGCTTAATGAGTTTCATCGGATCGGAGGATTTCGCGAAATTCCTGATCACCAGAAAGGTGTCAGATGCAAGGCGCCGAGAAGCGACGACCGAGGCGTATAAACAATACGTCGCAGGGAGGAGCGACCGAAGGCAACGCAGCAGATGATACCTTGCTGGTGGATCAGGGGGAGGATTCTCGACCAGTGGACGCAATACCGTTTTCAAAAAGGACAGACATGAATTATGCGGATTTTGTGAAATTGGTCAAGATTTCGAAAGAGGATATTTATCTGCGTACGTTTGAAGAGAACCGGGAACGGATTCTGGTCAAAAAGGAAGCCACTGTCGTCAAGAATATGGAGAAAATTTTTGACGCGACCCTTCGGATCAGCAACCGAAAAGGATTCCAGGCCATGACCATGCGCGACCTCAGCAGGGAGGCCGGGCTGAGTATGGGGGCGCTTTATTCCTATTTCCCGAGCAAGGAAAAACTCCTGGAAATCCTGCAGAAGCAGCACCGTAGGGTGGCCAGGCGGATTTTCGAGACGTGCGTGGGAGACATTGAGGGGGCACAAGCCAAGCTGCGGGCGGCCATCAGGACCCACTTGTTTTTGAGCGAGATCATGCAATCCTGGTTCTATTTTTCTTTCATGGAAGCCAAAAACCTGGTTAAGCCGGAAAGGGACCGAACCATCGCCGGCGATATGTACACCGATGGGATGTTTGCCGAGATCCTCCGCCAGGGCCAGGCAGAGGGCGCCTTTGTCCGTCACGACCAGCAGCTGGCCGCCAGCGTGATCAAGGCGGTGCTCCAGGATTGGTACTTGAAGCGCAAAAAGTACACCAAGCAGAATTATAGCGTCGACGATTACGCCGGTTTCGTACTGGAGTTTCTGGAAGGGTTTCTGGGAGGCAAGGGAGCAGGACTTGACACTTAGGAGGTGAAGCCATGCGAGAAATGAGAGATGTGGTGATAGTAGGGTACCTGAGGACGGCCCAATCCAGATCCAGGCCGACCGACCCCGGAAGAGACGTATTCCACAAACTGAGAGCCGACGATCTGCTGGCGCGTCTTCTCCCGGAAGTGCTCAAGAGAAGCCGGGTCAATCCCGAGGAGGTGGATGATTTCCTGGTGGGATCGGCCGTGGGTGTCAACGAGAATTGGACCTACGGTGGCCGGTACCCGTTATTTCTTGCCGATTTGCCGCAAACCATTCCGGCCAAGTTTGTGGACCAGCAGTGCGGCTCGGCCATGGCCGGCATCCACATCGGATTCCTGGAAATCGCTGCGGGGTTTGCAGATACGGTCCTCGTGGGGGGGATGGAGCACATGACCCGAAACTACGGGCCCCTCCTGAGAGCCAAGGAAGGTGCTATCAGTCCCAATCCCCGGTTTCTGAATGACGAATCCATGGAACACTGGGACTACAAGACGCTCTCGAATATGGGGTTCACCGCCGAGAAGCTCTTCTCACAGACGGGTTTCACCCGGGAGGACATGGACCGGTGGGGCACCCGATCCCATAACCTGGCCGAACAGGCCCAAAGGTCGGGCTTTTTCGATGAGGAGATCCTGCCCATAGAGGCGGAACAGGCGGACGGCTCGATGATGACCGTGGACCGGGACATGGCCGTGCGATATGGGGCCACGCTGGTGGACACCGGCAAACTCAAACCGGCCTTCAAAGAAGACGGGGTCATCACGGCCGGCAACGCGTCCCCATTGAATGCGGGGGCCACTGCTTTGATCCTCATGTCCAAAGACAAGGCCCGGACCCACGGTCTCAAACCCATGGCCACCATTCGTTCCATCGGCTTTGCGGGGGTGGACTCCACGATCATGGGAACCGGCCCGGTGCCCGCATCCCGGAAGGCCCTGGAGGCGGCGGGAATGGAAGTTCCGGACATGGACTACTGGGAAATCAACGAGGCTTTCGCCATTGTCACCCTCAACTGCATCAAAGAGCTCGGAATTGATCCGGAGCGGGTCAATATCATGGGCGGCGGTACGGCCATCGGACACCCGCTGGGCGCCACGGGTAACCGGCTGGTGGGGAGCCTTGCACGAATCCTGGAGCTGAAAGACGCGCGCTGGGGCCTGGCCAATGCCTGCTGCGGCGGCGGGCAGGGGGTGGCGAAGATCATCGAGCGGGAAGCATATGACTGGTGATCGCCGCCATGGAGTAGGACCCGGATAGGTCTACTGATCCGGAGGCCGGGAATAAAGCTGTAATTCGCGAGGCAAAAACATGAAAAGAGCTCTTGAGTATACCGTAAAACCGGTCTTTAAGGTCCTGGATGACACGGCTTCAAAATATCCGGATCGGATCGGATTTATTGAACCGGCAAAAGGGGAATACACCTACGGAGAAATAAAAAACCTGTCTGATCTCCTGGCGGCGAAACTCCTGAGAGACGGGCTGGAAAAAGGGGGCAGGGTCCTGGTCCTGTTGCCCAATTGTATCGAATTCGTGGTATCCTACTACGGCATCCAGAAGGCCGGCGGCATCGTGGTGCCACTGAACATCCTCCACACCGACCAGGAGTTGGGCAAATATCTACCGGTTGTCGAGGCGGCAGGGGTCATAGCCACGTCCGATCTCTATGGGAGCCTGGAGTCTCTGAACCACCTGAAAGGCTTCAAGTATAGGGTTCAAGCAGGATCTAACTCCTTTCTGGAAGCGTTGGGGGAACCGTTCCCTTCCGGGGCCGATCTTCCCCGGATCAATGTCTTCGAAGATCTTGCCGTGATTCCCTTTTCGAGCGGCACCACAGGAGTACCCAAAGGAGTCGCCCTCACCCACAGCAATCTCTGCTGCAACATCCAGCAGATCATAGACGCCCATGAACTCTTTCACGAAGACATCTTTGTCAATCATCTGCCCTTCTTTCACATCTACGGGATGAACGTCGTTCTGGGTTCGCCGGTCTTCATGGGGGCCAGACAGATCATCCTCAGGGGCCTCGAGCCTGAAATCCTGTTCGATGCCATCGAGTCATACGGTGCAACGGTCATGTTTACCGTACCGGCTGCGCTGAATCACCTGGTCAAACTTTCCGATCTTTCCTCGAGGAATTTGAAGTCCCTCCGCTTCCTCAACATCGGCGGAGGACCACTCACTCCTGAAATCGGGGCGGCCTTTACCTCGGCCACGGGCGTCACCGTCAACCAGGCCTACGGTCTCACGGAATCTTCACCCACAACCCACGCCAACCCCCTGGCCAGGATCAAACACGACTCCATCGGTCTCGCCATTGCGGATACCTTCATGAAAATCGTGGATCCCCTTACCCTCCGGGAGGTGGAACCGGGGAAAACGGGCGAACTCTGGATCAAAGGCCCGCAGATCATGAAAGGCTACTACCGGAATCCGGAGGCGTCCCGGCAGACCCTCGTCGACGGATGGCTGAGGACGGGAGACATCGCCTGGGTGGACGGCGAGGGCTATACCTTTATCGTGGACAGGCTGAAGGAACTCATCAAATACAAGTCCTACCAGGTGTCGCCCACGGAGCTGGAACATCTGTTGTTGGAAATGGCGGAAGTCGTTGACTGTGCGGTGGTGGGCAAACCCGACGAGGAAGCCGGGGAACTCCCCGTGGCTTTCGTTCAACCGGGAGGCCGATCGGTGACGGAGGAATATATCAGGGAGTACGTGGCATCACGCGTCGCGCCCTACAAGAAGATCCGGCAGGTCATTTTTGTCGACGCCGTACAAAGGGCCGCATCGGGCAAGATCCTGAGAAGGTCTTTGAGAGATCGATATTTCGGGAATCCAAAGCCATCCGGTCTTCCTTGAAGCCATGGTGGAACGGAATGAATTAGGGAGAAAGACGGGAAAGGACTTTTATACCTATCCCAATCCGGAGTACGAGAAACCCGATTTCACGAAATAGGTGATATGTGAAGCCGAGGAGGCAAATATGGCAATCGCTTCTGACATTCGCCCTGGCGATGACCCCGGAGCAGTATCAGAGAAACTCGTTGGCCGCACTCGAACCCGGTTGCTGAGTGAGTTGTTCGGCTACTTCGATATTCCGGCCGAATTTATCAATCATGTTTTCGGAAACCTCTATGCACGGGATGTATTGACCCAGCAGGAGCGGGAATTATGCGCGGTGGCGGCGCTCTGTGTCCTGAATCGGGGCAATGAGCTGAAAAGTCACATCATCACAGCTGTTCGCGCCGGGGCCACCAAAGCCGAGGTACCGGAAGTGATCCTTCAGATGTCCACCTATGGTGGCATGCCGGTCTGTATCGAGGGGTTAACTATAGCTAAAGAGGTTTTTGATAAAAGTAATACAGGTAATTAATTCTGAGGTGTAAGGAGGAGGAGGAGATAGATGGAAGATCTCAGAATCGCCACTGTGGCGGATATCGAAGAGTATGAGAAGGTTCCGATTCATGAGCGGCTCACCTGTTTCAACACCTATGACATGATCAAGCAAGGGGCCGCCATAAACCCGGAAGCACCTGCCATCAGTTTTTCCCCTTCCGGAGAAGCGTATACGAATCCTTCTCGGATCACCTACAGGAACTTTCTGGCCCAGATAACAAGAACGGCGAACCTCTTTCATGACCTTGGCGTAGGCCCCGGAGATGTTATTACCTACCTCCTCCCCAACCTTCCCCACACCCATTATGTGCTCTGGGGGGGCGAGGCAAGCGGGATCGTCAACCCTATCAACCCCATGCTGAATCCTTCCACCATCCGTGAGATCTGTTTGGCCGCGGGAACCAAGATTTTGGTCGCTCTGGGAGAGTTCGAAGGATCAGATATCTGGGAGAAGGCATGCACCATCCGAAAAGATCTGCCCCATCTCAAAGCGGTCATCCGGGTGATGGGTCCGGGAGATGAAAAGGAAGGCGTTTACGGATATGATGAGATTATAACGCGTTACCAGGGTGACAAACTCGATTCGGGCCGGGTGATCGATTCCGATGAGGTTGCCTCCATGTATCATACGGGCGGGACCACAGGTACTCCCAAGCTCGCCCCGCACACCCACTTCAATGAATCCGCAATGGCGTTCATGGTCAAGGCGGCGACCGAACTGAGGGGAGGGGAGACCACCCTGTGTGGATTGCCGCTTTTTCACGTCAACGGGACCACCGTGACCGGTTCGCTGCCGTTTTCAATCGGCGCGCACGTGGTCCTCCTTGGTGTTATGGGTTACAGAGACCCGACGGTCATGAAGAATTTCTACAAGATCGTGGAACACTATCGGGCCGTGACCTTTTCTTGCGTGCCGACGGTCCTTTCCGTGCTGTTAGACGTCCCAAAGGGTGATGCGGACATCTCTTCCCTCCGCTTTGCCGTATGCGGCGCAGCCCCACTTTCGGTTGAGTTGTTCAAACGATTCGAGGCCCATAGTGGAATGAAGATCATAGAGGGTTACGGGCTCACCGAGGGGACCTGCGTTTCTTCTGTCAATCCGTACCACGGGGAGCAAAAGATCGGTTCCATCGGGATCCGGCTCCCCTATCATGAGATGAAGGTCTTTGCCGTGGATGAGGAGAATCGATTCATAAGGGAAGCCGAACCCGACGAAATCGGCTCGGTCTGTATCAAGGGGCCGAATGTTTTCAACGGCTATATCGGCGAGGCCCACAATAGCGGCATCTGGGCCAAGGAGGGGTGGTTCAATACCGGAGACTTAGGGAGACAGGACACGGACGGCTATTTCTGGCTCACCGGCCGAAGCAAAGATCTCATCATCAGGGGCGGCCACAACATCGATCCTGCAGCTATAGAGGGGCCGCTTTACCGCTTTCCAGGGGTCAAAGTCGCTGCCGCCGTGGGACGACCGGATCCATACGAAGGAGAGGTGCCTGTTGCCTATGTCCAGCCTCAGGAGGGGGTCAAGGTCGCACCGGATGACATCCTTGACTTTCTCAAAAAAGAGATCGGTGAACGTGCCGCAGTCCCCAAGGCTGTCTTTATCCTGGATGAGATGCCGCTAACCCCCGTGGGCAAAATATTCAAGCCCACACTGCGTTGGGATGCCATCAAAAGGGTCTACCAGAGCGTGCTGGGAGACTTTGGCAACATGGCTGAATCAGTAGATGTTACGGTAGCCGAAGACAAGATTCAAGGGGCACTGGCCACCATTACCGTCAAGGCCGCTTCAGGGGCAGGGGAGCAGGAGATAAAGGATAGAGTGAGGGATATCCTGAACCGTTACACGATCAAGTACCAGGTCATAGTAGAATAAGATCCGTTTATGCAGAGAGGAATGCGATTCTGGCCACCAACAGCTCCTCCATCCCAAATTCCAGGATTGAGAGTGCTACTATGAGACCGGGAAAATTCAGAGAGGTATAAATGTGGCCCAGGATGTCTTTCACAGTGATCTGGCCTTTGTAAAGGCCAATGGTGTTAAGATAGTGTATGATACGTTCGGAGATCCATCCTCCAGACCTCTGCTGCTCATCATGGGTTTGGCATGGCAGATGATCATCTGGGATGATGAATTTTGCTCCCGTCTGGCCAGCAGGGGATATTGGGTCATCCGGTTCGACAACCGCGATATTGGGCTTTCCCAAAGATTTGATCAGGCGGGCATACCCAGCATCGGTTCGTTGATGGCGGCGCAACTCAAGGGAATAACCTTACCCGTTCCCTATACACTCTACGATATGGCAGCCGATGCAATGGGATTGCTTGATGTGTTAGGGATTGAGTCCGCACATGTGGCAGGGACCTCTATGGGAGGGATGATTGCACAGATAATGGCCATACAGTTCACGGACAGGGTGCGCACCCTGACCTCTATCATGTCCAGCACAGGTGAGCCTGACCTTCCACCGCCAAAACCGGAAGCTCTCAAGATTCTCTATACGCCACTCCCTACTGATCGAGAAGATTTCATAAAAAGTTACATGAATGTCTTGCGTGTCTTGAGTGGTAATCAGGTCCCCATGAGTGAATCCCTGGCCCGGAAATATGCAGAAAAGACTTTTGATCGAAGATTCGGCCCTGAGGGAGTTGTCCGCCAGTTTGCCGCAATCATTGCATCGGGGAGCAGAAAGGAAGCGCTTAGATCAATCGGCGTGCCGACACTGGTCATTCATGGTGATATGGATCCGCTTGTGCCGGTGGAATGTGGAATTGACACCGCCAATGCAATTACCGGAGCGAGACTTGTCATTATCAAGGGCATGGGCCATGCCTTGCCTGAGGCCCTGTGGCCCAGGATAATTGACGAAATTGTAAACCATGCCAAGTAAAGCCTAAAGCCCCAGGTAGGTCTTGCGGATGACGTGATTTTTCAGTAGCTCTTCACCGATCCCTGTGGCAAGAATACTAAGATAATCAGAGGTCGGAAGAAAAGGGAGGGAAGTCCTATGACCATGATGACGGCGAAACAGTACGAAGAGAGTCTGAGAAAATTGCACTTGAAGGTCTATATGTTTGGCGAGCGTGTGAAGAACGTTGTGGATAACCCTATCATACGCCCTTCCATGAATGCGGTTGCCTGGACCTATGAACTTGCACACCGCCCGGAACACGAGGACATCATGACCGCCACTTCCCATATTAACGGAAAGAAGATCAACCGTTTTACACACATTCACCAGAACATCCGGGACCTGGTGAAAAAGAGTAAAATGGGCCGACTCCTGGGCCGTGAAACCGGGTGTTGCTTTCAACGGTGTGTGGGCATGGATACCCTCAATGCCCTCTCTATTTTGACATTCAACATCGATGCGAAATACGGCACAGAATACTACGAACGGTTCCTGAAATATCTTGAGTATGTGCAGGAAAATGACCTGACCTGTGACGGTGCCATGACAGACCCAAAAGGGGATAGGGGTTTTCCTCCCCACAAACAGCCCGACCCGGATCAATTCGTTCACGTGGTGGAGGAGCTTGAAGACGGCATCGTTGTGAGGGGGGCCAAGGCGCACCAGACAGGCGCAGTCAATTCCCATGAGATCATCGTGATGCCCACCATCGCGATGGGTGAAGAAGACAGGGATTACGCCATATCCTTTGCGCTGCCCAGTGACGCCGAAGGAATCCTATACATCATGGGTCGTCAGTCCTGTGACACCAGGAAACTGGAAGAAGGAACTCTGGACCGGGGAAATCAGAACTTCGGGGGACACGAGGCCCTGGTGGTCCTCGACAATGTCTTTGTCCCGTGGGATCGCGTGTTCATGTACAAGGAATATGAGTTTGTAAGCCAATTGGTGGAGATTTTTGCCGCCTATCACCGGCAAAGCTACGCCTGCAAGGTGGGGGTAGGAGATGTGTTGATAGGGGCCGCCCAGACTGCGGCAGAGTACAACGGGGTTGAGCGCGCCTCGCATATCAGGGACAAGATTGTCGAGATGAATCATCTTAATGAGACCCTTTACTGCGGTTGCATCGCCTGTGCGTCAGAAGGCCACAAGGAGCCCAGCGGCACCTATGCGGTCAACACCCTGCTCGCCAATGTCCACAAACACAACGTGACGCGTTTCCCTTTTGAATTGGCCAGGCTGGCCCAGGATATCGCGGGGGGGCTCATGGTGACCATGCCGTCTGAAAAGGATTTCAGGTCACCGGATGTGGGCAAGTGGATGGAGAAGTACTTCAAGGCCGGAAAGGATGTGCCGACAGAAAATCGGTTGCGCAT
>Ga0307423_1000567_pt1 | contig 24844 bp, 34 predicted proteins | sample SalMarWE160310MG_FD_202154 | JGI IMG/M metagenome (GOLD analysis project Ga0307423, IMG submission 202154) | Salt marsh sediment microbial communities from the Plum Island Ecosystem LTER, Massachusetts, United States - WE1603-10 | ecosystem: Environmental > Aquatic > Marine > Intertidal zone >...
CATAGTAGCTATAAAAACAAATACCCTATTTGATTCTGATATTTTTTTTATTTCAGATTTTACCCAAATTTCAGTATCATTTTGGGCTTTTTCTACATTTAAAATTTCACCGTTCCTTAATAGCATAATTTTTAGTTTTAGTCTTCAAAAAAAAATGTGGGGGAATTTTCCCCCACTTAATTTATTATATATTATTCTGGCCGTGTAAGTACAATTTGATTTGGCCTTAATACGATAAGGGAATATTCGGTATTGAAATTCCATGAAGCATAATCAGCAGTCTGGTTTACTTGAAAAGGAAGCCCTGTCATACCATTTATGATGCCTATTACACGTTTACGATCTTTCATATATCCCATCATAATAGTAGGGTGCTGTTCCATTGAACCACTATATTCGGCTTCGGCAACATCAACAGGCAACATTATACCAGATTTAGAAAAAGAATATTCACGGTTCCCAAATCCTATGGCATTACGGAACGATTCAATTTCTTTTAATTGAAACGTAAACCCATCCAGTTGGAAATATTTTACATCTATCCCTAAACCACCGTTCATAAATAGATCTGTCCCACCTGAATAAGTCTGTATAAAATCAAGACCTGATTGTTCTATCTGCCTACTCAAATCATATCCATAAAGATGTTGTATTTCACGTGCTGCAAGCTCTTGTGACAATGCTAAATCTTTATAATCATAATAATTTCCAATATCCCATACACCAGAATATGAAAGTGTCTGCCCATCATCAAGCCCATAATTCCATATACCTTTTGATGCTTGCCTAATTACAGATCCACCTTCTAATGCATCGGTTTCTGTTAAAGAAGCATTGGTAATAGGCTGGCTATAAAAAATCATATCATCTAATTTTTTATCGTGCTGGAATTCTGCCAGATATTGATTTTCTTCTACGAAACCATTTGAACCATCGTTCATTTCGACTTCTAGCCATTTTAATGATTGTACACCACCGCCTAATTTAGCTGTAGTTTTACAATATCCTACTGTATATGCCCTTTCTACCCTTTTAGTAAACATACCTTCAGGTTGATCCGTCTGGTGGCCATGATAACTTCCATGTATCTTTAAAACAGTACTTGCCGGTATTTCAGTAGCAACTTGATTTGTGGCAACGTGAGGGGTCAATGTAGCTGTATAAGTACTAGAATTATAAGCATTAATAGTATATTGTTCTTCATTCCCGCTTGTTGTATATGCACCGGGTATAATTATACTGTCTGCTACTTTAATGGGGACACGTCCATTGTCCCTATCATCTGTATGTACAACTAGTGAAAGTGGATCACCAGCAGAACCTGCTGCAATGGCGGCATTTAATTTAACATCTGCCTGTAATGGCAATTGTTCAAAAAATTTAGGTTTTCTCGTAGTTAACGTAAATTCCCTATCAGGCATACGTAGAAAAGTTAAAAACTGATCTGCGACACCATAACGTTTGATGTCCCCAATATATCCAGTATCAAGTCTTGAGTCCCATACTGATGATATATATTGATAACCGGCAGGACCGGCTTTTATTCCTTCTGTTGGTCTTGTTATAGCCATTTTATTTTTTATTTTATTGTTTTATTTTTTTTTGCCTGCAACATTTCCATTAAAGTAATACCTTTTTTGTCATTGTTGCGTGGAGGCGCTTCTTTGGTATTTGTTTCTTTGGTATTATGGACTTCATTATAAACTGAATCTTCGGTCTTTGTCCTTGATTTTTCCATTGCTGCTTTTAAAATCTTGTCTTTGTTTTGTATGAAATGTAATTTATCTATTTCATTAACAGCAAATTGTATGTTTTCATCAGAAGGTTCTATACCTGCATTTACAAGATTTTTCACAATTTCTGGCAATACTGCTTCTTTAAATTTGTCGTTTACTTGATAATGGAACAATTCTGTTTTATTACCATCTTTATCAACATCAAAAAAATGAGTGCCATCATATTTAGAAATAGCTTCTGATAAACCTTTTCCCCAAAGTTCATTTAATTTTTCAGTTTTTTCTGTCAATTCTTTTTTTCTGGTATCACTTTCTGTTTTAAAATCAAATTTAAGTTCATCCGGTTTAAACTCTTTTATTGATTTTAATTGTTCTATAGCTTGGCTTGCAGCTTTTTCTAGCTTATATCTGCCCACACCGTCCAAATCAGACGGATCTTCTATACCAAGGCTTTGATAAATTGCATCTAACCTATCTTTATCACTTATGTCACTTCTAACATTTAGTTTATCAGCCAATAATATCTTTTCTGTAGACGATAGGCTGTTTAGATCAGATGAATATATCTTTGAAACAACAGTTGGATCTTTATCAGGGAACTTTTTTTCAAGTTCTATCCTGGTATATCTTTCAGGTGATCCATACAGTTTATTGACTACATCTTCACCAGAAAAATAATCGACAACATTTCCATATTTACCATTGAGTTCATCATATTTTTTTGACAAATTTTCTTTTTCGCTCAAAATATTGTTATGATTTTTTTCGAGTTCAGAATATTTGTCCCTAAATGATAAAACTTCTTTCAAAGAACCTATATCTTCAAATTTATATCCTTCTCCAAGGACTTCGTTTAAAGATGTTATATCAAAAGAATTATCTTCATTTTTAATGTTTTGTTCCTGTTCCATTTTTAGTCTTTATTTATTACAAATTTAATAATTATTTTTTAATTATTTTTTTATCTCTAAATCCTTAGTTTTATTGAATTTATTAGCATATTCCTGTATATCTTTTTTTACTGTTTCAACATTTCTTGGTTCACCTTCATATTGTGTCAACAAAGCACTTCTTAACCCATATAATGGTACATTTCCATATGATTCTTGTGTCCCCATTATACTTGAAAAACCTGGGAACACAGCTCCCATATGTTTACTAATTTTACTAAGATCCTGTACATATAAATTATATCCTTCTTCACCTAATACATTTTTCATTTCTTTTGGATCAAGTTGAAAGCTTTCTGATATATTGCTCAATGTATCAAAACGTTCTGATACCCCTTGTTTAATTGCTTTATTATAAATCTCTGAAGCTTTAGGATATTTTTTTAATAATTCAGGTGTCAATTTTGATTGTGCATCATGTAACCTTTGTAGAGATTCTTGATATCCTTCTGGTATAATATTTTTTTGATTTAATTTTTCTGCATATTCTGCCCTTACAATTGCATCTCCAAAACTTCTATTAATAGGATCAGGGTTTTCTTTTTTCACTTTTTCCCATTCATCTATTAAATTTTTAATATTATATCCGTTACTCATTTTCTTTTATTGTTGATTGTCCTGATAATGCAAGTTCATCTATATGTTTTTCCCATGCATATCTTTCAATACTAAGTTCTTGTTCTTGTTTATTCAAATATGCTTGATTGTCTTTTTCTTTGTCATTTATTGCTATTTCTGCTTCAGACTTCATATAGATTTCTTTTTGTTTTGCCTGATTTGATAATTCTGCCACTTTTGCCTGTGTTTCTCCATTTACCCTTTCCCTTTCAAGTATCATAGCTTGATCACGTTCTTCTTTTTTACGTATCATAAATGCAATGTCCCTCCGGAGTTTTTTAATATTACCACCGTTCATTATCCTTTCTTGTAGGTACATCCATTGGCCTAAATCTATTTGTGAAGCCCCGTCCCTACCAGTACTAAGGGCAGCATTTGCAGCTTGTATAATATTTTGTATTTCTTCTTGTGACGGTTTTGGTTCAAGTGTTATACCATATTCCTTTCCAAGTTTATCAAGGTTTACCAAAACATCCATTACATCTTCACCGACAATCTTAATATAATTTTTATAAACATCTTTATTATTTTTAGAAATAATCTGTACTATGTTAACAGCTATATTTATAAGGCCTGATTTTACATCAAAAATAGCTTCTTGTAATGGTTTTAATATATTTCCTGTCCCCCTATTGGCCAAAGATATATCTGTAGCAGAACTGCCTTCTGATAATACGCCCAATGAAGAAGGATCTATCCCTGTATTTTCCCTTATTTCATTTTTTATAAATTTCATTTCATTGGCCAATACAGATAAAAGTTCACCATAATTCCCACCAATTTGGGTAATTGGCATTACTGCACCACCTGTATATCCTTCTCCGATAGGTGTATCCATATATACCCCCCTTCCATATCTCCAAAACATATCGAATGCTTCTAATGGGGAAATATTTTTTCCCCCGATTTCCATATTTTGCAATAACCTCATATTTATTAAATATCCTCCAGGATGTGATTTTGACAATGCATCCTGATATTTAAGCCATAAAATTTGTTGCCTATTTAAAAAGGGGATATTTTTTTCAACCATAGATCCAAATATTTCATTTTCATTGGTTGCTATTATCCTATAAGCAGATATTGGTAATTTTGGTTCTTTTTTATTTTCCCTATATTGATTTGGGACAAGCCCATAATCATATACCAGATCTGTATTTACTATCAATGAGCATTGATATGCCCTTCTTATCCTAAATTCATTTATTTTTTGTGATACGCCCCTTTTTTTATTATAATCAGATGTAGGTTTTACATCTTCTTCATAATTTAGATCATGGTTTATGTCCCCAAATTTATTATCTATTTTTAAAATACGTTTTACATCTGTATCTATCCAATAATAATGGAACACAGGTATCCTAAAATCCATTATTTTATCACCGTTTATCCGGGCAGGGTTTATTGTATATGATCTATCAAGTTTAGGGTTGCTAAAATATCCTTGATAAGTTATTGCAGATTTTTTAAGTTGATCAGAACTAAACCCTTTTTGTATAAGTTTGCTTATTTTTTCAAGTGTAAAATAACCAGCATATTCTGCATCGTTAAAATCATTTTCCGTTGAATATTGTATTGTCGTATTTTCAGGGTTCATATATTCAATACGGCTTTCATTGTTTTCAGTATCAAATATTGTCCTTCCTACAATAAAATTAAAACAAAGTATGTCATCAATAAATTTCCTTTTTATTGTCTTGTTCCAGTTTGATCTTTTTTGTGTATAAAAACCTATTTGTTCAATACCTTCTGCCCATTTTGCTTTAAAACCCCCCATTTCCCTATATATATTAAGTTCTTCCCATGTAACTGATTTTGGGAAATTAGTTGGCCGTTCAAGGGGTATATTATATTGTTGCTGTAATGATTTTGCGTAATCTTGTATTTTTGAATCTATATAAGCTTCATTAAGTTTTTCTATTTCTTCATTTCCTGATTGCTCATCAATTGTGTTTACAAAAATAAATTCATCATAATCTGCCATCATACCTTGTATGGCAGATCGTATATTTGGCATTGAAGAAACTATTTTTGTATCAAGGTGATCATATCCTTTATATTTATATTCATAAGTTGAATTATCTGTTGTGGTAACCCCAGAAGGTTCTGTTGTACGTAGGATATTTAAATAATATCCTTCATCTTGGTTCCCTGTGAGATAATCACGCAAAAGTTGCATATACCCATAATGTCCAATAGGAAAATAATGTTTATTTTGTAAAAGTGCATAAAAAGCATTTTCAGCAACATTTTTACAATATAATGGTTTTATTTTTTCTATAGGGTCAACTTTTTCATGCATAGGGACATGGCTATTCCATTGTTTATATTTTTCCCTTATCTCTTTATGTTCAGATAATTTATAAATTATGCTCATCAATAAATATTTTGTAATACAAATGTAGCAATTTTCAAATTATTGTTTTTAATACCAACCATCTAAACTAATTTTACTAGTATCCATTTTTCTTTTATAATCTATATGTAAACTTTTTTCTGCTTTTAAACAACCAACAACAGAAACAAAAAGATCCCTGTCTTTCATATTTTGTAATGATCTTATTTGTAAAAATTCTTCAAGTATTTCAGGGTGGTTACAATTTTGTGCATATATATTTACCCAATCTGCACCAATATTGAACAATTCTTCTTTTATGCCACTTTTACCCCCGGTATTCCATCCTGCATTTATTTTTAATTTTCCTGTCCTTATATCTATATCATGTAATAAATATCCTGAATAACCATGCCTTATAAAATATTCTTGTATTGTTGATATATTCATTTCGGGATACATAAGTGCCCCATAATATATGCACATATTTAACATATCTTGGCAATAATCATCTAATGTATTTGGCCTATGTGTATAAGTACATACAAATTTCCCTGTTACATATTCAGATATATCTTTATCAGGTGTATCAATTGTAGAATCAAATTTCCACCTTATGGCACCTGATCCTTTAGATTCCCTTCTTGAATCTGTCTGGCTTATCCTATATGTATCTGCACTTGCAACAAATAAATCTGTATATTTTGGCCTTTTAATCCCATTTATAGATACTATTTTGCTCCTATTATGATCCGGCATTACCATTGATATTTTAAAAGGGCCATTGTCATCATCTATAAAATGTACATTGTCATCACCTATATTTATAAAATTACCTATACGTAAATTATTTTTAAACTTAAGTTCTGATAGCCTTTTAACTAATATTGTCCTATTAAAAAATAAATTATGTGATGCATTGGCAAAACATTCTTTGAAACTTGATGGGTTCTTTCTTTGAAAAGAAGAAAGGCCTACCATATCATCATTTTTAATAAATTCTTCTTTTTTTGCAATAAGAAAATTTCTTACCCCCATTGCTTTTCCATTTTTATTTAATATAACGGCCTCCATGCATTCTATTAATTCTGGATCGTCTGTATCTTCTATAATTGGAAATCCCCATGGATCAATAAAACCAGCATATGATTCTTCGATACTAAAATAAATATTTATCAAACCTGTTGATGTCTGTCCATCAATACCACGTTTTTCAAACATTGATTTTAAAGTAAAATCTTCAAAGTTTTTACCTACATCAGCATCCATTTCTTCCGCAGTAGACGTATAAATCATAAAACCGTTTATTTCTACACCAGGACAAAATGTCCTTTTTACAATATCATGCCTTTTTATTATTTGTGCCTCTATAGTTTTACCTATTTCATCTCCGTGATAAAAAGTAAGCCTGCTCCCATCATATTTTGTTTCTGTAGATGCCCTATAATCAATAACAGAATTAAGGCCATCTATCATATTTGTGTCCATCATCTGTATTTGTCCTGCCATATTAAAATTTGGCAATATGGGCTTAAAGAAAAATGGTAACCTTAAAAATGAATATTTTGTCAGCTTTTCATATAAATTCCTTGCATTTTCTTCTGTATCTGCCTGCATACCATTTAACGCCTCTATTAATGCTGTGGCTATTTCAATATCGATGCTTTTTGTTTTACTGGAATCCCCAACCCTCCTACCTTTAAGGTTATTTGTCCCCAATATGGTCCTTACACCTATATCTATCATACTAGGCGTACCATCTTCTAATAATATTATTTTACCTTCTTCATCATATTTAACTGTTTCTGTTGTTGTTGCTGCATAATGTTGTGCATAAAACCATTTAAAGTCCCTATATCTAAAATCTGGCCTACCATCATTTTTAGATACACCGTTCATTTTATAATAATTCAAATAAAACCAATGCCAAGGGGTTATATAATATGGTTTTCCTTTAATAAATATCCATTTACCATAAATTCTATATGCCCATTGTTTTCTTATCCATGAAATAATTGAATTATATTTCATTGAATGGGTCTCTAGTTCGTCCCAAATAGAAAATTGTATCTCTTTTTCAATAGAAAATTGAGAATCTGTTTTCTTTTTGTCCCTTAAAATTTTTGCCCTTATTTTTTTTTCTAACGCCTTTAGATCATTTGGATATTCTTCATATTCAAATTTTTGTTTTTTATAATGTAGCCCAAACCCTTCTATTTCTTTCCAATCAGGAGGTTCCGGAACTTCTATCCTAAATTTTTGTAAATTATCATCGTTTTCATTTATATAGATATATTTATCATAATCTTTGTACATTGATAAAATTTCAATAGGTAGGATATGAGAATATTTTACCGCGGCCCCTTTTAAATCCATTATGTGAACTATTATTTAAATTTTTTTATACCACCAAATTTTATATGCTCTATTTCATAAGGAGGATCTATAAGATTATCAAATGTACCTTTTCTTTTTGCTTCTGCTATATTTTCAGGGGTAGGCATAGATTCTTTTGTAGCTTCAGAATAAAGGGCTTCTCTTATAAGGGTATTTCTATCTTCACGTAACATTTGCCTCTCAATATCTTCTAATATTTTTGAAAGGTTCTGTATATTTTCTATTATTTCTTTTGTTTTTTCATTTTTGCTAATACTGTCTTCATATAACTTCATATATAACCTTGCCCTTGTTTCTTCAAAAACTATATATTTTTGGAACAAATGATCAGATGTAAGCCTTAATATCCTTACTATTAATTTATTTACATATGTATTGTTGCCTAACAGTATTTCTTCTAATTTATTAGGGAATATTTCTCCTTTTTCAAGTTTAAAACCAGACCATTCAGCAGCTATCCTTTTTCTTTTCATTATATCACTGTCGATATTATGAAAATCTGAATCTTGATAAAATAATAGGCATAGCCTTAAAATATTTTCATTTGGTAAAAGTATAAGTTTACCATAATCTTCATTAAATTCAGGCCATTTTTTTAATTCTGGAAAACTTCTTAAAACTTTGCTTTCTGGCTTTAATTTTAAAACATTATATTTAGCCGAAACAAGTAAATTTTTATCTAAATCCATTGTCCATAGTTTACATAACAAATATAATGATTTTGAACCAAAAAAAATTATACAAATAATAATAAGTTATTTAATCAAAAATAATTAAAGATTATTTTTCCAATGCATCCTTAAATATAATGATTCAACATATTCAATAAACAAATCTTCACATTCGATTAAATTATTAATAAGATCTTCTTTTGAAAGCTTATTATAAATAATTTTCCTATTATTAATAGTTTCTTTGTCCATATTATTATTGTTTTATTATTAATAATATATAACGTTACAAATATATAAAAAATATATTAAAAAAAATATTTAATAATATGATATAATATTAAATAATATATGTATTTTTGTTTTGAACATTAAACTAAAAAAATGGAGACTCATAAAGAATTAATAAAACAATTTGTACCCTATTATCGGGTATCAACAGAAAAACAAGGAAGATCTGGTTTAGGTATGAGGGGACAAAAAGATTTAATAGAACATTTTTTTAAAAATGATGAACTTGATGATTATGAATTTGTAGAAGTACAAAGTGCAAAAAACATTAAAGATAGGCCAGAACTAAAGATGGCGATAGAATATTGTAAAAATAATAATAAAACATTAGTAGTTGCAATAAGTGATAGGCTTAGTAGAAATGTAGAAGATGGTATTTGGCTTTTAAATGAACTTAATGGTAAATTATATGCCTGTGATATACCTACAAATAAAGGCAGTAAAATGGACAAATACGAATGGGTACAAAAAATAAATTTTGCAGAAAGGGAAAGGGAACTTATTTCAATAAGGACAAAAAGGGGATTATCTATGTCGGATAAACCAAGAGGAAGAGCAGGGGCAAAAGAATTTTCTGAACATAAAAAAAAATATATTAGTATAAAAATTAGTCAAACAAAAAGACAAAATTTTCAAAATAATGAAAAATATCAACTTACTTTAAATTATATTGAAAAACGTGTAAAAGAATTAGGGGAACAAGGATATTTAAAATATACAAATACAGGATCACAAAATGAAAATATGTTTTCTATTATTGCTAAAGAATTAAATGAATTTAAATTTGAAAGGGCAAGAAAAAATTCTATACATACAGAATATTCTACAAGAAAATCATATTATGAAAGAATAGTTAGAAAAACACCTGTTAATTTTTACGATTTATCAAAATATAAATTAAGATTAAGAAAAAAAGAACAAAATGAAAACAAAAAATAAAAAACAAAAAAGTATAACTCTTGATATTGAAATTTTTGAAAAAACAAAAAAACAAGCTAAAGTAGAATCAAGAAGTTTTTCAAATATGATTGAAATTATGGCAAAAAAATATTTAAATATTTAAGAATGGAAACTTATAATTTTTTATTTAAAAATAAAGAAAAAATAGATTCTTTAAGAAATTATTTATATAACAATAATCTTACACTCGAAGAAATAGATAAAAGATTATATGAATTTAGTAAATATTTTTATCTTAAAGGAGTAGATCATGGAAGTAATTTAGAAAAAGAAACACAAGAAAAAATAAAAAATTTTATTAAGAAAAAAAGGAGTAAAATATTTAATGATATTTTTAATAAAATATTAAATAAAAAATGAAAAAAAGTGTAAAAAAAGAAATCGAATTTTTAATCCAAGAATTGGATCTTAATTGCTCTGTTGAAGAATTTGAAGACAAAGTTAGTTGGATGCTTATATCTTTATCCCAAAATCTCTCTGAAGATTTTATCCTGGAGTTCAAAGATAAAGTTAATTGGATATTAATATCAGAATACCAAAAGCTTTCTGAAGAATTTATCCGGGAATTCAAAGATAAAGTTAATTGGGTATGTATATCTAAATACCAAAAGCTTTCTGAAGAATTTATCCGGGAATTCAAAGATAAAGTTAATTGGAGATGGATATCTATATACCAAAAACTTTCTGAAGGATTTATCAGGGAATTTAAAAACAAAGTTAATTGGGATTATATATCAATATATCAAAAGCTTTCTGAAGGGTTTATCAGAGAATTCCAAGACAAAGTTGATTGGGAATATATATCTTCATCCAAAAAGCTTTCTGAAATTTTTATCCGGGAATTTAAAGATAAAGTTGATTGGAGATGTATATCTCAACATCAAAAACTTTCTGAAGATTTTATCCAGGAATTACAAGATAAAGTTATTTGGCTAAATATATCTGCATATCAAAAACTTTCGGAAAACTTTATTAGGGAATTTAAAGACAAAGTTATTTGGGTATATATATCTGCATACCAAAAGCTATCAGAAGATTTTATCCGAGAATTCCAAAACAAAGTTAATTGGGATGATATATCTGCATACCAAAATCTTTCAGAAGGGTTTATACGGGAATTCAATTTAAAAATAGATCCAGGTAATTGGATTTATAAAGACAAAGGATTTAAGCTTAAAAAGATAAAAGAAACAGGGCTTTATGAATTTTTAGATGCTGACCATATCTTGGCATATAAAGGCATAAGATCGGACCGGTATTCAAAATTTAACTTCCAGTACCGATATTTAACGGGGGAAACATATGAATGCCACTGTGATTGCACAGATGATGAAAATTCCTTTGGCCTTTCTGCATGGACGGAGGAAAAGGCAACGGAACACTGCAACGAACTAGTAATAAAAGTTAAGATAAATGTTTCCGATATCGGCAGGATTGTCCACAATGGCGGGAAACTTAGGTGCTTTAAATTTACTGTATTGGATTAATTATTAAATATAAAATTTAGATGAATAAATTAAAATATAAAAATTATTTTGATAATCTTGATATAGATATGTCAAATAAATTTAAACCTATAGTTATTAATAAATCAAAGATTAATTATAATAATAAAATTATTATTAAAAATGAAAAATAAAATTATACATTATAGGGACGATTGGATGACCCCACCATCTTATTATAATAAGCTTAATAAGATATATAATTTCGATTTTGATCCATGTCCATTTATGCATAATGTTGAAGAGTGGGATGGCCTTAAAATTGCATGGGGAAAAATGAATTTTGTAAACCCACCTTATTCTTTAAAATTAAAAGTTGAATTTATAAAAAAAGCTTTGTTTGAATTTAATAATTTTAATAGAAAAAGTATATTTTTATTGCCAGTTTCCACAAGTACAAAAATTTTTCATAAACATTTAAAATATTTTCTTAATCCAATTAATGATTTTGTAGAAGGAAGAATCCCATTTATAGGATGGAATTCAAAAGGCCAAATGGTAAATTGGGATCTTATTGGAAAAAATACTGATGATACAATTGAATATGATGGAAAAATTATACCTCTTCATATAAAAAATACTGGACAAACAGATAATATGATTATAAAGATCATATAATAACAATTAAATTATAACCATGAAAAAAAGTGTAAAAATAGAAATCGAATTTTTAATTAAAAAATTGGATCTTAATTGCTCTGTTGAAGAATTTAAAGATAAAGTTGATTGGTATCATATATCTGTATTCCAAAAACTATCTGAAGATTTTATTCGAGAATTTAAAGACAAAGTTGATTGGAGATGTATATCTATACACCAAAATATCTCTGAAGGCTTTATTCGGGAATTTAAAAATAAGGTTAATTGGGGATGTATATCTATACACCAAAAACTTTCTGAAGGGTTTATTATGGAATTTAAATACAAAGTTTATTGGTATTATATATCTGAATCACAAAATATTTCGGAAAATATTATCAGAGAATTTAAAGATGAAGTTAGTTGGGAATGTATATCTGCATACCAAAAACTTTCCGAAAACTTTATTAGGGAATTTCAAGACAAAGTTTATTGGTATTATATATCTAAATACCAAAATCTCTCTGAAGATTTTATCCGTGAGTTCAAAGATAGAGTTGATTGGTGGGATATATCTGAATACCAAAAGATTTCTGAAGGCTTTATCCGGGAATTTAAAAATGAAGTTTATTGGGAATGGATATCAAAATACCAAAAGCTATCAGAAGAATTTATCCGAGAATTTCAAGACAAAGTTGATTGGGATGATATATCAAAATATCAAAAGCTTTCAATAAGTTGTATCCGAGAATTCAATTTAAAAATAGATCCAGACAATTGGCTCTACAAGAATAAAAAGTTTAAACTTGAAAAAATAAAAAATACAGGGCTATATGAATTTCTTGATGCTGACCATATTTTGGCCTATAAGGGGATAAGATCTGACCGGTATTCAAAATTTAACTTCCAGTACCAGTATTTAACAGGAGAAACATATGAATGCCACTGCGATTGCACAGATGAGGAAAATTCTTTTGGCCTTTCCGCCTGGACAGAAGAAAAGGCAAGAAAACACTGCGGGGAACTAGTAATAAAAGTCAAAATAAATGTTGCCGATATAGGTAGGATCGTACATGATGGAGGGAAACTTAGGTGCTTTAAATTTACTGTAATCGATTAATAATTAAATTATATAAAATTAATATGAATTGGGGAAAGATAAGGACTATAAATAGGCTAGCTATAGAAGATTTATGTAATTATCTTTCTTCAAAGTATTCTAAAAAATATGGTGTCCATAAAAATTGTTTTGTTTATATATATGATCGTAATAGGGAAATTTCAGTATATACAGGATCAATAAATTTCTTTGTCCCGGATAACCATATTATGGATTATTTAAGCGAAATATGGAATATATATATAAATATTATGTCAGATTTAAGGGAAAGTGAAGTAAAAAGATTTTATTTAATAAATTGGATGGAAAAAAAAGTTTTATATGCTACTGAACTAGAGGGCCCTTTTGATACTTATGATGAAGCATTAATAAGAGCATTTATGGATTGTTTTACAGTGATACAAAGAAAATTACGCACAAAAATTAATAAAAAAAATAAATATAAAAAAAAATAATTAATTAATAATTTTTGGTATTATTTCAATATAATCATTTTCTATATATATCCAATCACCACTTTCATTTATTGGAACCAAAGCTTCATATGTATATCCTTTATCTATTATCAACCATTTTTGTAATATATTATTATAAACAATATCATCTATAAATATTGTAGTATTTTTTATTTGATAATATAAAGAATCATAAGAAATAATAATATTCCCATCATCAAATATAGCTATATCTTCAAGATAAATATCTAATAATGGAATATATACTTTGTTCATTAATTAAAAATTATATATTTTTAGTTCAAAGTTTTTTTCTCCAATAGTTTCTAAAGCAAGTTTTATACGTTCTTCAGGAACCATTGATAATTTATCTGTAGAATATAATGATCCATATATAGATCTATCTCCTATGCATGAAAATCTTTGTGAAAAATTAACATTTTCATTATCTATTGTCAATATATTTCCAGATTTTGAAATTATTGCTTGACATGGAAAAAAATATTTTAATTGTTCAAATATAATTAAAGATAAATTTTCTATTGAAATATCTTCATTTATTATAATAGGTGATTTTAAAAGTTTAGAAATAATATTAGGCTTTGCAATAATACACATAATATATGAACTAGATTTAGGGACTATAATAAATGAATATCCATATTGAACACCATTTTCATGTGTTGGTGCAGCAATATAAGTTTTTTCTTGATAATTTATAGCTATTATAAAATTCATATTTTTATTAAAATTAAAATTATTAATATGCTTTTTCAGGTTTTCCTATTTTAATTATACTTTCATAATCAAGATGTAAATTTCTTATTCCTTCTTTTTTTGATGATTTGTTTACATTAAATAAGATACCATCCCTATCGCTTGCTGTTATTTCACCGGTTATTATATTTTTATTTATTTTATTTTTTGATAAATAAGTAAGTTCTATTAATTTTCCTTTATAAGGCTTAATTTTTCTATTATTATACATTATTTTAAATTTAAAATTATTAATCCAATACAGTAAATTTAAAGCACCTGAGTTTTCCCCCATCATGTACAATCCTACCTATATCGGCAACATTTATTTTGACTTTTATGACAAGTTCCCCGAAGTGTTTTATTGATTTTTCTTCTGTCCAGGCAGAAAGGCCAAATGAGTTTTCATCATCTGTGCAATCGCAGTGGCATTCATATGTTTCCCCCTTTAAATATTGGTATTGGAAGTTAAAATTAGAATACCTGTCCGATCTTATCCCTTTGTAGGCCAAGATATGGTCAGCATCTAAAAATTCATAAAGTCCTGTATTTTTTATTTTTTCAAGCTTAAATTCTTTGTCCTTGTAAATCCAATTGTCTGGATCTATTTTTATATTGAACTCCCGGAGACAACTTATTGAAAGCTTTTGATATATAGATATATAATCCCAATCAAATTTGTTTTTAAATTCCCTGATAAAGTTTTCGGAAAGTTTTTGGTATATAGATATACATCCCCAATCAACTTTGTCTTTAAATTCCCTGATAAATCCTTCAGAAAGCTTTTGGTATGCTGATATATGTCCCCAATCAACTTTATATTGAAATTCCCTAATAAAGTTTTCGGAAAGTTTTTGGTATATAGATATACATATCCAATCAACTCTATCTTTGAACTCCAGGATAAAGTTTTCAGAGAGTTTTTGGTATGTAGATATATATACCCAACTAACTTCATCTTGAAATTCTCTGATAATATTTTCCGAAATATTTTGGGATTCAGATATATTCCTCCAATCAACTTTGTCTTTAAATTCCCGGATAAATCCTTCAGAAAGATTTTGATATTCTGATATATAATACCAATCAACTCTATCTTTGAACTCCCGTATAAAGTTTTCTGAAAGTTTTTGTGATTGAGATATCCAAAACCAATCAACTTTATTTTTAAATTTCCTGATAAATCCTTCAGAAAGATTTTGGTGTATAGATATCCATCTCCAATTAACTCTATCTTGAAATTCCCGGATAAAATCTTCAGAGAGATTTTGGTTTTTTGATATATCATACCAACTAACTTCATGTTTTAATTCCCGCATAAATTCTTCAGAAAGAATTTGGTATACAGATATAGATCTACAATCAACTATATCTTTAAATTCTTCAACAGAGCAATTAAGATCCAATTCTTGGATTAAAAATTCGATTTCTTCTTTTACACTTTTTTTCATGGTTTTTTCATTTAAGTTAATTGAGATAACATATTATTTATATTAATTGACAAATTAATATTACAATTTTTATATATTGTTTTTTTTATATTATTTATTATTTTTTTATTATCAATAATATTATAATTTTTTAATAAAAAAATATTTAATGCTTTTTTATAAATAAAATTATATTTTTCTTTATATTCAAATTCTATTTCACAGAATTTTAATATATTTTTTTTTGCATGTAAAATAGTTGCATGATCTTTATCAAAAAATATAGCTACTTCTCTAAGGGATACCTTTTTTTTATATAATAAATATGTTATCCACATTGTCCATTGCCTAGCTTGTACATATTCCGTTTTTTTTGTTTTAAAAGATTTTTCATAATTTATATCTAATTCTTTACATATCATTTTATGTAATTTTTCCATAAATAAATAAAGATTTTCCATATTATATATTTTTAAGATTAAAATATTTTATTTATTAAAAGTTAATAATCATTAAACCTTAACCATTTTATAAGGTTTATATTCACCATTATAATTTAGTCTTTCAAGCATTCTGCTTGCTTCTTCGTATGTGCGTTTTCTTCCACTGTAGTGGTCTGGCATTTTATCTCCGTTTTTATCTAGTATTTCATAACGGGTACTAAAACTACAAGGATCAATATAAAGAACGTTTCCAAGTAGTATGGTAAAATAATATTGATTTGTAATAGCACCCCATCGCTCTTCACCTTGTTTAACAGTAATTCCATTACATTCTACTATTGTAGTTGGTACATCACCATATCCATTTTCAAAAATTATCAAATCGTATTTACGAAACTTACAAAAAAAATAATTCATCAATTCACTTAATCCATAATGCCTATCATTTGGGTTTTGTAAGTCATTTAACATTTCATCCCAACTAGCCCACTCCATTTCTTCTATTGGAGAAATAAATCTACGTCCCCAATAATCATTTATTTTTCTGTATTCTTCTAGCTTTTCACCATACGCAATTTTATCATACCATTTTCGCTTTAAATGTAGATGTAATATATTCCCAGTAGTTAACAAGGTATATAATTCATCACTAACCTTGTTTTTCAATCTAAGTATTGTTTTCATTAGTCCTATTATTAAATGTTTGTCGGCATTTGTCGTGCCAAAATCATATACAAATCGTTATCGTGCATTAAAACGACTTTACAACACGTAATATAAAACATACACTCACTTGCCTTTCTGCTTTAAGAATTTTTTACATGTTACTTTATCCCATTCTTTTGTTCCATATTCAAAACCCTTATCAAAAGAGTCTACAAGTTTGCAATAAGTGTCTATATGCGGTTCAAAATATCCACTATCATGTATTTTGTGTACGGGTTTTTCTGTTTTCATATATCGTTCGTTTTACGTTTCATATTACCATACGTTAAACTGATTAATTCTGAATGCTGTTTCATTAAATTTCAATTGTTCTTTTTGCGTAGTTTTTAACTGTCAAATTTTGGATATATTTTTTGACAGTTGAATTTATAAAATTATTCATATATAGTTATTTATATTAATAATCCGATATATAATAGTTAGCACCCATTTATTCCATCACCGTATCAATGTCATTTTTGGGTATATATCCAACCTTTTCTTCTGCACAAAACTCTCTAAATTCTAATGAGCGTACAGTTAATATTGAGCCATCTTTTATCCTTACCTTATCACGTCGCCTCAAATAATTACGAGAAACGGGTGCTAACACAGTATCATAAACCATTTTGGTTTCGGTGTTGTTTTGTTTTTTTGTTTCTTTTTTCATCGTTTCCAATATTTTGATATGTTAGTGTTTCAAATCCCAAACGGGTCATATACGTATCACGTTAAAACTCCACTTTATTATATTTATCATTAAATTCATCAAAATCAGATATTTTTGTAAAATTATGATCGTGTTTTAACTTTATATCACCAAGTTTTCCGTTTCTATATTTTCTAAATAATATTTCTAAAATACCTTTTGTGCTCATACCATCTTCAAACTCGGTAAAACCATAATAACTTGGTCTATATAAAAAAGATACTATATCAGCATCTTGTTCTATTGCACCACTTTCACGTATATCAGATAATTGAGGCTTTTTATCAATCCTTGATTCACAAGAACGGTTTAATTGTGACAAAGCAATAATAGGTATATCAAGTTCTTTTGCCAATATTTTTAAATTTCTACTTATATCGCTTACTTCTTGTTCCCTATTTCCCTTATTATTTGAATATATTAATTGAAGATAATCAATAAATATTATTTTTATATTATGTTTAATTTTTAACCTTCTTGCTTTTGCCCTTAATTCTAAAATTGTCATATTACTTGTATCATCTATAAAAAGGGAAGCCTTTTCTAATTTAGCTTGTGCCTCTTCTACTTTTAACCATTCATCAGAAGTAAACTTACCATTCATATATTTTTCTGATTCTATACCAGTCAATGAACTGTTTCCTTTTTTATATAGTTCTACTTTGCTCATTTCATATGAAAAATAGGCTACAGGTTCTTTAAATATTAAAGATATATTTATGGCCATTTGAAAAGCTAAAGTAGTTTTTCCCATTGATGGACGTGCTGCTATTATTATTAAATTTGTATTTTGCCACCCATTTGTATGTTTATCAAGATTTGATATACCTGTTTGTATTCCAGGGACATAATTGTCATTAATTGATAGCTCTTCTAAATTTCTTATTGTATCTATACCAATATTTCCAATTAATACAGGTTCGTTTATTATATTTTTATTGGTAATATTAAAAATACAGTTCCCTGCATAATCCAATGTATCAGATAAATCAATACTTTCATCAAATGCCCTATTTTGTATTTCTGTAGATACCCTTATCAATTCCCTTTGTATATATTTTTGTTGTATTATACGGGCATGGAATTCAATATGTGCGGCAGATGCAATCCTATCTGTCAATTTAGTAAGATAAGCTGGCCCACCTACTAATCCTAAATATCCATTTTTCCTTAATTGTTCTATAACTGTAAGTATATCAATTGCTTCATTTTTCTTAAATAAATCAAGTATTGAAGAATATATTTTTTGATGTTGGTCATGATAAAAACTTTCTGGCCTTATAATATCTATTATTTCTATCAAAGAATCTTTTTCTAACATTATGCCACCTAATACAGCTTCTTCTAAATCAATAGCCTGTGGGGGTATTTTACAAAATCCAATTTCTATGTTTTTGTTCATGGTATTTAAAAAAAAATTATTTATTTAAATTAAAGAAATACCGGGCATACAACATTTAAATTTCAAAATTTTCTTTTATAAATTTATTTAACGGTACTTCCCATTTTTTTGATAATTTTTGAACCCCGTTTACTGCTTTTATCAACGTACTGTCAGGCATGTTTAATTCTTGTTCAATAGCACGAATTTTCACAAACTTTTTATTTTTTTTTAACCAATCAAGCATTTTATTTATTTTTTTTATTAATCACCAAATTTATGGATAATTAAAATATAATCCAAATTATAAGATATATATTTTTATTAATTTATTTAAAATCATTGCTGCCCTGGATATCTTAATGTAGGTACTTTAGTAGGCAATTTATTTTGGATATAATCTTCTTTTTTTAGCGGATAAAAATCAGTCCATCCAGAATCTACTGTTTTTACAAGTATTTTAAGTGCTATTGAATAATCATTATTTGAATATTCTTTTATTTTGTTTAATTGTGATTTTTTTGCACGGGAAGTTAATGAAGCTTTCTTTTTTTGTTTTAAAGGCAAAAATTCATTTATCCAAATGTTTTTAAATTCATCTTTAAAAAAATCAAAATTTTCATAAATTTCAATGTCTTTTATTTGATCATTAGTATTAGGATATATATTAGTATTATAATACTCACAATTTTCGTTGAGAGGGCCCTCACAATTTTCGTTGAGAGGGGCTCTCAATTTTCGTTGAGAGGTGTCAATTTTCGTTGAGAGGTAATTATCAATTTTTATTAGCATATTCCAATTGATCCCAGTTTTATAATAACTCTTCCCCAATTCTTTTGATTTCGGGTGCCTTTCTAATATTTTATAATTTATAAGATTATTGATCCTATTGATAATCCCGGTTTTTGTTTTTATTTTTAGAATAGGCATATCATTGATAACTTTTGTATGCGATATCCAAAACCATATCCCATCGTTATCAGTATATTTATCTGAAGAAGGATAAAAGTTACAGATATAATCAAATATTGCCAAATCAATTATATCTAGTTTAGGAAAATATGTTTCACTTGCAATTTGATTTATGTTTATGAAATAATTCATTATTTTAATTTTAAATATTTAACATTTTTTTTCTTAATTGTATTTTGTTTTTAAACTTTATATTTAAAATATGCATATTTGTTATTTTAATGTGTCATATTAAAGACTTTATTGTGTTTTTATAGTCATGGTTAACTTTTATATTAAAACGTCTTATTTCGTCTTATTTTGATTAATATATGGATCGTATTTTTTATAATCAATTTTAGTCTCATAAATTATTTTACTCCCCAATTTTTTGTGTATTTCTTCATGTATAGGTTTTAAACAATCATAACAAAGATCATAATCCATAAATTTGTTATAAAATTTTTTACCACACTTTTCGCAGTACCTTATTTCTTGATATAATTTGTTTTTAACGCCCATAGGTATTTTTATAAATGTAACCTGAAAAATAGCCCACCTAAAAATGATCTATTTCGAACGACCGCCTCTATTACAGATATTTGAATGGGCTATTGGTTGATCCTGCGTTCTCAGAAGGTGGGCTAATAATATACTAGTTTTGTAAAAATATTTTTGAAATATCTTCTACCTGAAACCCAGCAGCTTTTTTATGCCCACCACCGCCATTTGATTTGGCAATTACAGAGCAATCAATTTCATCTTTTGTAGTATAAAGAGAAATATTCCATTTCTTCCCATCAAATTGAAACGGCATCATAATATCATGTTTGCTTTCATCGTAAACGCTTTTAAAAACATCCGAATTAAACCCACCCCCATTTAAGCAAATTGCACGCAATCCATTAAATTCTGTTTCAAAAGATGCTTTTTTACATTGTAATTCGTTTACTTGGGATTGGTATTTCAATATTGTCAACCCTTCATTAATTATTTGCTTAACCAAAGCTTCGTTTTCAAAAACTTCCACAGGGAATGAATCAACACTATTACAATAAATTCGCATTCCGAACTGGAAAGGAAGTATTTCGTTTTCCCACCTTTGTTTATCAGAATTTCGCCAAGTATCATATTCACCAAGTAATTTAACAGCATATGGCATTTGTTTTTCCGGGAATAAATGCTTCCAAGTACCTTCACATGCTGCAATTCCATTTTCTAAAACAGCATGGCAAAAACTTTCACCATTTCCAACAAATTCTTTGTAGTCATTTATGGCTGAAATATGATGATCTATCCATGTAAGTTTCCAATTGCTCAATTGTGCTATTTTAACCATAGTTTTCATCGGAAGTGAAACATCTGCCATAATAATAGCTTCACCAGTTACTTCTTGTTTAAATGGCTGTCCGTAATCATATCCAATCATTTTTGCTTCTGGATATTTTAATTTAATAATTGCCCCACTTGTGAAGCCGTCTAAATCTTTGTTGTGATAAATACCAATCATTTTATATATTTTTAATTTGTTAAATTATTTAGTAATTCTTTTGCTTTGGTAAACTGTTCTTCTGTTCTTAAATTTCTTATGATAGAAAATATTTCATATATTTCATCTGCATCTGTTTCGTGAAGTTCTTCTGCTTTTTCCCCATAACTATATCTTATAGCCTCTAACCATTTATTCCTAAATTTTTCCCCAAATTTTAGATATCTGTTAAATGTTTGTTTTACTTCTTTTGTAATAGAATTATTCCCAATTAGTTCTGATAATAATCTTTGGCTTACTTCTTGTACCACCAATATTGAAGTAAATATTTCATTGTTTTTTTTATCTTGTTTCATAATTCATATGATTTACACCATTTTGCATTTATACTAACATTAATTTTAAATAGGCTACAATATCCTTTATTATAATTTATACAATTTCTACAAGAAATTTCTTTTTGTAAAATATTAATTGCTAATTGATATTCTTTTATTTTTTCTTTTTCATTTTTAATTACAGATTTTACCATATGATTTTTATCTATAATTTTTTCCCAACTATCAAGTTCTTTTTTAGTTGATTCAATAGCAATTTTTAATATGGATATTGAATTTTTCATTTATTGTTTATATCTTGCCAAAATTCTAATATATTTATGGCCAATTTATATTCTTTTATCATTTTATTTTTTAAGGAAAGTTCTTTTTCATAATTTGATATAGGAGGAACATAATTTTTAATTTCTTCTTCCAAACATTTTAGTTCTAATTTAAGGCTCAAAATTGGTGAATTAAATTTCATGATAAAATATTATTAATTTTTTTTAAAAAATACCTATACTAAAATCAACATCATTTATATTTTTTAATCCTTTTTCAACTAATTTTAATTGTTTATTATAATAATCCTTCATTGCAATTAATTGTTCTTTGCTAAATTTATAGCTCTTTAATTCATTTTTTATTTCATTTAGGTTATTATATCTTTCAACCCCTATCCTTTCAATTAATCCGTCCCTAAACCCGTTTTCATTGCCATGGCCATATTTATTACAATATTTTAATTGCCCAAAAACATTGTCAGGGTTAAATATTAATCCAATATATAATTCAGCTTTAAAAAAATGTCCTGCATCATAATCTGAAATATTGAATGGCAATTGTTTATTGCAGCAAATACATTTTTTACCATGATCACGTATCCTAATTAATTTTTGAAATGGTTTCCTGGCTTCTTGTATACATGATGCAATTGTTTTATTTTCAAGTTTTTTATTTTTATTTTCAAGTTTTTTATTTTTATCAGCTCTTTTTTTTCCTAATAATTTAGATTTTTCTAAAATTATTTTACCTTCGGATGTTTCCAATAACCATTTTGTATAACATCCACATGATATTCCTAATCCATATTTGAAATTAGGCTTATCATATTTAATTTTAGGTATAGATTTATTACACCCTTTATAATTTTTTGCTTTACCAGTGCCTTTTTTACATATTTTATAATTTATCAATTTTATCATATTTTTATTTGTATTTTTCATTTTAAATATGTCCTATAATTATTTTTAGTTAATCGATTACAGTAAATTTAAAGCACCTGAGTTTTCCCCCATCATGGACAATCCTACCGATATCGGCAACATTTATTTTTACTTTTATTACCAATTGGGAACAATGTTCCCTTGCTTTTTCCTCCGTCCAGGCGGAAAGGCCAAAGGAGTTTTCATCATCTGTGCAATCGCAGTGGCATTCATATGTTTCCTCCGTTAAATACCGGTACTGGAAGTTAAATTTTGAATACCGGTCCGATCTTATTCCTTTGTATGCCAAAATATGGTCAGCATCTAAAAATTCATAAAGCCCGGTTTCTTTTATTTTTTCAAGTTTAAACTTTTTATCTTTATATAACCAGTTATCAGGATCTATTTTTAAATTGAATTCTTGGATAAATTTTTCAGAAAGTTTTTGGTATTTGGATATACATTTCCAATTAACTTTGTCTTGGAATTCACGGATAAAGTTTTCGGAAAGTTTTTGGTGTATAGATATATATACCCAATTAACTTTGTCTTTGAATTCTCGGATAAATTCTTCAGAAAGCTTTTGGTATTTGGATATATACCACCAATTAACTTCATTTTTAAATTCCCGGATAAATCTTTCGGAAAGCTTTTGAAATGAAGATATACATTCCAAATCAATTTTATATTGAAATTCTCTAATAAAGTTTTCAGAGAGTTTTTGGTATGTAGATATATATACCCAACTAACTTCATCTTGAAATTCTCTGATAATGTTTTCCGAAATCTTTTGGGATTCAGATATATAATACCAATTAACTTTGTTTTTAAATTCCCTGATAAAGTTTTCAGAAAGTTTTTGGTATTTGGATATACATCCCCAATAAACTTTATCTTGGAATTCACGGATAAAGCATTCTGAAAGCTTTTGGAATATAGATATATCAAACCAATTAACTTTGTCTTTAAATTCCTGGATAAAATCTTCAGATAGTTTTTGGAATACAGAGATATGATACCAATCAACTTTGTCTTGAAATTCTTCAACAGAGCAATTAAGATCCAATTCTTGGATTAAAGCTATAACTTCTTCTTCTACACTTTTTTTCATAATATTAATTTATTTTTTATAAAATCCTTGAAACCTTATTATATTTAAATATTCTGGTGATTTTATTAAACCATCACCCCGGCCATTTAATGCCTCGGCACCTGGTTCATCTATTACTACCATAGAATCGATATCTTTAGGTACCCTAAAACATACTTGTACAGGAAAGTTTACCTTGGCATCTCCGGTTATAACTTTTGTGGATGCACGTTGGGTAACAGCTATTATCCTAAAACCTAATGATCGCCCTTTTTGTAATAAAATCTTTAAATTTTCCTCAAGTGTTTTTTTCCGTCCAACAACTTTCATTTTCATTTTAGGAATAGGATCAGATATACTATCACCAAATATGCCTTTAATTTTTTTAGGGGCATAATATCCATCCTGTACTTCCTCTATTATATCCAGTTCTTTTCCTTTCTTTGAATTTGCAACTGCATCTGCAAATTCATCAAAAAATATTAGTGTTGTTTTTTTTGACCCAGATTTTACACGTAATTCCATTTCTTCAACTAATAACATCATTTGCATTTCAATATCTTCAATATCATAAAATACCTTGACATTGTTTATAGAAGAATAATCTGTAAATTCATATTTTGGATCAAATATATATATATCTTCTATGCCCCCTAATAATGCATATTCAACTGTTGATTTAATAAAAATAGTCTTTCCGGATCCGGTTGCACCACACACAAGCATATGTGGAGTAGAATGGTTTTCA
>Ga0307423_1000568_pt1 | contig 24822 bp, 20 predicted proteins | sample SalMarWE160310MG_FD_202154 | JGI IMG/M metagenome (GOLD analysis project Ga0307423, IMG submission 202154) | Salt marsh sediment microbial communities from the Plum Island Ecosystem LTER, Massachusetts, United States - WE1603-10 | ecosystem: Environmental > Aquatic > Marine > Intertidal zone >...
GTCCGAGACCCAGGCGTCGCCGTGGGCTGGCGGTGCTGGCGCTGGCGCTGGTTTGGGGCTTGGCCGCCGCTCCGGTCTCGGCTGCCCAGACGGTTGAGACCGTGGGCCTGGAGGAGATGACCGTGATTTCCACCCAGCCGGGCGTGGAGATAACACCAGACAAGACCGTTATTAAGATGGATGAATTCCAGCGGCCGGCCGGGGTGCGTACGCTAACCGACGTGCTCACCGAAATCGGCGGTGTGGACGTCCAGCGTATCAATCCTCTCATGGCCAGCCCGGGCGACGAGGTGTCTATGCGCGGACTCAACGAAGGCCGCATGGTCATAGAAATAGACGGCCGCCGCATCAACCATACCGGCCACTCGGGCCGCTACATCGTGGACTGGTCCACGCTTAACATGGACGATGTTGAGAGCATCGAGATCATTAGGGGAGGGCACTCGGTGCTGCATCCCTTCGCCATTGGCGGCGTTATCAACATCAAAACCAAAAAGGGCAAAAAAACCGCAGAAGTAAAGCCTGACATCAAAGTGCAAGGCGGTTATGGCTCTTTTAACACCAAATACGGCGCGGTGAGCGTAAACGGCGGTGTGGGCAATTTCATTGGTTACAACTTTTCCTACTCAGATGGAGAAACTGACGGCTATCTGCGCAATAATTTCCAGAAAAACAAAAGCGTTAACGGGCACATAAGCTTTTATTTGCCCAAGGATATGCAGCTTAGCTTCAGTGTCAAGCACTCCAACGTGGAATACGGCTATCCAGTGCTCAACGACCCCTCGCGCCCGGATTGGAATCCGGACTATCCCACCTTCAAGGGGGACGCCGACCAGTTGCGCCACATACCCCCCACCGCCCAGATGCCCGGCTATCCTATACCCTATTGGAACCGCGATACCACCTACCTGGACGTGATCTTCACCGCGCCGGTTTGGGGCGGCGAGTTCAAGCTGCACGGCTTTTCCACCGAGGGCAAGCGCTGGAATCATTATTACCGGGGCACCACATTTAATAATGATTTTTCCGACGATTTAACCCGCGGGGTGATCGCCCAGATGAGCGATTTGAAGGTGGGCAAGTATAACACTCTGACTTTTGGCGCGGAATATCAGGAGCTTGGTACTCCGAATCAGGAGAACCAGACCATTGGCTGGCCCAAGATAGAGAACGCCACCTACCGGGTCACCTCGTTTTATATCCAGGACGTGATCCGCTTTGGAGCCTGGACCATAACTCCGGGCGTGCGCTACTACCACGTTGATATGGACACTTATTACGCCTGGTTCGAAGACGGCAAGGAAGAACCGCAATTTCCCACGTCCGGCAAGCATAATGAAGAGGACGGGTTTTATCCAAGTCTGAAAGCTGATTACCAGCTTAACAAGATGACCAATCTTTACGCAGCGGTGAGCAGGTCCTACCGATTGCCATGTCCGTGAGACTACTACTGGTGGGCGCGGTGCGCCCGCGAGGACAATCCCATGTTGAAGCCTGAATCAGCTTGGGAATATGAACTAGGCATTATCCAGGACTGGAACCCCTACAGCTATCGTGCTGCGGTATTTTACTATGATATCCACGACTTCATCAATGACAACGGAATCACCTCGCCAGGCACCGGCCTTGGATCCGACTGCCTCTACAACATTCCTCACGTAAAACTCTACGGCTTTGAGCTGGAAGCCTCCTTGCGTCTGGGCAAGCGTTTCCAAGCGACCGCCTCATATGTGTATCAGCAGGTGGATGCCGACGAGACTCGGTACGACGAGGAATGGACCTATTACCTGCCCGAGCTTCTGCCCAAGCACAAAGTCAAGTTCCTGGGCCGCTACGAGGCGTGGAAAGATGGATTTATCCAACTTTCCGGCCGCTATGTGGGCGAACGCCAGGCCCAGAAAGGCGAGACCCTGGACGCCTATGTGGTGCTTGACGCAGGGCTTGAGCAGCGTTTCAAGCTGGGGTTGATGGAATTCACGGCCGGAGCCTATGTCAGCAACCTCTTGGGTGAGGAATACCAGGAGCAGGCCGGATATCAGATGCCGCGCCAGGTGTACGGTGTGCGCCTGGCCGCGAAGTTCTAAAGGAGCATCAATGAGCAAGCGTGTGACCAATGTTTTGATGGTCTTGTTTTTCAGCTGCGCCGTGGCGGTGCTGGGACTTGGCCCCGGGGCCGCCCCGGCCCAGGCCAAACAGGGTAAGTTCTATATCATCGGCACCGGCCCGGCCGGGCCTCAGACCGCAACCTTGCAAGCCCTGGAAACCATGCAGCGCATGGACGCCATCGTGGCTCCCAAGCGGATGGCCGAACGGTTCGCCAAATACATCGGCGGCAAACCCATAGTGGCCGACCCCTGGCATAACATCTGGACCTACAAGGGCAAGCCTTACAGCAAACTCACCCCCGAGGAATTGGCCGAGTTCCGGGTGGAGCGCTTCAAGAGCCGCGACCGCGTTGTGGCCAAAATCAAGGAGTTCATGGCCCGGGGCAAGGACGTGGCCCTGCTGGACTCGGGCAACCCCTGCCTGTTCGGTCCCAGCCATTGGTATGTGGAGCAGTTCGACCGCAAGGACATGGTGATAATTCCCGGCATGGGCTGCGACGCGGCGGCCATGGCCGCCCTGGGCCAGAGCACCATCCCGGCCCACGGCGCGCGCATGGTGGTGCAGACAGCCCCGTTTTTCCTCATGGACCGCGCGGCGCGGCCTGGCATGGGCTTTGATCCCGACACGCCCGATTCCCAGCAGGTGCTGGCCGACTTGGCCCGGCACGAGCATACGCTGGTTCTGTACATGGCTCTCAAAGACCCGCTTAAGCTCTTCAAGGCCCTGGGCCGCCACTGGCCTGCGGACATGCCTGCCGCCTGCGTATACTGGGCCGGCTATCCGGACAAGCAGCGCGTGGTGCGCGGCACGGTGGGCGACCTGGGGCCCAAGCTGGCGGCCGACCCGGAGCGGATGATGGGCCTATTGTTCGTGGGCCGCTTCCTGAAGGGCAAGCCCTACGAGGCGGCTATGCGCCGCCACCAGGGCGGCGCTGATAAATAACGACTCTGGGCCGGGGTGCGGCCCGCGCGGCCCCGGCCCTCAAGTAAAAGAGACGGCTATGCGCAAATCCTTGCTGATTACGATCCTGTTCTGCGGCTTGGCCCTGGTCATAGCCCCGGCGGCCCTGGCCCACTTCCTTTGGCTCAACCCGCCGGCGGAACGGCTCCAAACCGGCCAGCCTGTGGAGGTGACCATCGGCTGGGGCCACTGCTTCCCAGCCTCGGAAGAGTGCAACGCCGCCAAGATCGGGCCGGTGCGCGCCCTGGGTCCCCAGGGCTGGCCAGCCAAGCTGGCGGCCAAAGGCGGTCTGGCTTATGAGCTCACTCCGAGCCAAAAGGGCTGCCACTTGGCGCTGGCGGCCTATGCGCCCGGCTTCCTCACCAAGACCCCCCAGGGCTATAAGCACCAGGACAAGACCGGCCTGGCAGAGGCGCGGGGCTGCTTTCACTACGACCTGCGCGGCAAGGCCTTGCTGGCCGTCCCCGGCGCCAAGGGTTGGGGGCAACGCGCGGGCGACATACTGGAGCTGGTTCCCCAGGCCAACCCGGCCGACCTGAAGCCCGGCGACGAGCTGCCGGCGCTGGTCCTGTTCCAGGGCCAACCCCTGGCCGGGGTCCAAGTCCAGACCACCCACGCTGGCTTCAGCGACAAGCCCAACCAGTTCGCCTGGCAAGGCAGCAGTGACGCCCAGGGCCTGGTGCGGGTGCCGCTCAAGGCCAGCGGACCGCAGCTTATTGCCGTGACATACAAGAAACCATATCCTCAGCCTGAGAAATGCGATGAATTGATGTACAAGTACACCCTCACCTTCCGCCTGCCGTGAACGCAGTGCACGAAGTCCTGGTTAGCCCGCGGCAGGCACCGACAGGTCCGGCGCGCCGCGCGAGGCCGCCAGCCTGGCCGTGGCTATGGGCGCTGCTGGCCCTGGCTGCCCTTCTGTGGCCCGGGACGACGGCCTGGGCCGCGCCCGCCGGGCGGATCGCGGTCATCGACCTGGCGGGCCGCCAGGTGCTCGCGCCCAAGAGCCCCACGCGCATCGTATGCCTGGGTCCGGGTTGCCTGCGGCTGATCGTCTATTTGCAGGCACAGGATAAGCTGGCGGGCATCGAGGGGTTGGAAAAGCGATTCCCCAGGGGCCGGCCCTATTACCTGGCTCACCCCGAGCTTGGCCGCTTGCCTGTAATCACACCTGGGGGCGTGGCGGGCATCAACCAAAAGCCCGACATGGAGAAGGTGCTTAAAGTTAGACCACAGGTCATCTTCGCCACCTATCTGGAGCGCAGGGTTGCCGACGAGATCCAGAGCGTGTTGGGGGTCCCGGTGGTGGTTCTAGCCTACGGCGAGCTGGGTTCCTTCGAGCCCGCCAAGGTGGCCGCCTCGCTCCGCTTGGCCGGGCGCATCCTGGACCGCCGCCAGAGGGCTGAGCAGGTGCTCGCCTTCCTGGAGTCCAACCTGGCCGACCTTAGGCAGCGCGCGTCCGGCGCTGGCCCTTCGCCGTCGGTCTTTGTGGGCGGGCTGGGCTTCAAGGGCGCCCAGGGCCTGGGAAGCACCAACGCCGGGTACCTTCCCTTCACTTGGCTGGGCCTTGACAACGTGGCCGCCTCCCTGGGCCGCAGGGGCCGGGCGATGATGGCCAAGGAGCGCCTCCTGGCTCTCGACCCGGAGGTAATATTCATCGACGGCGGGGGGCTGGCCTTGGTGGCGGCCGATCACGCCGCACGCCCGGGCTTTTACCGCGCCTTAAGCGCCTTCAAATGTGGACGGGTCCACTTGTTGCACCCCTACAACTGGTACGCCACAAACCTGGGCATCGCCCTGGCCGATGCCTATGCCATAGGCAAGGTGACTCATCCCGCTGGCTTTTCGGATGTAGAGCCCGCATTGAAGACCGATGAGATATATTCTTTTCTGGTGGGCCAACCCGTGCACAGGCACATGGTGGAGCAGTACGGCGAGCTGGGCGGGCGTCCGACTTTTCTAGGAGAGAAAAAGCCATGAACCGGGACAAAGCTCTATTCTTCGACGGCCAGGTGGGAGAGCCGTGGGCGGCGGAGGAGTACGGCGATGGGGAAGCGCCCAAGCTGGCGCGGCTGGTCAAGGAAGCGGGCCTGGGCCCCGGCCAGAGGGTATTGGAGCCGGGCTGCGGCACCGGCCGTCTCAGCGAGGTGCTGGCGCGGGCGGTGGGCCCCGCCGGCAGTGTGCTGGCCCTGGACATAAGCCCAGCCATGACCGAGGCGTGTCAGCGGAGGGTCGCGGCTCTGCCCCAAGTGGATGTCCGCTGCACAGGCTTGGAGGAACTCGACGAAAAGCCTGGGAGCTTCGATGCCGCGGTTTGCCACCAGGTGTTCCCTCACTTCGACGACCAGCCCCAAGCCATACGAAGACTACACAGCCTCTTGCGGCCAGGATCGGTGCTGCTGGTGGTCCACTTCATCAATCGTGCGGAGATAAACGACACCCACCGCAAGGCCGGAACCGTGGTGGAGGGAGACCTGCTTCCCGAACCGGCTGAGATGCGGCTCATGATAGAGGAGGCGGGGTTTTCGCTGGAAATGTTGGCCGACGATGATCTGGGCTATTTCCTGCGGGCCCGCAGGATTTGATGTCTTCGTAATTTGACTGGCCTAGCTGCAGCGTGCCCGAAAACAAGATCAAGCAGGTGACCGCTTTTCATTTGGGTTGCAACCAATTACTGTGAGCTTGGCCACTTCTCAAGGCGATCAGGCTCGCGCAAAAGCTTGCCCAGATTAATGGTGAATGGTACAAATTAACTTAAGCCATCCTGAAGGCTGGCATTTGAGATATTGAGGCGCGGCGTCGACGCCCGCCCAGCGTAATAAACGAATACGAGGCCAAGAAGGTCATCAGGCCGCGCGGCATGTGCGGTTTGGTGGCCTTTTTTGTCCGGGTAAAAGAGCAACCCTAATGTCATGCACCCTGGAATATCTGAGCGGCCAACCCGGCGAGCTTAGCGGCCTATACAAGGCGGGCCTCAAGAAAAAGATCGCCCTGGGCCTCGGCCTGACAGCGGCCACGGTGGTTTTAGGGGTGTATGCCCTGGCCGCCGGCTCTTATGACCTGGGCCCGCTGGATGCGCTACGCTGCTTGTTGGGCCTGGAGAGTGGCGCCAACGCGGTGGTGGTCTTGGGTATCCGTTTACCGCGTATCATCGCGGCCATCATCACCGGCTGGGCCCTGGGCTTGGCCGGCCTAGCCACCCAGACGCTTTTAAGAAACCCCATGGCCTCGCCCTTTACCCTTGGCATTAGCCACGGCGCGGCATTCGGCGCGGCGTTCGCCATCGTTTTCCTTGGCGCGGGCACCACACGCGAGGCAGCGCTCCGGGTGGGAGCCATGAGCGATTTTTTCATCAACAGCCCCTACGCGGTTACGCTTTTCGCCTTCATGGGGGCCATCTCGGCCACTTTGGTAATCCTGCTCCTGGCACGCTTAAAAAAAATGTCGCCCGAGGCGGTGGTCTTGGCCGGGGTGGCACTCACTTCATTATTCGTTTCCGGCACCATCCTGGTGCAGTACTTTGCCACCGAAACCGAGATAGCCACGGTGGTTTTCTGGACCTTTGGCGACGTGGCCCGCTCCAACTGGCAGGAGATAGGCTTTTTGGCCGTGGCCACCCTGGGCATAACCCTATATTTTTCGCTGAAACGCTGGGACCTGAACGCGCTGGTCGCGGGGGCTGAGTCGGCCCAGGGCCTGGGGGTGCGGGTGGAACGGCTGCGCCTCGAGGGCATGGTTCTGGCCGCGCTGGCCGCGGCCCTGGCCACCGCCTTTCACGGGGTGATCGCGTTTTTGGGCCTGTTGGCCCCGCACATCAGCCGCCGACTGGTGGGTGCGGACCACCGGCTTTTGGTGCCTTTCTCCGGCCTGGTGGGCGCGCTGCTTCTGTTGGCCGCCGACACCACCGGGCGCGTAGTGGTGGGCTCAGGCAGCCTGCCGGTGGGTGTGCTGACCTCCTTCATGGGCGCTCCGCTGTTCCTCTACCTTTTGCTCAAGGGGCAGCGGCCATGATCCTGGCAGTTGACGGGCTGACCTTCAGCTACAACAGCCACGCCGTGCTCCAGGGGGTGAAGTTTGATCTTCCCCAAGGCGAGGCCATGGGTATCTTAGGCGTAAACGGCGCGGGCAAGTCCACGCTGCTTAAATGCCTGAACCGCATATTGAGGCCCCATGGCGGGGTGGTGATGCTCGACGGACGGGACATGGAGCGCATGAAGCCCAACCAGATTGCCCAGGAGATGGGTTACGTGCCCCAGCGCCACGACCGCGACAATCTCAGCGTGTTCGACTCGGTGCTATTGGGCCGAAAGCCCTATATCACCTGGCAGGCCACGGAAAATGACCTGGCCGTCGTGGAGAGGGTGATTCACAGCATGCATCTGGAGAAGCTGGCGCTCCGCACAGTCGACACTCTGAGCGGCGGCGAAGTGCAAAAGGTCCTCATCGCCCGGGCTCTGGCCCAGGAGCCTCGGGTGATGCTTTTGGACGAGCCCACCAGCAACCTGGATCTTAGAAATCAGCTTGAGGTGATGGAAATGATCAACCATGCGGCCCACGAACACGGCATCGCCGCGGCGGTGGCCATACACGACGTGAACCTGGCGGTCAGGCATCTTGATCATCTTTTGATGCTCAAGGAACAACGGGTGTTTGCAATCACCCCGGCGGAAGAAGTGAGTACGGAAATGATCCGGGAGGTATATGGCATTGAGGTTCACATGAGCCGGGTGGAGGGCCGCCCCGTGATCATACCCATGAACATGGCATAAAAAATTTGGAGACACTTTGATGAAGACGCTGAAATTCATCGCTCCTTTGATTTTGCTTGCATGCATAGTTTGCGCCCCCGGCCTGGGCCGGGCAACGGATATGCAGATCACCGACATGGCCGGCCGCAAGGTGTCAGTGCCCGTCAACCCCCAGCGGATCCTCTGCCTGGGGCCTGGTTGCCTAAGGCTCATCGTCTACTTGGGGGCTCTTGACAAGGTGGTGGGAGTGGAGCGTTTTGAGAGGCGCATGGCCGGACGCGCCTATTACCTAGCCCACCAAAAGACCATCGACGCACTCCCGGTGGTGAGCCCGGGCGGTCCTGCGGCCATCAACAAGAAGCCGGACCTGGAAAAGGTGCTGGGGGTGCGGCCCCAGGTGGTTTTCTTCACCATGCTGAAACCGAATCTGGCCGCCGAGTTGCAGGAAAAGCTGGGAATACCTGTGGTGCTTTTAGACTATGGCCGGGTGGGCAGCTTCAGTGATCTGATATACAAATCCCTGCGCGTGGCCGGCAAGGTCCTAAGCCGTGAGAAGCGGGCCCAAGAGGTGATCGCCTACATAGAAAAGGGCAGGGCCGATGTGTCCCAGCGCTGCAAGGGCCTAGCGGGCAAGGGGCCCAAGGTGTATGTGGGCGGCGTGGGCTTCAAAGGCTTTCACGGCATCGACAGCACCAACACCCAATACGTGCCCTTTATGTGGACGGGCGCTATCACCGCGGTCAAGAGCAACTCCAAGCGCTCCTATTTGTTTTTGGACCGCGAACAGCTGCTGAAGCTGCAACCCCAGGTAATATTTCTTGACGGCGCTGGCTTGGAGATGGTCAAGACCGACTATGCCAAGAAGCCTGATTTTTACAAGGCTCTCAAAGCGTTTCAACAAAGCAAAACTTATATCCTATATCCATACAACTGGTATAGCACCAACTTGGGTACCGCTTTGGCGGATGCCTATTGTATAGGTAAAATACTCCGCCCCCAGGGCTTTGAAGATGTGGACCTTGTGAAAAAGACCGACGCCATTTACGAGTTCTTGTTGGGAAAGCCGATCTACAGTGATATGTCGCGGCTTTACGGTCCTCTGGGCGCCAAGCCGCCTTTTATAAAATAAGGAGATGCACATGGGCTGCTCACTTAATCAGGAGTTGATCGAAAAGAGCAAGGAGTTTCACGGGCACTGGTGCCCGGGCCTGGCCATTGGCATCAGGGCCGGGGAGTGGGTGCGCAAAAACCTCGGGACGTCGACAGACGAAGAGATCGTGGCGGTGGTGGAAAACGACGCCTGCGGGGTGGACGCTATCCAGGTGCTCACCGGCTGCACCTTTGGCAAGGGCAACCTGATCTACCGTGACCAGGGCAAACACGCCTATAGTTTTCACCGCCGGCGCGACGGCAAGTCCGCGCGGCTGGTGCTGGACAGCCAAAAAATGGGTTCCGGTCCCGATGAAAAAGTAGCCTTAATATTCCAAAAGGACTTGCAGGGCGAACCCTTGACCGACGAGGAGAAGGAGGCCCTGAAGGCGTTTCGCATGGGATGGGCCAAGGCCATCATGGAGGCGGACTTGGAGGACGTATTCGAAATAAAGGAGGCAGGGCCAGCCCCGCAAAGGGCGCGCATAATCAAGTCAATCGAATGCGCCGAATGCGGCGAGCCTACCATGGAGACCCGCACCCGCAATATGTTCGGCCAGACCTTGTGCCAGACCTGCTTTGAAAAAAAGGAGCGGCGCGTTTAAGCGACACCTGCCTGTATTACAGGGCCCGGCTTCACTACCCCTTTTCCTGCGGGCAACAAAGCCGGGCCTTTTTTCGTCTGTGACCTGACCCCTTAAACCAACGCCAGTTATTGAATTAGTCCCTAAGGCTGATTTTGCTAGAAGGAATGCTGTGGCGCAGTCCAATGCATAGCATCGTGCGAAGTGATTTCATGGCAGGCAAGGGGTGCAAGTTAGTACCGGAAAGTTATTGTAACTAATTGATATTCAGTGATTATTCAGCAATTAGGAGCCCCTTCCGCATCTACTTTCAAATAATTGCCTTTATTTCAGCTAGTTTCAGCAGTTCTTGGAGGGACCCCCCGGTCCCCCTTGTTAGGTACAAAGGAAAGACCATTGTCTAATATTGCCAATATATCAATACTTTAACCATAATAACATCGCTCAGGAAAATCCGTCTGAACCCCTGAAGTAAATATGAAGTGATTTGGCTTAAAGTTTTTGTAAAGCCGATATACAAATAAAATTAGGTGCCGTTAAAACCTCGCACGATTTAATTGAGCATATGCAAATGAGTGTGGATGTTCCCCTTCATGGTCTGATTTCACTTAGCGAAAGGCTTTCAGGCCTGCTCTGTCTACATGTTTTATTGCCATCTACGATTAGTCGGCACTTGACTAGCTAATGTGTGAAGACATCGAACTTCGCATCGCCATCAGGGAACCTAACCAGATTTGGATGGTGCGCGATGAACAGTATCGGCAAGCAATCAGACCTCAGTACTCAGATAAATACTAAGAGAGTTTGGGCGAAAATCCATCGATTCAAGGAACGAGGCATCATACCTGCGCATTGGTATTGACTATGGGTATACATGTCGATCATCGATATTATAGATTTGACTTATTTCGTTAAAACGAATAGATATTGATGTTTAATATATTTATTTAAGTTAACCAGTTATCACACTTCATTTACAACCACATTATACTGTTTCAGAAAATATAAACTTCAATTAAACATAGTTAAATACATGTCGTACCGTTTTTAGATTTAGACATAAAGGTATAAAATAAACTTAATTAATACACGGTTTATCATGCAGAATATTGGGATAAACCCGTTAGATTATCAGGCTATTCTAAAGTAAATTATCGACTGAGTTATATGCAAAATCTTTCTTGATAAAGATAGGTTAATCTGAATCATGCGGCACGCTTTTCACATACTTGCTCAAGATAAGCGGCCACCCACATCTTCGGCATCGCCCGTTTTTTCCCAGGAAACATCCCACGAGCCTCACGCAATCCAGACCCTAGGCATGGGCAAGGTATATCCCAACGGCCAAAGGGCGCTGGCAGAGGTTGACTTCAATTTGGGCAGCCATCAAATCTGTACGGTCATTGGGCCATCAGGGGCGGGCAAATCAACCTTCCTAAGATGCTTGAACCGGCTCATAGATCCCAGCGAGGGGACCATCAAGCTATATGAGCGCGATATCACCAAGGCCAGCGGCAGGCAGTTGAACCGAATCAGGCAAAGAATTGGCATGGTCTTCCAGCAATTCAATCTGGTCCCCAGGTTGTCGGTGCTCAATAATGTTTTGGCTGGCAGGCTCCGCTTCAATAACGGTCCCTTGCGTTATTGCCTTTCCACCTTTCACGTCTTTCCCAAGCAGGAAAGGGAAATAGCCTTCGAATGCCTGCGGTCCGTGGGTATCGCTCATCTGGCCTTTAGAAGGGCCGACACCCTTTCCGGCGGCCAGCAGCAGAGGGTGGCCATAGCCAGGACCCTGGCCCAGGAGCCCGACGTGGTGTTGGCGGATGAACCGGTGGCCAGCCTGGATCCCTTTAGCGGCGACAGGGTGATGGAGATCCTCCACGGCATCAGCTCGGACAAGCGTATTCCGGTGATCGTGAGCGTCCACCAGATTGATTTTGCGCGGAGATACGGCAAGAGAGTCGTTGGCTTCGCTCATGGCCGCATTATGTTCGACGGCAAGGCGGCTGATCTCGATAAAGGCACTTTAGAAAACATCTACCGCAACTAAGAGGGATGAAGGAGCGCGACATGAAGAAGCTGATATTCCCGGTAATGACGTTGATTCTGGCACTGGTTGTAATGGCCCCGCTATGCGCCGGAGCCAACCCCTCCACCTGGCCCAAGGAAGTGCGCTTCGGCCTGATGCCCAACGAAGGCGGGGGCGATGTCATAGACCGGTTCAAGCCGTTGATCGATCATTTGCAGGCCGTGTTGGGGGTGAAGGTGAAACCCATCAGCGCCTCGGACTATGCCGGCGTCATAACCAGCATGGCCCACAAGCATCTGGAGATCGCCTATCTGGGACCCAAGAGCTATGTAGAGGCCGCCAACATCGCAGCCGCCCAGGCAGTGGTCCTGGAGACGGTCACCGCGGGCAGCAGGGGCTACACCGGCATAATCATCGTGAAAAGAGGCTCGCCCCTCAAAAACATGGAGCAGGCCAAGGGGCATGTGTTCGCCTTTACCGAGCCTAATTCCACTTCCGGCTATCTGGTTCCCATGGTGCTTTTCAGGCGCGATCTCAAGGCGGACCCCAACCAATACTTCAAGAAAGTGCTGTTTTCCGGTTCCCATGACGCTTCCATTCTGGGCGTAAAGAACGGCTCCATAGAACTGGCGGCCACCAATGATCTCATGCTCAACCGCGCCATTGAGAAGGGCTTGGTCAGCATGGAGGATTTTGACATCATCTGGAAGGGCGAGTTGATTCCGGGTTCGCCGATATGCGTGCGCGGTGATTTGCCTGAAAGCTTCAAGGCGGCCGTGGCCGGAGCCATGCTGAGTTTCAACAGCAACAAAAGAGGCCTGGCAAAGCTGCAAATCGCCGGATACGCGCCCGCCAGCGACGCTGACTACGATTCCATCCGTTACCTGAAAAAGCTCAAGGCCGAGCTTAAAAAGAAGAAGAAATAAAAAGTCATGGTATTCGGTCCGGAGAAGGGGGCTTCCAAGGCAGCGGGCGGTCATCCGCCCGTGACCCTGGAAGACCTCGCTCCGCGGTCAACGCCAAGCAAAAAAGCGGGGCGTTGGCTGCTGGCGGCGGTCATGGCCGGCATCTTGGTGTTCAGCTACGTGTGGTGCGAGATCAGCCCCATGAAGCTTTGGCACAAACGCCAAAACGCGGTTGAATATCTATTCGGCAGGCCCCTGACCGAATCCGACCGGCAGGCCGCTTGGCGTCAGGCGCAAAAATTGCCCGAACTCATGGCGCACGAACAGGCCCGGTCCCAAGTGCTGGGACGCTACCGGGAACTCCCTTCCGACCAGCGTCCCGGTATTGTGCGGATGAACCGGGAAATAGATAAACTGGGCGCCCAGCTTTTGGCCGCGCAAGCCCCCGAGCGGCAGCGAGAACTTGTTCAAGAGGAATACGCACGTATAGTGGAGGAGAAAAAGGGAGGCTATTTCCCCCCGGACATCCGACCGGACCGCTTGCGTAATTATGCCGTGGCCATGCTGGAAACCCTGATGATCGCCGTCTGGGGCAGCCTTCTGGCGATGGCCGCCGCCATCCCCCTTTCCTTGCTGGCCGCCAAAAACACCCTGGCCATTCTGGCGCCCGGCCAGAGCCGGTGGCACCGTATGCTCAGGTGGCTGTCCTACAGCGTGATAAGAAGAGTGCTGGATTCCTTTCGTGGGTTTGACATGTTCGTCATGGCTCTGATCTTCGTGGCCATCATCGGCCTGGGGCCTTTTGCCGGCATCCTGGCGCTGTTTTTTCACACCACCGGCATCCTGGGCAAAGTGTTTGCCGAGGCCCTGGAGGCGGTTGATCCGGGCCAGATGGATGGAGTGCTTTCCACCGGCGGCGGCGCGGCCCAAACCTTGTCCTTTGCCGCCTTGCCCCAGGTTTTGCCCACCATCATCAGCTACAGCCTTCTGCGCTTTGAATCCAATGTGCGCAGCGCCACCATTTTGGGATTCTGCGGAGCGGGCGGCATAGGATTCCTGCTCTTCGACAAACTCAGAGGCTACCTCTACCACGAGGTATGCACCATGATGATCATGATCATTCTGGCGGTCACCGCCATTGATTTTGTCTGCGCCAAACTGCGCAAGAAATATATTTGAGAAGGCGGCCGCGGCGCGCCCGCCCCGGCCAAGGAAAGACGCAGGCGATGCACCATCTTGTGTTCCCCATCAACGCCCTACCGTCCTGGCAGTGCGTACCAAACGGCATAGATGAAATACTGTGGAGCGCCGACCTGAAGGCCCTGGCCATGGAGCGCTATTACCAACAGGTGGATGCGGACGTCTGCTACTTTTTGGGCGACATCGGCATACAGGCCGAGGCCATGGGGGCTCCCCTTATCTATGCAAGCTCCGCCATGCCCTCCGTGCTCGCCCCGGCCCAAACCGTGGCCGTTCCCCGCCCGGCCGAGGTACCCCGCATGAAGGTTAACATAGAGGTTATGCGGCGCATGGATCAGTGCCTTCCCGGCAAGCTGCGCTGCGCCCAGCTCTATGGGCCCTTTACCGTAGCCGGTCAGATAGCCGGAGAGGAAAACCTGCTGCGCATGCTGAGCGAGGACCCGGCCGGGGTAAAACGGGTGCTGGCCAAGACCTTTGAACTCACCAGGCGCTATGCCTTGTCCATGCTGGAGGCGGGCGGGAACCTGTTCTGGATCTCCGATCCCTTTGCGGTGCTGCTGCCGCCGGATCTGTTCTGGGAATATGCCGGCCGCTACCTCCGGGATCTCTACGCGCTGTTCCCGGAACTCCCCACCATGCTGCACATATGCGGAGACACCACGCCCATAGTGGCGGACATGGTCAGGACCGGCGTAAAAGGAATAAGCTTTGACAATTGCATGCACCTGATGGCCATAGAAGACCAGGTGCCGGATCATGTGGCCATCATCGGCAACATAGACCCGGTGGAATGCATTGAATTGGGCTCTACCAAGGATATCGTAGCCCAAACCAACGGCCTGGTGGCCATGATGAGGCAAAAGGACAACTTTATTTTGAGCACTGGCTGCGCCCTGCCGCCCGGCACTCCCCTGGAAAACGTCAGCCTGTTCGTGGACACGGGCAAAAAGGCTCTGGCCGCCGAAACCAGCGACGCCAATACCACCTACCGGAACATAAGCAGCGCTGTTTTTAGCGGCGATCGCGGCGGGGCCAGTGAACTGGTTGACCAAGCCCTGGCCCAAGACCGGGATCCCCTTGCAATCATCAACCAGGCCATGGTCCGGGCCATACGCAAGGGCAGCCTGTTGTACGATGAGAGAAAATGCCACCTGCCCGCCATCCTGTTGATGGTGGACGCCTTTTACGACGGCTTTCAACGGTTGGAGCCCCTGTTGCCTTCCAAGAGCACAGAACACAAAAGCACTGTCATCTTGGGAACCGTCAAGGGCGACATCCATGAAATCGGCAAAAACCTGGTGCGCATCTTCTTGGAGATCGCTGGTTATAAAGTGGTAGATTTGGGCGTGAATGTTGATGAAGACGCCTTTTTACATGCCTGGGACCGCCTTACCCCGGACCTGATCGGACTTTCGGCCTTTACAACCCAATCCCGCAAACAGATGGGCGTCATCGTGGATAGCTTTAGAACCAGGGGCATTGATCAAATGCCCTTCATGGTGGGAGGAGCGGCTGTGACGCCGGAGATAGCCCGTTCTTTGGGGGCCCAGGGATACGCCAAGGACGCCCGCCAAGCAGTCCGCCTGGCCGATAGCCTTTTGGGAAAGCCATGAATAACCATAACGCAACCGGTCAAAATATCCCGGAACGCCTGCGCCGCTATCTGCAAGCGCCGACAGAAGGCAAGGCGGTCCGCCTGCTGGAAGAGCTCTATTGCGAGGCCTTGGAACTGACCCAGGCCCTAACCTGGAGCTGTTCCGTGACCAGGCCGGAATTCTTCGAGTCTTTCGCGCCGTATGCCGAACAAAGCTCCGCCCTGACCAAACTGCTGTCCGACGCGCACCAGGTGTGGCTGCTGGCCGCCACCATCGGCCCGGACCTGGAAAACAAGTCACAGGAATACTTCGAGCGCAGGGAGACCTTTCGGAGCTACATGCTCGACCGCATGGGCAGCTATCTTGTGGAACAACAGATACAGGCCCTGGATCACGAGGTTAACCAAAAGTGCCTTGAGGCGGGTTGCCAATGCACGCATCGCTTCAGCCCTGGTTACGGCGATTTTTCCATCCAGGCGCAATCGGTATTCGCCCGCTTGCTGAAAGAAGCCATGCCTGCCCTGAGTCTGAGTTCTGGTTGCATTTTTTTCCCGCAAAAGACCGTAACCGCTGTAAAGGGTGCCTCCAGCCTTAGGGCTGCTGCTTGCTGATCAAATGTTAACCGCCTCCATATACATCAAAAAAATCCTTTGGCAATTACTTGGTGCCTGGAGCAAGGCCCGCCCCCACAGCATTCATCCTGGGAGGTTCATCTCAACAAAGTGATTGGTGTGCGGAAAGTGATTATTGCACTTGATCGACAATTTCTATTTAAAATTTATCCACCTAATTTATCGCTTCCCTTGAAGTGATTTCATGGCAGACAAGAGGTGCAAACTAGTACCGCCAAGTAATTATGAGTAAGCGATTTTGGGCGATAATCCATTAATAAGACCCCCATCCGCATCTGCTCTCATAAAAACACACATATTTTAGTAACTTCTGGTGGCCAGAGGAGGCATCCCCCGGAGCCCCTCGGAAGTTACAGGCGACGGGCCATTGACCAATATTATAAATATATCAGAGTGTTAATTATGTCTAAATCGCCGAGGAATATCCTTCTAATCCCCTGAAGTAAATATGAAGTGATTTAGCTTGGAGTTTTTGCTTTGTCAAAATCCAAATACCCAGCGCCGGGATAGAGAGCACAATTGGCCGAATTAAAGCCGGGGTAACGCTCACACAGACTAAAGGCAAAAAAGCCCGGCCCCTTTTATGGGGAGCGGGCCGTGTTGTTTGCGTGGCTTTTTGTATTATTCCACCGAGGGCGTAAACTCCCGGCCGTCCAGGGTGAGAATCTTGACAGAGCTGCTCTCCGAATGCTTGCAATACACATCGTCGAAGCCGGGCGCGCAGAAATCGCCAACCGCTTTCACCTGCCACTCGGTGGCATCAATCGGGCCTTCAATGATGGCGCGCTCTTAAAGGAACTTGCCCGCTTGCATGAGCCAGACCTTGACCGCGCCGCTATCCTCACACACATGGAGTCAATTTTCGCTCATATTGACCCAAAGGTGATGAAGGCAGATATCTGTGAAACACAAATGCCTGTTCATGTCCATTTATACATGCAATTTCATCGCTCATCAGGGCGTATCGGATGAGGATGTCAACTTTAGTAAAAAATAGTTCTCTATACATTTTTCGGCCGCCAAAGTTCGTCAAGTTCTGGATAGCCAATGATTTGGTTTTTTCTGCAGAATCTACTAACTGAATGCAACCTTCTCGATTTCCCAAAACCTATCAACTACCAACTCTTCTATACTTACCGGTACGGCCATCGCCTCTCGTGAGCGGCAAATCATCTTATCTCCTATAATAATAAGCCGGAGCCGGATGTCTTCATACCATACCGGCTACGGCCACAGGAGGGTACTATTGCAGTCCGCCAATGGTGGCGGCGCTATGAACCACGCTGCCGAAGAACATGATCCTTCCAACCAGTTCACCAAAGACCACCAAAACAGGTACCCACACCGCAATCTTTTTCATAGCTGCCAACGCCACCAACGGGATCACAAATTCCAGCACTATACGCGCCCAAAACCAGCCGGAAGATAGGAAGTTCTGGCCGGTCATCTGGGCGGCCTTATTGCCCGCCAACCACATTGAAGGCAACAACAAGTTAATCACCAAGCCCACGATCAGGCTCACCGCCAGCACCATGGTTAAGGTGGGTTGCAACTTGTCATCGGCAAAATAGCTGGCAAGGGCGGAACCCAAGATAAAAGCGGTGAGTAAAAATAGCACCAGAGGCGAGATGTTGTTCAAGGCCGGGAAGCCGGGCGGCGCATAGACCATTCCGGATACCAGCACCGCTATGATGCCCACCGCAGCGGCGATACGCCCCAGGAGTGAACCAGTTCCGCTTTTAAGCAAAGTGAGCCAGGTGGCGGCCAACAGAGCTCCAAACACACCGAACGCCAGCACTTCGCGGGAAAGCCAAGAATTGCTCAGATGCGTCAAGGTGAGCACACTGCCGCCCGGGTGACCCAAGTGGAAAAAGCTGGCGATAAGGCCAGCCACCAGCAAACATCCAGCCACCAGCCAGTGGGTTTTCAATTTACCCTCAGACGGTCCTTCGGCCGTCTGAGGACGCAGGGCGGCCATTATAGCCAGGCCAACGGCCATCTGGCCCAGCATGGTGAATAACACCAGGGAAAAGTCCTTGATAACCATTTCACCCTACCTCCTTATCACCCTGGGTTGGGATGGAGCCCGGAAGCGGACCGATGGATTGAGCGCGGCGAACTTGGGGAAACCGGCAATATATTGCACCGCCTCGGGGTCCGCAAACTGGTTAACATCCACCAACTGCAGCGCCTTGGCCGGACAGCCCTGCACACAGGCCGGTTTGAGACCGGCATCCAAACGCTGCCAGCACAAACTGCATTTCTCAGCTTTTTTAGCCACGGGGTTGTAACGGGGAGCGCCATAGGGACAGGAGCGGATGCAATTGCCGCAGCCGATGCATTTGTCCTGCTCATGCACCACCACCCCATCCTTGTCCCGCTTGAAATATGCCTTTACCGGGCAGACCTTCAAACAGGTGGGATTCTGGCAATGGTTGCAGGCCAAAGAGAGCCAGGCAGACTGGCGGTGAGGATAAATTTCCTCGGAGACTGGATACACCTGGCGCCACACCACTTCCTTCTCCTGGTGGTATTGGTTCTTGCAGGCCATGGCGCAGGAGAAGCACCCGATGCAGCGCTTGACATCCACGAAAAATCCCAATTGTTTTTTGCTCATTGCAATCCTCCCTACGCCCTGGCGATATCGGCGAACTGGTCATGGATCGCCACACCCGGCGCCCCGGTTTTGTACTTGCCCATGTCGGCCGGGGTGTCGTCCACCAGCGCTTGCACGTTGTATGGGTTCTTGTTGAACCAGGCCTCATACATCAACAAGGTGTCAGGCGGCACATTGTCGGTGATCATTGCCTTGATGGTCATCTGCCCCACCTTGCTGGAGACCTTGACCATGTCTCCGTCGCTGATGCCCTTTTCCTTAGCCAAGGCCGGATTGAGGTAGACATATGGCTCAGAGTTGAATTCCTCCATCCAATCCAGGTTCTGGAATTGCGAGTGAATGTTGAACTTGGAGTGGGGAGTCAGGAGCCGGTAGGGCCCGTAGGGCTTGCGGCCATCCATGTACTCCGGCAGGGCCTTGTGGCCGTGCGTTGCGCAGAGTTCGCTCTTGAACTCGTATTTCTTGGATGGTGTGGCGAACTTGAGACCCGACCAGGATGCCGAACTGGCCAGCTTGGCCTTCACAGGCCCCTTTTTCAAATCCTGCCAAGAGCTGATGCCGAAGAGCTTGTAGATACCTGCGTTGAACTCCTTTTCCATCCATTTCTTAGTATCAATCTTGGTGGGAAAGGTGCAGGAACCCGGCGATAGGCTGTTCATCTTAGCTGATAGCATGGAGGCGATCTCGATGTTGCTTTTGGATTCGAACATGGGTTTGATCGCCTGCTCATTGATGGACAGCCAGTAATGCCAATAGCTGACGTTTTCAGTCCATTCCTCAAATAAGGTGGTCACCGGCAGCACGATGTCGGCGTGCTCCACGGTCTGGTTGAAGAACTGGTCCACCACCACCACCATCTCAAGCTTTTCGAATGCCTTTTTCATCATGTTCAGGTCAAAGTCCTGGCTGAAAACGTTCTTACAGGACGCCCACAACATGCGCAGCGGCGGTTCCTTGGCCTCCAGAATCATGCGGGCGGTCTGGTTGATGTTCACCGCCCGGTCCGAGTACTTGGCCGGCTTGGCCCCCTGGCCGGTGTCGAATTCGCCCTTGGGGCCGGTCTGGCCCAAATATCCCTTGGAGCCTTCAGGCTGCTTTTGCACCAGGGCATGGTAGTTAAAGCCCCAGGTGAATAAGTGGCCATAGCGGGCTCCGCCTCCCACCTTGCCGATGTTGCCGCTCATGGCAACCAGGGCGTCTATGGCCCGCACCGTGGCGCCGCCATTGACATGGCGCTGCAAGCCGTAGCCAATCCATATGGTGGCGGGCTTAGCCTGGGCGAACTCCTCAGCCGTGCGCACTATCTCTGCAGCGGGTATGCCGCTCTTTTTAGCGGCCCATTCCACGGTGATGTTGCTTTTTAGATAGGCCGCGAAATCTTCCCACCCGGTGGCATGTTCGCTGACAAACTGCTTATCGTACATACCCCTATCCAAGAGGTGGCGGCACATTCCCAGGGCAAGAGCACCATCCTCACCGGTTTTGACCTGCCAATATTCATCGGATTTGGCCGCGGTTTGGGTGAAGACCGGATCAATGCAAAGGACTTTGGCGCCCCGTTCTTGGGCGGCCGTGATGAATTTCATGGAGTGCACCGAACACCAGGCCGGATTGGCTCCCCACAAAATTATATAGCGGGCGTCCACCATATCCTCGGGATCATTGCACCACATGTTGCCCATGTCATAGTTCTGGGCGTCGATGCCGGCCGGCCAACAAGGCGTGCCCACGAAACGGGTAGTGTAGCCCAGGGAGGACATCATGCCCTCCACACCGTAATTGGTGATGCCGAAGTTGCCCGAATACTTGGTGAGTCCCAGCCCTAACAGGGAATCGTCCTTCTTTTTGATCTCCAGGATTTTTTGCGCGATGCGGTTCAACGCGTCGTCCCAACTAATGCGGCGCCACTTGCCGCTGCCGCGCCCCACTTGCAGCATGGGATATTTGACACGGTCAGGACTATAGATGCGGCGCGGATAGGAGAATCCTTTGACGCAAAGAGCCCCGTCGGTGAAGCTGGATTCCGGCGCGCCCTCAATGAACTGAACCACTCCATCCTTGACAAAGGTCTTGATGCTGCAGGTGTCGTAGCAGTTGCGCGGGCAGGCGTTGCGAAACACCTGGTAATCGCCCTCATAAACAATGCCCGCCTCGCTGGCCACGGCCCTGAGCAACCCGCCGGGAACCCCGGCCAACACTCCGGCGGCCAGAAGCCCCTTGAGGAACTTCCGCCTGTTCAACGGGCAGGACAGGGCTTTTTCCACTTTGTCCTTGTTGTAGGTTGCCATGTTCTTGCTACCTCCCGGTTAATTGCACGGCGGGCCGGCTGAGATCGCGGGTAAGCACCGCGGGCGCCAGCCAGCTTCGCTCAGACTCCAACCAATCCGCCAGTAGATGGACTGCCCCGGCGATAGGCCGCGTCAAGTTGGATTGGTTTAATACTTTTTCGATAAAGGCCGGTACCCACAGAACCAGATGTTCGGCCATGAAGTATGCATACAGTTCGCTCAGTTTGTGGTCGCAGACATTGAGCAACGACTCGCGCAGCATTATGCAGACATCCAACTCCAGGCTGAGATGATCGTCGGGCAGGGCGTCCTGCCAGGGCGAGATGCAGCCCAACATCTGATAAAAATGGCGCACCCGTAAAGTGGATTCGGCCATCAAGCGCGGCTCGTTTTCCAAATACAGCGATGCATAAGGCGGAGCCGCCGGCGGAGCCGGCCCCACGAAGAGTCGGTTAAAGTCGTATTCCACTTCGCGCCAATCCTGATGCTCCAAAGACAAGCCGCCCAGGGCGGCCAATCTCCTGATCGCCGCCTCCAGGCTCTCGGCATCCGGTCCGATAAAAAAGTCCCTCAATGCCCCGAGGGTCAAGCTAGCGATGTCCACGGCTATATCTCCCTTTGGGTGGGCAGGCACAGCGCTTTGGGCCGCTATGCCCGGCAGTCTAGTTGGGCTCACGCTGTCGCGGGTTTTTACGCTTCACTTCTCCAAATAAAGGCGTTGGATTGCCCGCACTGCTAATGGTGACATTGTGAAAGGTTTTTTAGGGGTAAGAAAGGGGAGACGTTGGGGAAAAATCGGGTATATCTATATACCCGCTATCTTGCTTCTGTCAGTCTTTGAAGATAGATAAGTGTGCAGATTCACCCCGCGGCCCTGCAAGCCTAATTTTCGCCTGATGCTCTTGCGGTGGGTTTGCACCGTGTCATAGGCCAGGTTGAGCGTGTTGGCGATCTGCTTGGAGCTGCCGCCGGACAGGATCATCTGGCAGATGCGCATCTCGGTGGGGGTAAGCGTGAGCAAGCGGCCGTCCAGTTCCTTAGAGAAACCCTTGGTGAGCCCTAAAAGTTGCTGCTTGAGAATCTCCAAATAGCTGGTCCGCAAACCGGCCGAGCGCTCTTTCTCAACCTTGTCCAGGGCAGGTAAAACCAGGGTTTCGATTTTGGAACTAATGTTTCGTTCCATCTCAATTTTTTCCTGGTCGATGCTTTTCATTACATGCTTCAGGGTCACGTTCATTTCAGCCAATTGGCGCTTTTCCTGCTCCAAGTTGCGCAGCAGAGCTTGACGTTCAGTGATATCGCGCACCACCACATGAAAAACCGTACGGTTTGACAGGTCCACCCGGTTTATGGTCATTTCCATGGGAAAAGTCCCTTGGTCGTTCCGCCTGCCAGTGAGCTCGCCCATCCATATCTGGTCGTCGTCCATACTTTTTATAACCCGGCTCAGGGTGTCCTCCACCCCTGGCTCCGATATTTGATGGCAGCCCAAACCTATCAATTGTTCCCGATGGTAACCGAAGATATCGCCGGCGCGCTCATTGGCCTCGGCGATTTGCAGCGACGTATCCACCAAGAGAATGCCGTCTCCGGCCGCCCTGAACAACGAGCGGAACCGTTTGCTGGATTCCTCCAGGGCCCGGGTGCGCTCAGACAACCGTTTCTCCAGTTGCTCTCTTTGATTAACCACGCAGCTAATGTTGTTCAACACCAGCATATAGCCGTCTTGGGCCAGGGACACTTCATTCAGCGGCGATATCTTGAGCACAAAAAAGATGCCTTCATCAAAAACCGATATTTCGTGGGCTTGACCCGGAGGGTAGTAGCGCAACACTTCCTCCAGGTCGCGGCCCTCCAACTCCAGCACCCGCCAGAAAGGCTCACCCAAAACCTCTTCCGCCTCGTAATAATCCTGGACCGTTTCGTTAGCCTCCTGGATTATTCCCTGGTGGTTGATGATAAAGACCAAGTCACGGGTGCCGCAAAGAATATTTTCGTATTTATTTTTCTCCAAAGTGAGACGCCGGTTGGCTTCGCCCAGGCTATCAAGGGTTTCTTTTTGGGTGATGGCGGCCCAGTCGCCCACAAAGATGCTTTCCACCGCGTCCAAATAGCTCCTAAGCATCTCAGCGGCTTGGCGTTTGCTTTGTTGACTGCCGGGCGACCCGGCGATTATTTGTTCCAAGCTGTGGGTAAAGGTTTTAAAACAGCCCAAATACATCTCGAAAGTTATGCCGCGGAATCGGTGGCGCCGTGCCTCCTGCACCGCAAAGTCGGCAAAACTCCGGTCCGAGGTGATCATTTCGGCAAAACTGGGGACTTGTTTGTCGCTTAGCCAATTGAATAAAGGATTCAACACTCCCCAAAAGGCCTGCAGGCAATCGCTACGTTTGGCAGTGGTGTGCTCCAGATAGCCAGCTTCTTTCATCCCGACAGTCCAATTATGCAGAAATTGGTCCAGCTGGTTCTGAAGCTCTAATATCAATTCACCCGCTTCAGGGGACATGGGAAATCCATCCTGGCTTGTTTGGCAATCATGACCTTTTTTGATACTAGTTATAATAAATGTATCAGCCTAAACACCAGGGCCGCAAGCTCGGGAAAGACAAGGAGGCCGAGATGTGGAACCATAAATTGTGCGTTTGGATATTTGGCCTGTTGCTTTTGGCTATCGCATCTAACGCACCCACGACCGCTCTCTTGGCTGGAGACAACTCAGCTGCGCCTCCCGGCGGTCTGTGCCCCTTGACCAGCGAGGAAATAAAGGCTGCCTTGGTGCGTAACTCCTACAATGGCCATCCCAACGCGCCGCTTAAAATTGGCCTGCGCATGAGTCCAACCGAGCCACCTGCAGGCTATTACTATACTTCGCTGGTGGATGTGCTCAGTTCACCGCCGGGAGACGAGCCAGAGGTGCTGCCGGGTGTGCCTGAGATAATGATCAAGTGCAAGCAGGCGGGCCACTATCTGGTGCGGGTCAGAGTTAATTTAATCGCCAAAAGCAGTTGCGGCGGCGTGAAAGCTAAAATGCTTATGGATGAGAAGGTGAATCTCAACATTAATTGATGACTGTACGTCGTCAGCCCCTTTGGGACTAAATTGACATTTTGCTAACAGACACATTGCCTGAGTATTGCCGGTTTAATCAGCTCTTCATTTAGGGGCTGCAACCCCATATTTAGGCGCCGTCTTCGGCGCATGGTTTGTTCCTTCACCCAATTCCTAGCTTTGGTTATTTCCTTACAAATAACTCTCACCTTTCTAATTATTGCTTATATATAAGGTAGTTATGCTGATGTCGATGACGAGGACGCAAATTGGGCTTGGGAAGAGTCCCATGGTATTTTCGTAGTAAATAATAGATGTTAAGCCTATTGTGATTCAGGGCCCCCACAAAAAACTTTCACCTTCTTTTCAGCTAAAAGGCACCAATTATAGCCAGGTTTAAAAATGATGGCCGGATCGCAACTTTTTGGACCGGGCGACACATCCCATATCTTGTTGCGCGGAGGTGTTTCGGCCACAACTAGTTGAGTGGACGATCTTTGACTCTACAAAAAGCTTTCACCTTTATCCAAATACCGTTCACCTTTGCCCAAATTGCATTCACCATTTGCGGCTGCATTTTCCTTGCCCTCTATGAACTTTCGCCTCCTGTTGTTTTTTACTCAGATTTTGTTTTGAGAAGAGAAGGCTGATCCTCACCGTTGTTCATCGTCAGCAAAAGTGGCACAGGGTGGACGGGAAAAATAAGTTAGAGGTTGACCATTAGGTTTTGGTTCCTGGAATCTGGTCTTGAGTGGAGAGGAGACCAGTGATGGGCGCGAGCAACGTCATTAGGGAGATAAGGCGGTCGACCAGGAGACGATTTAGCCCCGAGGAAAAGATCCGGATCGTGGTGGAGGGCCTCAGGGGTGAAGTTTCGGTTTCCGAGCTGTGCTGTCGCGAGGGAATTGCTCCGGCGGTTTATTACCGCTGGTCCAAGTCTTTCTTGGAGTCAGGCAAGAAC
>Ga0307423_1000570_pt1 | contig 24792 bp, 22 predicted proteins | sample SalMarWE160310MG_FD_202154 | JGI IMG/M metagenome (GOLD analysis project Ga0307423, IMG submission 202154) | Salt marsh sediment microbial communities from the Plum Island Ecosystem LTER, Massachusetts, United States - WE1603-10 | ecosystem: Environmental > Aquatic > Marine > Intertidal zone >...
GCATGGTGCGCACCGATCATATCCTGTTCATCGCCGCCGGCGCTTTCCATATGTCCAAGCCGGCCGATCTGGTGCCCGAGCTGCAGGGCCGCTTCCCCATCCGGGTGGAGTTGAAGGCGCTCACGGCCGAGGATTTCGTGCGCATCCTCACCGAGCCCCAGAACGCGCTCATCACCCAGTATGTGGCGCTTCTGGAGACCGAGGGCATGGAGCTGAGCTTTGGCGACGACGCCATCCTGGCCATCGCCGACATCGCCTCACGGGTGAACGAGGGCACCGAAAACATCGGCGCGCGCCGTTTGCACACGGTGATGGAACGGCTTTTGGAGGAGATTAGCTTCACCGCGCCGGACCGCGCGGAAAAGAGGGTGCATATAGACGCCGCTTATGTGGAGGACAAGCTAGCTGATATAAGCAAGGACCGCGATTTAAGCAGGTATATTCTGTAAGAATCAGTTAGAGCGGATAGCGGAATTCCAGTAGAAAAAAGGAGCACGGTTCATGGCGGCACGTTTCACGCGGGCGTTCATCATTTTTGCGTTCATCATCACGGCGGCTCTTTGCGCCATTAGCGGCCCTGCCTTGGCGGCGGACGAGGCGGGCAACAACTACATCGCTCTGCGCGGCGGCTTGGGCAGCATCCAGGACGCCGAGCTAAAGGTGGAGGGCATCGACGGCCTGAAGCAAGATTTCAAGGACGCGCGCGGCGTGAGCCTGGCCTATGGCCGGCGTTTTGCGCCCTGGTTCCGCGGCGAGTTGGAGGTGGGCTGGCTGGGCATGAAGGCTGACAAGTTGAGCTACCAAGGTTATGAATTGGACCTGGGCGACTACAGCGAGCAGCACTTTCTCTACGGCATGGTGAACCTGATCGCAGCCCTGCCCAACGCCACGCCCATCACCCCGTTCGTGGGCGCCGGCATCGGCATGGCCGCGGCCAAGCTCAGCTATGACCTCAAACGCGGCAGCGATCAGCTTAGTTCCGACAGCGTGGACAACGTGCTGGCCTATCAGCTCATGGGCGGCGTGATCCTGACCCCGGTCTCCAACCTGAGCCTGGAGCTCAGGGGCCGCTACATCGGCTTCGGCAGCCAGAGCCAGACCGAGAGCTTTGAGGGCCAGGACATCTCCATGGAGCTTGATAACACCAAGGTGTTCATGGTGGACTTGGGAGTGAGGATCAATTTCTAGCACCATTATGCGCGGCCTGTTTATTAACTCGTAATCGGGGAGCCCATAGGCATGAGCGACCAAGCAAGCTTCCGGGCCCATACCCTCATCGAGGCGCTGCCCTACATCCAGAGGTTTTCCGGCCAGACCGTGGTGGTTAAGTACGGCGGATCGGCCATGAAGGACGAAGCTTTGAAAAAAAGCTTCGCCCTCAACGTGATCCTTCTTAGGGAGGTGGGCATCTACCCGGTAGTGGTGCACGGCGGTGGACCCCAGATCGGCCAGCTCCTGGAACGGCTGGGCATCTCCTGCGAGTTCGTGGAGGGCATGCGGGTCACCAGCCCCGAGGTCATGGACGTGGTGCAGATGGTCCTGGTGGGCCAGGTCAACACCTCCATCGTGGGGCTCATCAACCAGCACGGCGGCAAGGCGGTGGGCATCAACGGCCACAGCGGACTTTTGACCCAGGCCGAGAAGATGACCGTGACCCGGCAAAGCGCCGCTGACCAGCCGCCCGAGATCATCGACGTGGGCCTGGTGGGCAAGGTGGTCAAGGTCAATCCGCAGGTGCTGCACTCCCTGGAGCACGGCCGCTTTATCCCCGTCATCGCGCCGGTGGGGGTGGGGCCGGAGGGCGAGAGCCTCAACATCAACGCCGACCTGGTGGCGTCTGCCATGGCCGCGGGTGTGCGCGCCTCCAAGCTGGTGCTCCTCACCGATACCCCCGGTGTGCTGGATAAGGACGGCAAGCTGATACCGGAGCTTACGCGTAAAAAGGCCCAGAAGCTTTTAAAGGACGGCACCATCGCCGGTGGCATGATACCCAAGGTTAACTGCTGCCTGGAGGCGCTGGAGGCGGGGGTGGAAAGCGCCCATATCATAGACGGCCGGGTGCCCAACGCGCTTCTGTTGGAAATATTCACCGACAAGGGCGTGGGCACTATTTTGGAAGGATAGAAGATAGTATTAAGAGATATTCGGGGGAACCCTTTGGGTGCCCCAAAAGGGTTCCCCCCCCGATCCCCCTCCTAAAAGGGCAGGGGGTAATATTTTCGCCATGGAATAATTAAGTCATTTATTGCGTGGCACGACTGGCAGAATAACAAACCAAGAGAACAAGAGGCGGAGTGCAGTGAGCGAGACCGCTATCCAAAAAATAGACAAGTACACCATGACCACCTATGGCCGGCAGCCGGTGTGCTTTGTGCGCGGCCAGGGCATGCGGCTTTGGGATGACGCAGGCAAGGAGTATCTGGATTTCCTTGCCGGCATCGCGGTGGTGGGCTTAGGGCACTCAGACCCTGCGGTGTGCCAGGCAGTGTGCAATCAGATACTGAACCTTACCCACGTTTGCAACTTGTATTACACCGAACCTCAGGCCAGGGTGGCCGAGCTTTTGGTGCAGAACTCATTCGCCGACCGGGTGTTCTTTTGCAACTCCGGGGCTGAAGCAAACGAGGGCGCCCTTAAATTGACGCGCCTTTGGGGCAAGAAGTATCTACATGGTGCTTACGGTGTTATTACAATGTATGGATCATTCCACGGCCGCACCATGAAAACGCTGTCAGCCACCGGTCAGAAGAAGATTCAACAAGGTTTCGAGCCCTTGGCGCCCGGCTTCACCCATGTGCCCTATGGCGACCTGGAAGCCTTGGACCAGGCCTGGGACGGCAACACCTGCGCCGTGCTTTTGGAGCCGGTCTTGGGCGAAGGCGGGGTGGTGCTGCCGCCGGAAGGCTATCTGGCGAGAGTGCGCGATTTGTGCACTAAGCGCGGGGCGCTCCTCATTTATGATGAGATTCAAACCGGCCTGGGCCGCACCGGAAAACTGTTCGCCTACCAGCACTCCGGGGTGGAGCCGGACATCATGACCCTGGCCAAGAGCCTGTCCAACGGGCTGCCGGCAGGCGCGGTATGCGCCACGGAAAAAGCGGCCGAGCTTTTCATCCCAGGCACCCACGGCACCACTTTCGGCGCCGGGCCGGTGCTGATGGAGGCGGCGCGGGTGGTGTTGGAAACCCTGACCCAGCCGGGATTCATGGAGCGGGTGGAAGGCACCGGCAACTACTTCCTGGAGCGCTTGCGGATGCTGGCCCACCAGCACCCGGACAAGGTGACCGAAGTCCGCGGTATGGGCTTGATGTTGGGTTTGGAACTTAAAGGCAATGGCGCGCCCTTGGTGGCCGAGCTATTGCAACGCGGCTTTGTGGTGAACTGCACCCAGGACAAAGTGTTGCGCTTTTTGCCGCCTTTGATCGTCATGCAGGAGCATATCGACGCACTCATGGAGGCGCTGGAGGAGGTACTGGCAACCTGGCAGCCGCAAGCGGCCAAGTAAAGGCTTGCTCCCCTGGCCTAGTGAAAACCGCAGCCCGCTTGCTCGGGCTTACAAATAATCGGGAAAGCCCGGCTAATGACTAAGTTAGTTGAAAACATTCCCAGCGTGAAATTGCAGGCCAAGAACCTGCTTACCATCGGCGATTTGGAGGCCGGCGAGGTGTTCGGCCTTTTAGATCGCGCCGCCGCGCTCAAGCGGGGCTGGAAAAGCGGCTACGCGCCCTTGGCCCTAGACAATAAAAGCGTGGCGCTCATTTTTGAAAAACCCTCCACCCGGACCAGGGTTTCCTTTGAGTTGGCCGTGGTGCAGTTGGGCGGGCATGCCCTTTTCATGCCCTCACGCGACACCCAGATGGCCCGCTCCGAGCCTTTGGCCGACACCGCCCGGGTCATGAGCCGCTACGTGGACGCCATGGTGGTGCGCACCTATGGCCAGGAGGTGGTGGAGGAATTGGCGGAGCGGGGCGGCATACCGGTGATAAACGCGCTTACCGACCGCTACCATCCCTGCCAGGTGCTTTCGGATCTGCTCACCGTGCAGGAGCAGCTAGATAACGTGACCGATCCGGTCTATTGCTGGCTGGGTGATGGCAACAACATGGCGCATTCCTGGATAGAGGCCGCCGCCTGCCTGGGCTTTGAGCTGCGTCTGGCCTGCCCCGAGGGCTTTTTGCCGGATAAGGCCATATTGGAGTCCGCCATTGAGCGCGGCGCCAAGGTGAGTCTAAGTAACGACCCCCAAGCGGCCGTGCGCGGCGCGCAGGTCATTTCCACCGATGTGTGGGCCTCCATGGGCCAGGAGAACGAGGCCAAGGACAGGCGGAAAGCGTTTCACGGCTTCACTCTGGATGCCGAGCTTTTGGCTTTGGCAACCAAGGACGCTATCGTGATGCATTGCCTGCCCGCCCACCGGGGCGAGGAGATCAGCGAGGAGGTCTTGGAAGGCCCCAACTCAGTGGTTTGGGACCAGGCCGAGAACCGGCTCCACATGCAAAAGGCGATTTTAGAGGCCTTGGTGGGGCACCGTCCGGAGAAATGAGCGTTCATGGTTTGTCGGCGGGAGGGCTTGGCCAAAAGAGCCCTTGTTGAGGTGGTGCAATGAAACTGGCAGCGAAAACCTTCACTGCGCTTGTCCTGGTTGCCTGCTTGTGCTTGGGGCCGGCGCTTGGGGGCTTGGCCGCCAATTTCGATGATCCCGCCTACAAGGCCGCGGTGAGTGATGCCATGGTGCGCACAGCCGCCGAGATCAGTAAAGACCTGTGGGCCATTAATGCGGAGAACCCCTATCTGGAGTGGGAAGGGGTGCCGGGCCGATCGCGGGTAAGGCTTTGTTTTTGGACCGGCGAATGGGTGCGTTCCTATGAGGGCCAGGATTTGACCGCGCAGGGCAACCCGGCGGTCGGCGATGCCATGTTTTTTTTCATCCCGGCCCAGATGCGCTATTTCTTTCTGGATGGGATGCTGTCGCCCAGCGCGGAACGCGTTGAAAAACTATTGGGCCTGCCCCTGGAGACCGGGAAATCAGTATTCGCCGAGGTCTGGGTCAGCCTTGATAACCTGGTGCGGCCCTCGCCCGATCCCGAGGTTGGCGACTTTGAGGCCATGCTGGATTTTCCCAGCAACCAGTATTTGGTTGTGAGCCAAACCCACCAGGATTGGTTCAACAACCGTTGGGCCAATATTTTCAGCGGATCATGGCCCTATCCCTGGACCGGCTTGGGTTACACTTATGATTGGGGTGCAGGTATCCATGTGGGCATGAGCGAGTATATAGTGCCAGTGGGGCAGTCCGTGCGTGTGGCCAAGGTGTATTCCAACCATGAATACTTTGCTACAATGCAACCCCGCTAACAGTAATGAGGGAGGGAAAAATGAGAAAAATACAAATAGTCGTTCTGGCTTCCCTGCTGATGCTTTTAGCGGCGCCGGTTTTGGCCGCTGGTTTGGGGCAACCGGCTGGCCTGGTGCCGGCCAAGAAATGGACACTCAGCCTGAGCGGCGAGTATTCGTTCGAGCAGAAATTCAAGGACTATGATCTTACCCGTCGTTCATCGTCCGGCGTCACTGACACCGAGCGCAAGAGCGTCAAATTCAAGGAAGACCAGACCTACCTGGCCACCTTGGCCTGGGGAGCCACCGATTGGCTGAATCTCTTCGCCCAGGCCGGCTGGGTGCGCGGCGGCAAATGGATCGACACCGACCTCAGCACGAGCGAGGAATGGGAAGCCAAGCTAAAAGACAACTTCGCCTGGGCCGCCGGCCTCAAGGCCAAAGTCTGGGAGCCCAAGCCGGGCTGGCAACTGCTTCTCAGTGGGCGCTATTTCCGCTATGACAACCGCAAGGTGGAGGACTGGGAAAACAAGACCCAAGGCTTCCCGGCCAGCCGCTATTGGTCCACCGATGACCAGCTGGACTACTGGCAGGTCGACCTGAACGCCGTGATGTACTTCCAGGTGGGCCAGGTTACGCCCTACGTGGGCGCCGGCTGGTCCTATGCCGAGGGCGACTTCAGCGGCCGCTGGAGCTCCACCGGCGCTTATGTGGATTACGACTCCAAAAACAAGCTCAAGGATGAATTCAGCGCCCTGCTGGGCTTGGCCTGGGCCATCACCCCCCATTGGAGTGTGAACCTGCAGGGCGAGTTCATCTCGCGCACCGCGCTCACCCTGGGCGTGAGCTGGACCTTTTAGAGCACTCGCGCACTTGGCGGGTTAGGTGATAGGGTAGGGGCCGGACGCCGGGCCCCGGGCTTGGCGGCGATTGCGTCGCCCGAAATATACAAAACCAGACCGCGTCATGAGCGGTCGTTTATTGCTAACAGAATTATTGGAAACTATATAATGTCCAACAAAATCAACAAAGTGGTGCTGGCCTACTCCGGCGGGCTGGATACCTCGGTTATCCTGAAATGGCTGATGGAGACCTATGGCTGCGAGGTGGTGGCCTTTGCCGCCGATTTGGGCCAGGGCGAGGAGCTGGACGAGGTGCGGGTCAAGGCCAAGGCCACCGGCGCCAGTGAAGTGTTCATAGACGACCTGCAAGAGGAGTTCGTGCGGGACTACGTGTTCCCCGCCTTTAGGGCCGGGGCCATCTACGAATCCCAATACCTCTTGGGCACCAGCCTGGCCCGCCCGCTTATTGCCAAGCGCCAGATCGAAATCGCCAAGGAGACCGGGGCGGACGCTGTGAGTCACGGCGCCACCGGAAAGGGCAACGACCAGGTACGCTTCGAGCTGACTTACCAGGCTTTGGCCCCGGAAATCAAGATAATAGCCCCCTGGCGCGAGTGGGATCTCAACTCGCGCGAGGTGCTCATCGCCTATGCCAAGAAGCACGGCATCCCGGTGCCGGTGACCAAAGCGCGCCCCTATTCCTCGGACCGCAATCTTTTGCACATCTCCTTTGAGGGCGGCATCCTGGAGGATCCCTGGTCCGCGCCGCCGGACGACATGTTCCTTTTAAGCGTTTCGCCCAAGGACGCGCCGGATAAGGCCCGGGAAATCGTTATCGATTTCGAGGCGGGCGACCCCACCGCCATTGACGGCGTAAAACTCACCCCGGCCAAGCTCTTGGCCAAGCTTAACGAGCTCGGCGGCAAGCACGGCATCGGCCGGGTGGATCTGGTGGAAAACCGCTACGTGGGCATGAAGAGCCGCGGGGTGTACGAGACGCCGGGCGGCACCATCTTAAGGCAGGCCCACCTGGCCATGGAGAGCCTCTGCTTGGATAGGGAAGTGCTGCGCCTGCGCGACAGCCTGTTGACCAACTATAGCGAACTGGTTTATTACGGGTATTGGTTCTCGCCGGAGATGGAGCTCTTGCAGTCCTTCATGGATCAGGCCCAGCAGCCGGTGAGCGGCCAGGTGCGGCTGGAGCTTTATAAGGGAAACGTTACGGTCAGGGGCCGGCGTTCGCCCAATTCGCTCTACCGCCCGGATATCGCCACTTTCGAGGCGGACACGGTCTACGACCAGGCCGATGCCACCGGCTTCATCCGCCTGAACGGCCTGCGCCTGCGCATCCGGCATGCGCTGGCCAACAAGCTAAAAAATTAAAGTAAAGGTTTGATTAAATCAACAAGTGACCGAAATTAAAAAGCATAAACTCTGGGGCGGACGCTTTGCCGAGCCCACCGACGCCATGATGGAGCGCATCAACGCCTCCATCGGCTTTGACCGGCGGCTGGCAACCCAGGACATCAGAGGCTCCCAAGCCCATGCCGCCATGCTGGCCCGCCAAGGCATCATAACCGAGGACGAGGCCAAGGCCATAATAAAGGGCTTGAAACAGGTGCGCTCCGAGATCGAAGCCGGGAACATGGAGTTCAGCGACTCGCTGGAGGACATCCACACCCACGTGGAAGCCAGGCTTAAAGAGATTATCGGTGAGCCGGCCGGCAAGCTGCACACCGCGCGCTCCCGTAACGACCAGGTCGCCACCGACCTGCGGCTGTGGGTCATGGACGCGGGCCTGGAACTCTTGGGCGCGCTCCAGGAATACCAGCGCGCCCTGGTAGAGGTGGCCGAGGCGCATAAGTCAGCCATAATGCCGGGTTATACCCATTTGCAGCGGGCGCAGCCCATACTCTTGGCCCATCACCTTCTGGCTTACTACGAGATGGCCGCCCGCGACCGCGAGCGCCTGGCCGATTGCCTAAAGCGCACCGCGCGGCTCCCCCTGGGCGCGGCGGCCCTGGCCGGAACCCCCCATGCGGTTGATCCGGAGTCGGTGGCAAAAAACCTTGGCATGTCTGGTATTTGCGCCAACAGCCTCGATGCGGTGAGCGACCGGGATTTCGCGCTGGAGTTCTTGTTTGGGCTCTCGCTCATCCAGGTGCATTTGTCGCGCCTGGCCGAGGAGTTGATCCTCTGGTCCAGCCAGGAATTCGGCTTTGTGAGCTTGTCCGATGCCTTTTCCACCGGCAGCTCGCTTATGCCCCAGAAGAAAAACCCCGATGCCGCCGAGCTGATTCGTGGCAAAAGCGGCAGGGTTATCGGCAGCTTGGTCGGCATGCTGGTGGTGCTGAAGGGCCTGCCTCTAGCTTACAACAAGGACCTGCAGGAAGATAAGGAACCGGTTTTCGATGCCTTTGACACGGTGTTGGATTGCCTGCGGGTTCTGGCGCCCATGCTGCGGGGACTAGGCATCAATGAGGGCCGCATGCGCCAGGCCGTGGGCAAGGGGTTCTTGAACGCCACCGAGTTGGCCGACTACCTGGCCCAGCGAGGGGTGCCATTCCGCAAGGCCCATGAGCTGGCCGGCCAAGCCGTGCGCCTGGCCGAAGTCCGTGGCTGCGCCTTGGAAGAGTTAAGCCTTGAGCAATACAAGCAAATCTCATCTGTAATTCAAGAGGACGTGTTCACGCACCTAGAGCCGGAACATGCGATCGCCGCGCGCAAGAGCCCAGGCGGCACCGCCGGCGTCAATGTGGAGGCGGCCCTTAAGGAGGCGAGGAAGCGCTTATGGCCAGACGGTTAGTTGTTGTTGCTATTTTGTTGCTCATGGCTCTGGCCCTGGCCGCAGGCTGCGGCGTCAAGGCGCCTCCGCTGCCCCGTACCCAGGTCGCGCCGGAACGGGTCAGGGACCTGAAAGCCGAACCCGTGCCCAGCGGCGTGCAGATCACCTTCACCGTGCCCCAGGTCGACACGCCCGGCCGCGCAGTCACCGAGGCCAGACTTTATTATGGCTACCTGCCGTTGACCGGCCTGGCCGACTGTCCGCCTTGCCCGCCCAAGCTAAAGAAATATCATGAGTTTCTGCTTAAGGGCAAGCATGAGAAATTGATGGAGGGCGGCCGCTTCTCCTATATTGACCAGAACGCGCCCCTGGGCATGGAAGCCATCTACCAGGTGGTGCTCATAGACTCCTGGGGACGGGTCAGCATACCTTCCAACCTTGTCCGCACGCCGCGGGTTGAGCCGGCAGCAGCGCCCGCCGGGTTTAAGGTCATGCCCGGCGATGGGGTGGTGGAACTCACCTGGGAAGGCGCCAAGGTGGATCCCGTCAAGCTTTCGGAAGCCAAAGAATTAGACATGTTGGCCGGTTATGCGCTTTTCCGCAAAGGACCCGATGGCCAAATGCAAATCAACACTTCGCCTCTGCTCACGCCTAGCTTCAAGGACAGCAGCGTTGACAACGGCAAGGTCTACGCCTACCAGGTGGCCCAGGTCAGGAAGATCAAGGGCCGCAACGTGACCGGCGCGCGCAGCGCCTGGGTGGAGGCCAAGCCCAAGGACCAGACCCCGCCCGGCGCGCCCAGCGGCTTGGCGGGAGCGCCCGCCAAAGACGGATTATACTTGCGCTTCACCCCCAGCCCGTCCCAGGACACCGCGGGCTATCTGGTGTTCCGCAAGGATAAGAAGGGCGGCGATTATAAGAAGATGACGCCAATGCCGCTAAAGGAAAACACCTTTATCGACGTGGATGTCACCCCGCGGACCGTTTATATCTACAAGGTGCAAGCTGTCGATGAATCTGGCAATTTGAGCAAGTTCAGCGAGGAGATGGAGATAGAGTACGTGCCCTAGGCCGGACAACATGAACAAAGCCAAACCCCGCCCCGGGCAACAAGCCGGGGGCGGGGTGTTTTTATGAAGGTGCAAGCTGTTATGACCTAAGCTCTAGCGGTTTGACCACTTTTAGACCCTGCGACTCCATGAATTTCCAATAGCCGATGCTCTTCCTTCCCTTATATTCAGCGACAAAACAAATTATTGGCATTCCGAAACATCAGGCGCCCCCTTTTTTCGGGTTCCTATTGGGCGAATTTGGCACAGACCGGTTCCCGCGCCCAAGCTTTAATAGCATTCCAGTCGCGGTAATCCCCTTCCGGGGTCCCTTTGGACTTCAGTATCTTCTTGTAAATAAAGGAAAGATTGCTGTAATCCATCGCTCCGGCGAAGGCTCCGATCCCGACGGGCTTAATTTCCGGTACGGCCTTAAGGATAGGGTCCATGTAAGACAACACCTCGGCCCGGTTCTTTTCGGTCGGCCGTGCTAGGGTCATGCAGACCAGAAAATAGGCGACAGGGATCTGACGCAGGATGTCACTGTTGTCCTTCAAGAAATCCACTGCTTCCGCCATCCACTCGCCCCTATAGATGGCACTGCCTAAGACCACTGCTTGGTATGAAGAAAGATTAGTGACATTCTTGATCCGGAGAACGTCGGTAGCTACTCCCTTGCTACAAAGTTCCTTGCCGATGGCATCAGCGACTCCTCCGGTCGAGCCGTACTTGCTGGCGTAGGCAACCAGGGCTCTTTTCTCCGTGCCTTGCTTGCCTCCGCATTTTCCTTCGAGGAACTTAATCTCTGCTGCCTGGCCTACCCCCGCACCCGGCCCGAGCGACATCGCAGCAACAAGGACTAAAGACAAAGTCAAGAAATCCCTACGGTTAACTGCACTGAGACCAGAATCTTCAATTCCCATTGCAACACCTCCTTTGCATTATTCACTCTCCCATTGCCGGCATAGTGAATGGTGCATCCTTTATGCCAGGGGTGCTCGACCCGGCCTTTGCCAAAGCCAGGCCCTGCGCTTGGTGACCCTGCCATGAGTATAACCAATTGGAACCACAGCGGTAATAGTGCATAAAACGCAGTGGATCAGGTGACCCAAAGACCAAGGACCTCAGCCGCCAGAGTCGGCGCAGCAGGTAAGGGAACAAGGCAAGCTATTCAAATTGACCTTGAAGGTCAATTTGACCTCAAGGCAATTGTGAAATTGTATGTGTAATTTAGACCGATTGTGCTTATTTTATTTGGTTTATGTATGTCAACCATGATATATGTCACGAAAGACATAAGAAGGTGAGCCGCGCAAATTCACGGGATTGGCCTGTAATCAATGTTGGAGCCGCGTCAGGATCATGTCATCTCTATATCTCAATGGCAAACAAGTATCTTTCGAGCCAGGGCAAACCATCCTGCAAGCCGCCCTGGCCCATGGCGTGCACATTCCCACCCTTTGTCATCTTCCCCAAGCCGAGGCCAGCGGGGTCTGCGGCATCTGTGCGGTGGAAGTGGAGGGAAAGACAGACCTGCTGCCCGCCTGCTCCACACCAGCCGCGGAAGGCATGCTTATCAAAACCGACAGCCCGCGGGTGTGGGAATCGCGGCGGGCCATATTAAAACGTCTGGTGGCTTCGGGAGATCACAACTGCTTTGTGATGCGCCTGCCGTCTGACCAGTGGAACGAATCCCAGCTCCGGGTCATGCAAAAGCCATGGCATGACCGCCTGTGCCCGGCCCACGGCAATTGCAAGCTGCAGGATCTGGTGGTGGCCTATGGCATCGCTGCCAAGGACCTGACCCCGGGCGAGACCGAGCACCCATTGGATGACAGCCATCCGGTAATCGTGCGCGATTTTAGCCGCTGTATTCATTGCGGCCGTTGCGCTTTGGCCTGCAACCAAGTGCAGGTGAACCTGGCCATCGAGACTACCGCCCGACTCACGGCCCAGGATCTTGAAAACTGGCATCCTCTGGTTGATTACGAAAAGTGCACCCACTGCGGCGAATGTATCCAGGCCTGCCCCGTGGGTGCACTTTTCGAAAAAAAGGCCTACGGCAAGGCAAACGGACACGAGGCTGAAAAGGTGCGCACCACCTGCCCCTATTGCGGGGTGGGTTGCCAGCTTTGGCTGCACGTGAGGGATGGAAAGATCATCAAGGTGACCGGAGTGGAGGACGGTCGCCCCAATCTGGGGCGTTTGTGCGTGAAGGGGCGTTTCGGCTACGACTTCATCCATTCCACGGAGCGCCTCACCACCCCGCTCATCAAGGAGAATGGCGAGTTCCGCGAGGCTTCCTGGGACGAGGCCTTGGATCTGGTGGCCCGGCGCTTAACGGAGATAAAGGAGGCGCACGGGCCCGACGCCCTAGCCGGGGTGAGCTGCGCACGCAGCACTAATGAAGACTCCTATCAAATGCAGAAGCTTTTCCGCGCGGTGATCGGTACCAATAATATCGATCACTGCGCACGAACCTGACACGCTCCCACGGTCGCCGGTCTGGCGACATCTTTCGGTTCGGGGGCCATGACCAATTCCTTCGCCGATTTTCCCAAGGCCAAGATGTTCTTTGTGATCGGCTCCAACATGACCGAGGCCCACCCGGTGGCCTCCACGTTCTTGAAAAACGCGGTGCAGAACGGGGCCAAGCTCATCGTGGTGGATCCGCGGGCCACGGCGCTCACTGATTTTGCCAATGTGCACTTGCCGCTCAAGGTGGGCAGCGACATCGCGCTTTTGAACGGCCTCATGCATGTCTTGATCACGGAAAACCTGTACGACGAAAAATACGTGAACTCCTGCACCGTGGGCTTTGAGGACTTGAAGGCCAAGGTGCTGGAGTATCCGCCCGAGCGGGCAGCCGAGATATCCGGAGTGCCGGCCGGGGAGATCCGCCAAACCGCCCGCTTCCTGGCTTCGGTGAAGCCGGCCATGCTGATCTATACGCTCGGCATCACTGAGCACACCTGCGGGGTGAACAACGTGATGTCCTGTGCCAACTTGCAGATGCTACTAGGCAACGTGGGCTTCGAGTGCGGCGGGGTGAATCCTCTGCGCGGCCAGAACAACGTGCAAGGCGCTTGCGACATGGGCGCGCTGCCCAACGTTTATCCCGGCTATCAGAAGGTGGAGGACCCCGCGGCCCGCGAGAAATTTGAAAAAGCCTGGGGCGTGAAACTGTCTGACAAAAACGGCCTCATGATGCCCGCCATGATGGACGGTCTGGTCACCGGCGCGGTCAAGGCGTTCTGGGTGTTCGGCGAGAACCTGGCCAACACCGAGCCCGACATCCATCATGTGGAGCATTGCCTGGAGAGCGCCGAGTTCATGGTGTGCAACGATATTTTCCCCACCGAGACCACGCGTTTCGCCGACGTGATCTTTCCGGCCGCGGCCTGGAGCGAGGACCACGGCACCTTCACCAACAGCGAGCGCCGGGTGAGCCGGGTGCGGGGGGCGGTGCCTCCGCCGGGTCAGGCCAAGCCCAACTGGTGGGTGTTCAAGGAGGTGGCCCGGCGCATGGGCCAGGAGTGGGCATCGGCGAGCGGCCAGGAGATCTGGGACAACGAGATCTCCATGCTGGCGCCTTCGATGACCGGCATCAAGTTCAGCCGCATAGAGAGGGACGGCCTGCAATGGCCGGTGCCCAGCCTGGACCATCTGGGCACGCCGTACTTGCACAAGGAAGGCTGCTTTACCTGCGGCCTGGGCAATTTCAAGCCGGTGGAGTGGACCCCGCCGGCCGAGGTGCCGGACGCCGACTACCCTTACGTGCTAAGCACCGGCCGCCGGCTATATCACTACCACACCCGCACCCAGACAGGACGCAGCGGGGGCTTGAACGACCTCCTGGGCGAGGAGACCGCCGACATCTCGGCGGCCGACGCTGCCAAGCTGGGCGTGAAAAACGGCGAGAAAATCAAGGTGGCCTCGCGGCGTGGCCAGATCGAAGTGACGGCCCGCGTCACCAAGGAAGTGCCGCCTGGCATGGTGTGGATGGCCTTCCACTTCCGCGAGGCCTGCGCCAACTGGCTCACCAACCCGGCCTTTGATCCGGTCTCCCAAACCGCCGAATACAAGGCCTGCGCGGTGAGCATGCAAAAAATTTAACGCGAGCGGATGACGCCTTTCGCTCGGCGTTAAGGCCCCGCGTCCGTGATAAACGGCGCGGGGCCGTTTCTTTGGTAGAGGTGTGATCAATCGGTTGCAGCTGCCTTTTCGATGCGGGCCTGGATGATAACCCGTCCCCAGCCTCCGCAATCCGCGCCCACGTCGTCGCATTGGCCCACATGAAAAAGCGGCTTGGGATCAAGGCCTTCCCAGACCCTTTCATGGATTAACCAGGTCAGCCGGGTCATGGGCGGCATGAGGAAGGCGCAAAGCTTTGAGGCGCTGTTTTTCAGGTCCATAGCGCCGCATCTGGGAAAGATGAATTTTTCCCCAGCCCGATGACCATGTGCGCAGCCCTCGGCCTTCACAATTTCGAACACTACGTTTACTTGGGACATATCCTCCCTATGCGAGAAGATTTTCTGGTTGCGCGGGTTTTGCAGAAAGCTCTTCATCTGCTCCTCCGAGTATCCCATGCGTTCCTGCAATTGCTTTAGCACATCTTGGTCAGCCGGTGCTTTGGTGGTTTGATTCAATTTTTCCTCCTTATTTAATAAAGGGCGGTCGGAATGAATTGGGTTTTGAAAGATAAGCTAACCGGATCAGGCATTAAATAGAAGTGGCGGTAAAGGCATATAAAGGGTGGATTGCGACAGACTGGCGCTCACAACGTCTTTTTTAATACTTCAAACAAGATGGTTTTTTTGGCGATCTCCCCAAATCGCAAAAGTATTTCTTGGTTGAGCGGGTCTTGCAGGAAGCTCTTAAACCGCTCGTCTGCGTATCCCAAGATTTCCTGGAATTGCTTGAGCGCTTCCTTATTAGACTCCGGGGGTTGTGCGCCCTGTGCAGTATCTTTGGCAGCCTTGGGATGGCTGACGGATGCAATCGCGCTGGCGGCAGAAAGCAGCCTGGCGGTTCTGATAAAGACGCGCCGGCTCATTGTTCTCCTCCCTGAGGGATAAGTGATCAATTGGGAGAAGGTAGCTGAATGGCGCTAGGTGCAGAAGTGGCGTTAAAGGCATTAAAAGGGTTGATCGCGTCAGCAAGAGGCTGCTAACGGCAGATCTACAGGGCAACCTCCAGGGGCAGGCTCCATTTTTGGCGATAGGCTTTTGGCGTGAGGCCTGAAATCTGGGTGAACACCTTGCTGAAAAAGCTGCGGTCCTCATAGCCGACCGCGTAGGCTATCTCATCGAAATTCAGGTTTTCGGTTTCCAGCATGCGCTTGGCCGCCTCCACCCGCACCCGTTGCAGGTATCGCAAGGGCGAATCACCGGTGGCGGCCTTGAAGCGGCGCTCAAAGGTCCGCCGGCTCATGCACGCCTGGCGGGCGAACTCATCAAAGTTGTATTGTTCCGCATAGTGTTTTTCAAGCCGCTCTTGGGCGCCACGTATTTCCTTGTCCGTATGCGCACGCTGACTCTGAAACGCGGTCCAGGGCGCCTGGGAAACGCGGTCCAGATCGTGCAGAAAGGTCTTGGCCAGTTTGCGGGCCACATCCAGGCCGCAATACTTGCGCACCAAATAGAGTCCAATATCAAAGCAGGCATTGGATCCGCCCGCGGTGAATATATCGCCGGAGTCGGTTATCAGTTGCTCCGGCTTCAAGGTCACCTTGGGATAGCGGTGACGGAATGCTTCAGTCGTCCCCCAGTGGGTGGTGGCTATCTTGCCGTCTAATAGGCCGGTTTCGGCCAGCACAAAGGTGCCGGTGCAGATGGCGGCCACCTGGGCGCCGCGTTGATAAAGCTGTTTGATCCAAGGAATCACCTCCGCTTCGCGGGCCAGGGTCTCTTTAATGTCATAAATAGACGGGATTAAGAGCAAATCAGTATTTTGCACTGATGCTATACCGCGATGGGCATTGATCTCCAGTCCGCCGATGCATTTAATTGGCCCGCCTTGAGCGGAAACGACTTCCACCTCGAAAAATGGCGTCATGGGCTCTCGAAAAATTCCGTTCCAAAGCGTGCCCGCATATACGAAAAGGTCAAAGGGACCGGCAACTACAGAGGTCGAGGTGTCGGTTAGGCCTAGGATGGTCACACGCTTCATGGCATGCTCCTTGGGGCGAAGTGGAGTACCTTAGACCCTATATCATAAACTAAAAAACCATATATCATTAGCAATCGCGCTTGACGCAAACGCCACTGAAAAGGCCGCATTCGCCATAATCGCCAGCAAGGCGCGGCACCGGCCAGCTAGCCTTGAGCCTAGCCTGCGCCTAGCCGCTGCAAGCAGGTCGGGGATGCCATGTCACGGCGTTTCGTGTCATAATAGGCCGGCTTGTCCACTTACTGGCTATCGTCAACCGGCTGAGCAACAAAACAAAGGAACCGTCTGCATGGAACGCGCCGATATAGCCCGCCGCATAAAGGAGCTTGGCGATGATCTGCCGCGCCTGCCCGATGCGGTTACCAAGCTTTTGCAGATTATGAACAAGGATGAAAGCAGCGTCGGCGAGATCGTGGCGGCCATAGAGCCGGATCCCAATCTCACCACCAAGATCCTGCGCGCCGCCAATTCGGCCTATTACGGATTCGCCCGCACCATCCCCAGCCTGCAGCGCGCCATCCCGCTCCTGGGCCTGGGTATGATACGCACCATGGCGTTATCCATAGGAGCCATGCAGGGCTTTCCTAAAAAATCCCAAACTCCGGGCTTTTCGCGCGATCAGCTCTGGGTGCACAGCTTGGCGGTGGGCGGCGGCATGGAACGTCTGGGCAAGGTGTTGGGGCTAGAGGCGGATTACCTTTTTCTGCTGGGTTTTCTGCACGACGTGGGGCAGCTGGTTTTGGACAAGTATTTCTCCGATGATTTCGCGCGTTGTTTGGCCATGGTTCGGAATCAGGCAATTCCTCTGCACCAGGCTGAGAGCGAGGTTTTCGGCATAGATCACGCCGAGGTGGGGGTTTTGCTCCTGCACCGCTGGAAATTTCCCGACCTACTGATCAAGCCGATGCAATTGCATCACGGCGACCTATTGCCCAAGGGGGCCGATACCGTGGACATAGCCATGCTGCGGGTGGCTAATGCCCTGGCCCATGAGGCCGAGGCGGGCATGGATCATGCGCCTGTCGGCAGCGTCCCCTTGGAGACCGACTTGGAGTTTCTGGGCATAAAGCCAGCCAAGCTTATGGAACTGCGCCGGCTAATGGCCAATACCCGCGAGGAAGCGGAGTCGCTTTACGCGGCCATGTCATGAATGCGGGTCTACCCGGATAGTTGGAACAATCGATAGCTGCTGACGAAAACAGCGCAACCAAGAAAGCGGCTGTTACCGCTTGTGACATAATGAAATTAAGGAATTTAATCGCCCAGTCCGATGCCGTCAGCTTTTTTTCTTGTTTCCCGTGGCCGTAAAATTTCGCTTGCCATGCCGCCTTGTCTTGCCATGCCGGCTACACTTTTGCGATTATAAAAAAGAATCTCTCGCATGCGATCAAGATTTTGAATAAAAGCCTGCCAGCAACCCCAAAGCACAGGTACTTTCAAATGCACGGCTACAAGATCAACCTGGACCTCGGCCTGATTGCTATCAAATACGTTGGCGCAACCACGACTAAAGAGATCGCTGAAATGCTGCTCTCCATCGCAACAGACCCGGAGTACTCGCGAAGCTATAACATCCTGTCAGACCTGCGCGAACTGACCTCGGTCTTTTCCTACCAGGAAATCCAAGTGTTGGCGGATAAGCTCCCTGACCCGGGCGAGCTGGCCGGTAAAACCAGATCCGCGGTTTTGGTGGCCCAGAACGTCACCTACGGCATGGGCCGGATTTGGGCCAGCATCACGGAAAACATGACGGTTGCCCAGGCTCAGGTTTTTCGGTCACTGGCAGAAGCGTTGGAGTGGCTGGGCCTGCCACCGGACACGGAGGTTGAATTTCCATTTTGAAAAACATGGGATCAATGTTCTCAAAGGGAATGATTAATTAGAGCAAAGACCGCCTTGCAAAGCTGGTTAAATCAAGAGTGGCGAATGAGTATGCACGGCTACAAGATCAATAAAGACATTGGCCTTTTGGTGATTAAATATGTAGGCGAGATCACAATTACAGAACTCGCTGAAATGCTTGAATCAATACTTCGCGATCCTGATTATTCGCGCAGTCTGAATATTTTCTCGGACTTGCGCGAGTTAACTTCTTCTTTTTCATACCAGGATATGCAAGCTGTAGTGGAAAAGTTTCCCGATCCAGGCGAGTTGGTGGGCAAAACCAAATCCGCGATTTTGGTCGCCAAAGAAATCACCTACGGCATGAGCAGGATTTGGGCTAGTATAACGGATAATAGAACAGTTGCGAAAGCACAGGTTTTCTGGACGCGGGAGGAAGCGCTGGAGTGGCTGGGCCTGCCACCGGATACTGAGATCGAGTTCCCCTTTTAGCCAATCGACGCTTGCAAGCAGCCTCAAGCAAAAACACCATGTTTTTAGTTGCATGCCTTCTGGATTTCAGTTAGGTAGAGGTTTCTGACTTCTGATAAACAAATCATCGGGATAAAATTTTCCAATGCATCATTTTTTATATAAAAACGGAACGCTACACGCCGAGGACGTCAGCCTGGAGCAGATAGCCCGTGAAGTGGGCACCCCGGCTTATGTCTATTCCCAGGCCACCCTTACCCGTCACTTCCAGGCCTTTTCCAGGGCCTTCGAGGGGCTGGACCACTTGGTGTGCTACTCGGTCAAGTCCAATTCCACCAAAGCGGTAATAGCCTTGTTCGCTTCCCTGGGCGGCGGCGCGGATATCGTGTCCGGCGGCGAACTTATGCGCGCCCTGGCCGCGGGGGTGAAGCCTGAGCACATCGTGTATTCGGGCGTGGGCAAGACCGAGGCCGAGATGGAGGCCGCTCTTAAGGCCGGCATCCTCATGTTCAATCTGGAGAGCGTGGACGAGCTCGAGGTGCTGGACCAGGTGGCCGGGCGCTTGGGCGTCAAAGCCCCGGTGAGCTTCCGGGTCAATCCTGACGTGGACGCCCAGACCCATCCCAAGATCACCACCGGCTTGGCCAAGAACAAGTTCGGCCTGGACATGGAGACCGCCTTCCGCCAGTATCCCATCGCGGCCAAGCTCGCCAATGTGGAGATCAAGGGCATATCCTGCCATATCGGCAGCCAGCTCACCGACACCCGGCCCTTTAGCGATGCCTTGGAACGGGTGGCGCGCCTGGTGGAAAAGCTCAGGGAGGTCGGCATCAATCCCAGCCTCTTGGATCTGGGCGGCGGCTTGGGCATAACCTACAACCAGGAGACCCCGCCCCATCCCGATGAATACGCAGCGGCGCTACGGGAAACCATCAAGCGCCTTGACATGAAGCTCATTCTGGAGCCGGGCAGGGTGCTGGTGGGCAACGCCGGGATTCTGCTGGCCCGGGTGCTTTTCACCAAAAAGACACCGGTGAAGCGTTTCATCATAGTGGACGCGGCCATGAACGATCTGATCCGACCCAGCTTCTACGACTCTTATCACGCCATATGGCCGATTGAGAAGGCAAGGGCCACGGAACTGGCCATGGCCGACGTGGTGGGCCCCATCTGCGAGACCGGGGATTTTCTGGCACGCGACCGCAATCTGCCCATGTTCCAGCGCGGCGATCTCATGGCGGTGCTTTCGGCTGGAGCCTATGGTTTCGCCATGAGCAGCAATTACAATTCCCGCCCGCGGGCGGCGGAGGTGTTGGTAAACGGCGGCCGCTTCAGCGTGGTGCGCCGGCGGGAAGCCATCGAGGATTTAAGCCGCGGCGAAAAACTGGCCGAGTGGATGGAATGAGCGCAGGAACCAAAGAGTAGCAGCACACAGATATAGGCAAGTTGGATCACGCGGAAGACGCTTATGGCGCCTTCCGCGTGTCTTTTTTAGGAATTGGGGGGATGGTCCGCTGGCGCCTGCCGCCTGGTTTTCATGCTATAATTACTAACCAATATCAAGCGCCTGTTAATCGCAAAAATCTGATTAAGGGCCGGCCCATCATAATTAGTAAGCAAAAATCTATTTTACGAGCCTGCCCCGCTTAGAGTACGGCTTCCCGCATATCTTTGTTTGTTGTTCGAGGATGATCCGCTTGGAGTGGTTTCTATGCTTTCCCAAATGAGGTTGGGCACAAAAATAGGGCTCGGCTTTAGCGTATTGATTATGCTCCTCTTGCTGGTGGGCATCTGGGGCTTATATGAAATTAACGTATTGTACGAGCTTAACCAAAAGCTTTACAAACACCCTTTCACGGTCAGCAACGCCGTCCTGCGCATTGAAAACAACATACTAAAAATGCACCGCGACATGAAAGACATCTTATTGGCCGAAGATGAAGCCGCTATCCAGCGCTACGCGCAAGAAATAGACAAGGTGGAACGAGAAACCCTTGAGGATTTCAAAGTTATCGGGGCGCGCTTCTTGGGTAAAAAGCAGCAACATTTGGCTACGCTCGATTTGTTTGTAAAATGGAAATCCATCAGAGCCGAAGCGATGGCTTTGCTGAATCAAGGCCTTAAAAAACAAGCTGCTGATATTACCAATGGCAAAGGCGCAGCCCATGTTGATTCCATTCTTATGGCCATGGATGACTTAAACGACTTCGCCCAAAGCAAGGCGTTGGCATTTTTTGATGAAGCCAGGGAGACCGCGACGTATTACCGCATTTTGATGTATGCGGTTTTGTCGGCGGCACTCCTTTCGGGGATCCTTTTCACCATCATCTTTGTTGGCAAGGTCATTAAAAACGAGCAAGAACTGCGCGACGATAAAGCGTTCATCGATAATGCGCTGGATTCGCAGACAGATACTTTTTTTGTGTTTGACCCCAACACGGGAAAGGCTTTGCGCTGGAACAGGGCCTTCCGCGAAATCAGCGGCTACAGCGATGAGGAAATCGCCGCCAATATCGCTCCGGATAGCTATTACGATGCTCACGATCTGGAAAAGATTTCCATGGCCATGGATCAACTGCGCGACCAAGGCTCCAGCGAGATTCAATTGGACCTGATAACCAGAGATGGCCAAAGAATACCGACCGAATACCGGGCGGTTTTGGTTTTAGACGGAAAAGGCAACCCCAAGCACGTCATCGCTGTTGGCAGGGACATTGCCGAACGCCAGCAGGTCGAAGCAGCCTTGCGCGAAAGCGAAGCCCTGCTCAACAATGTTGGGGCCATTGCCAAAATCGGCGGCTGGGAAATGGATCTCACCACCCGCCAGGCCAAGTGGACCAAAGGGACCTATGACATCGTTGAGATTGATCCGGGTCAGCCAATACCCGGCCCGGACGAGCATTTGGAGTATTACCTCCCGGAGTACCGGGAAACCGTTTCCCAGGCCATGGCAGCGCTCATTAATGATGACGAGCCGCTTTGTTTCGAAGCGCCCGCCAATACGGCAAAAGGAAAGTTAAAGTGGTTCCGCGCCATGGGCCGGGCCATGCGCGAAAACGGCAAAGCCGTGCGCTTGGTGGGCACCCTGCAGGATATCACCGAGCTAAAAGAGACCGAAGAAAAGATGGCCATGCTCGACGCCCAGCTGCGCCAGTCCCAGAAAATGGAGGCCCTGGGCACGTTATCAGGCGGCATAGCTCACGATTTCAACAACATCTTGTCAGCAGTCATCGGTTACAGCGAGTTGACAATTGACGAAATAGAAGAGCTGAATCCCTTAAGGAACAACTTGGAGCAGATACTGAAAAGCGCTTGGCGGGCGCGCAATCTGGTGGCTCAATTATTGGCCTATAGCCGCAAACAGCTGCTTCAGTTAAAAGTTTTCAACATCAATGATATTGTAAAGCAAAACCTGCCCATGCTGGAGCGGATCATTGGAGAGGACATTCTGCTGAAAACTTTTCTTAATACCAACGCCGGCGTTGTCCGCGCGGATTTCAACCAAATAGAACAGGTGCTGTTGAATCTGGTGGTAAATGCCAGGGACGCCTTGCCCAAGGGCGGCATGTTGAGCATTGAGACAGCAGAGGTGATAATCGACGAAGCTTATGCCTCCGACCATAACGATGCTATGCCTGGGCCCCACGTAATGCTTTCGGTAAGCGACAACGGCCCCGGTATGGATGAAGACACCAAAACCCGCATCTTCGATCCCTTTTTTACGACCAAGCAAAGAAGCAAGGGGACCGGCTTGGGTCTGGCCATGGTTCACGGAATAGTCAAGCAACACGGCGGCAGCATCTACGTCTACAGCGAGCTGGGCCAGGGCACCACCTTCAAGATTTATTTGCCGCTGGTATCCGACAAGGCCGAGACACCCGTTGAACGCACAACCATGTCCGACCTGGCCGTGGGCAGTGAAAGCTTGCTGTTGGTTGAGGATGATGATTTGGTGCGCGAATTCCTCCGCAACACGCTTATTAAATTAGGTTACAGCGTGTTGGATTCAACTGATGGCGTATCCGCCCTAGAGATGATGAGCAAACGGCAAGAAATGAAAATCGATTTGCTGGTGACGGATGTGGTAATGCCCAAGATGAGCGGCAAGGAACTCGCCAGGCAACTCTGCGCTGCCAGGCCGAGTCTGAAGGTGCTGTATATATCCGGTTACAGCGATAACATAATCGCCCATCATGGCGTATTGGACGCCGGGGTGGCTTTCCTGCAAAAACCCGTGACCATTAAGGCCTTGGCCCAAAAGGTAAGGGATGTCTTGGATAGTTGAGCCCGTGGTGAGAGTGGATCTCTCTGTCAGCCGTTTATGGGATTGAATGTTTACGCCGAGCCGCATGGTGTCCGGCCATGATGCCTGAACCGGTGTAATCCTGCCGCAATATTGGCTGGTCCAAGATGGCCGGCGGCTTGGTTTTTTTAAAAGAAGCTAGACCAGAGAGTAAGTTAACCGGGTTGCAAAGGTGAGCAGCTTGGATGTAATTATATTTGGGGCGGGCGGCCTGCCCCCCAGCGCCTTCCACGCTCTTTCTGCGACGCGCCTTAAGAGGAGGTGGACATGGACGCCATCACTGCCATCATGACCCGGCGCAGCCCCCGCGCCTGGCAGAATAAACCGGTGCCCGCCGAGCTTATCGTTAAGCTCTTGGCCGCGGCCATGCAGGCGCCTTCGGCCGGCGACGGCCAGCCCTGGCACTTTGTGGTGATAGACGATCGCGAAATGTTGGACCTGGCCTCGCGCTTTTATCCCGGCGCGGCTCCGGCCCGCAGCGCTCCCATGGCTATCTTGGCCTGCGGAGACATAGGCGAGGACCGCTTTGGCGGATATTGGGAGCAGGACTGCGCGGCCGCGGTGGAGAACATGCTGCTGGCGGCCCACGCCTTGGGCTTGGGCGCTTTGTGGACCGGGGTCTATCCGCTTTCTGAAAGAGTGCACGCCTTTCGCAAGCTCTTGAAGCTGCCGTCCAACGTGGAGGTTCTGGCCTTTGTCATGTTGGGCTACCCCGACATGATTCCGCAGCCCGAGGACCGTTTCCGCAAGAACCGGGTGCACTATAACCGCTGGTAAAGGAGAAGGACGATGACCTGCCCAGCATTCAACCGGATGTTCATGGCCGTTCCGTTGCTGTTGTTGGTGCTTTTGCTGGCGCTTCCGGCCCAAGCCGCCGAAAATAAGGGAGCCCAAGCCGCCGAAAAGGCCGCCCAGGCTTGGCTTAAATTGGTGGACCAGGGCGATTACAAAAAATCGTGGCATGAATCCGGTGCATTTTTCCAAGGGGCCATGGCCGCTGAAAAGTGGGACCAACTCATGCAGGGCGTGCGCAAGCCTTTGGGCAAAACGCTCACCCGCAAATTCGCCTCGGCCCAGGCCCGCCAGACCATGCCCGGCGCGCCGGACGGCCAGTATTTTCTGCTTTTGTTCAAGACCAGCTTTGCCAACAAGAAAGCCGCCGAGGAACGCCTTACCCTGAGCCACGAGAAGGGGCGTGGCTGGCGGGTGGTGGGCTACTTCATCAAATAAATGGCAATTGCCGCGTTGCCAGCCCGGCTTGGCGGATTGCGGTCCTGTAAATCATATTGGGCGCGGCGGGTGTCTAATACCCGCCGCGCTTTTTTTGGGTCCGGGCATGGGTTGCAGATATGCGCCGTTTCCTTACCGGCCAAGCCCCTTCTTGACCAGCCGCACAGTGAAAACGTATAGTTTTGACATGGCCGACCACGGGATAAGTTCCGCATGGTAAATGATGCCGCGTAACGCGGCTCATTGCTGGACGTTACTGGGGGTCCTTTGGGGTTGGCCACATGGCACCCGTCATCAACATCCTTTTTCAGGGAGGACCCCATGAAACGCCTATTTATTGTACTGGCAGTATTCATAGCAGTTTTCGCCCTCGCCTTCGCCGCTCAAGCGGAGGTCAAGAAGGCCAAGGGCAGCATTGAACTAAGCGACGCCAGCGGAGACGTGGAACGCATCAACACCAGCTCTGGCACCTATCCAGGCTTGGATGTGGTCAAAGTGAAGATCGACAGTGACGGCAAGCAGCTAAAGTTCGACGTCACCCTGAAAGAGCCCCCTCACAATTTCGCCAGTTCGGTGATTGAAGTTTTTTTCGACACGGACAACGATCCCAAGACCGGGGCCGCCTCGATGTTCTACAAGGACAAGACCGGCTTCAACTATAAAGGTCATATCGATTCCTGCATTAAATACGACAACGGCATGACCGCCTGCACCGGAGGCTCCGGCAAGGCCAAGCCGGTGGAGCGCTTCGCCGCCATGGGC
>Ga0307423_1000571_pt1 | contig 24784 bp, 23 predicted proteins | sample SalMarWE160310MG_FD_202154 | JGI IMG/M metagenome (GOLD analysis project Ga0307423, IMG submission 202154) | Salt marsh sediment microbial communities from the Plum Island Ecosystem LTER, Massachusetts, United States - WE1603-10 | ecosystem: Environmental > Aquatic > Marine > Intertidal zone >...
CTGATGTTCTCGCGGTGTTATCTCCTAGCCCGGTTGGGCTGAGAGGAAGGAGGGATCGGACGCATGGGTGCGTTGATATCTCTTGTCGCGGTTGTCGGTTTGGCTCTGCTCGCTGCGGTGGGCGCAACCGCCGGCGACGGCTTGCGATTCGTGCTCGGGGTGATCATCCCGGGGATCGCCTTCGCGGTGTTCCTCGGTGGGATCGTCTTCCGGGTGCTGCATTGGGCGAGATCGCCGGTGCCTTTCCGAATCCCCACCACCACGGGCCAGGAAAAATCTCTACCGTGGATCCGTAACAACGAGCTCGAAAACCCGAGCGGGTTGCTCGGCGTGATCGGGCGCATGGCCCTCGAGGTTCTCGCCTTCCGCTCGTTGTTCCGAAACACCAGGGTCGAGGTCATGCCTGAAAAGGAGAAGGTAAACTACATTGCCGACAAGGCCCTGTGGGCGGCGGCGTTGGCATTCCACTGGGCGATGTTCATCATCATCCTGCGCCACTTCCGGTTCTTTGTCGAGCCGGTGCCGGCGTGGGTCGAGAAGCTGCAGAGTGTCGATGGCTTCTTTCAGGTAGGACTGCCGGTCTACTACATCACCACCTTTCTGATGGTGGTCGGTCTGGCCTATCTGCTGGCACGCAGGTTTTTCGACGGCAAGATTCGCTACATCTCGTTGCCGACCGACTACTTCGCCCTGTACCTGCTGCTCGGGATCGCTCTCACGGGCATCCTCATGCGTCACGTGGAAAAGGTTGATGTCGTGCAGGTCAAAGCGGCGATCGCAGGGTGGGCGTCGTTCCAGCCGGCGCCGCCGGTCGGGGTCGGTCTATGGTACTTCGTGCACGTCGCCCTGGTCAGCATGCTGCTGGTTTACTTCCCGTTCTCGAAACTCCTGCATGCTCCGGGGGTGTTCCTGAGTCCGACCCGCAACCTCGCCAACAGCAACCGTATCCGCCGCCACATCAACCCGTGGAATCCGGACATCCAGGGCCACTCCTACGCCGAGTGGGAGGACGAGTTCCGCGACAAGTTGAAGGCGTCCGGATACGCGCTGGAGAAGGAGTGAGCCATGGCGGAGAAAACCCCTCAGGAACTGATCCAGATCGATCTCACTCCGCCGCCGAGAAAGTGGATGAACCCGGCCGTCGACTTCGAGGCGCGGCGTGGAACGTGGTCCTATCCTACAGCGGTCAAAAACCTCGTCTACATGGGAATGCCCAATCCCCGCGAATGGTCGCCCACCGATGCCGACTGGAAGCTGCCGGAGAACTGGCGACAGATCATTCATGACGGTTTCAAAGACCTCTTGAAGAAGTACCGCTCGCTTGAGATCTTCATGGACATCTGTGTCCGCTGCGGCGCGTGCGCCGACAAATGCCACTTCTTTATCGGTTCGGGCGATCCCAAGAACATGCCGGTGCTGCGGGCGGAGCTCCTGCGATCCATCTATCGCCAGGACTTCACAACCGCGGGCAGGATTTTCGGCTCACTCGCGGGCGGCCGCGAGCTCACCGAAGAGGTGCTGAAGGAGTGGTACTACTACTTCTTCCAGTGCACCGAGTGCCGCCGGTGCAGCGTCTACTGTCCCTACGGCATCGATACCGCCGAGGTCACGATGATGGCCCGCGAACTCATGAATCTCGTCGGGCTCAACATCAACTGGATCCTGGAGCCGGTCGCCAACTGCCAACGCACCGGCAACCACCTTGGGATCCAGCCCCACACGTACAAGGACAACGTCGAGTTCATATGCGACGAGCTCGAGGACGTGACTGGGATCAAGCTTGATCCGCCGATCAACCGCAAGGGGGCGGAGATTCTCTTCGTCATCCCGTCGGCCGACTACTTTGCTGACCCCGGGACATACACCTTTGCCGGCTATCTCATGCTCTTCAAACACATCGGGCTCGACTACACCCTGAGCTCCTACGCTTCGGATGGCGGCAACTTCGGTCTCTTCAACTCCGTCGAGAACATGAAGAAGCTCAACTGGAAGATCTACCATGAGGCGAAGCGCCTGGGCGTGAAATGGATCCTCGGTGGTGAGTGTGGTCATATGTGGCGCGTCATGCACCAGTACATGGACACCATGAACGGACCCGCCGATTTCCTCGAGATGCCGAAATCGCCGATCACCGGCACCGTCTTCGACAACGCCAAATCGACCAAGATGACGCACATCTGCGAGTTCACCTCCGATCTTATCCGCCACAATAAGCTCAAGCTCGACAAGAGCCGCAACGACCAGTTCCGCGTCACCTTCCACGACTCCTGCAACCCGTCGCGGGCCATGGGACTCCTGGAGGAGCCGCGGTACGTGCTCAAGAGCGTCTGTAACAACTTTTTCGAGATGCCTGAGAACACAATCAGGGAACACACCTTCTGCTGCGCCGGCGGCGCCGGGCTCGGCAACGACGAAAACATGGAAATGCGGATGCGCGGCGGTCTGCCAAGGGGCAACGCGGTCAAGTGGGTACGTGACCACAACGGTGTCAACCGCCTGACCTGTATCTGCGCCATCGATCGCGCGACGCTGCCGCCGCTCGTCGAGTACTGGTCTCCCGGGGTCGATGTCAGCGGCATCCATGAGCTGGTGGGTAACGCCCTCATCATGGACGGTGAGAACGAGCGCACGACCGACCTTCGCGGCGTGCCGGCACAGCCGAAGAAGGAGGAGCAGGACGATGCATGACACCGGCAAGATCGTCGCGGGCCTCGCGGTCTTCGTGGTCCTCGCGACCTCACCCCTGTGGTACAACGCCTTGAGCGCCGCTTCGCCGGAAGCGCCGGAGCTGCAAAAGCCGACCAACGGTTCGACCGAGTGTGTCGAAGCGACCGACTACATGCGGGCGAACCATATGCACCTCTTGGATCAGTGGCGGGACACGGTGGTGCGAGACGACGTCCGCACCTACACCTCCGAGGCGGGCAAGGACTACACCATGAGTCTCTCGGGTACCTGTCTGGATTGTCACTCCAACAAGGAAAAGTTCTGCGATGCCTGTCACACGTACTCGGCGGTCACTCCCTACTGTTGGGACTGCCACGTGATTCCAGAGGAGGGGCAGTGATGAAGAGCAGCAGACGAGGATTCCTCAAGTTCGCCGGTCTTTCGGCCGTCGGCGTGGCCGGTTCCACCGCTGTCGCCACCAGGACCAGGGCTTTCGAAGAACACGAGCCGCCGGCGACCGAAGGCAAGCGTCTGGCGATGGTGGTCGATCTGCGAAAGTTCTCCAAGGACGATGAGTTGCTCGACAAGATCGTCGCCGCGTGTCATGACGCGCACAACGTGCCCGACTTCGCGGACGACCCAAAGAACGAGGTCAAGTGGATCTGGACCGAGGACTTCGAAACCGCATTCCACGAGCAGGAGTTCCACTACATCCGCGAGGATCTCAAGGGTAAGTCGACGCTTCTCCTATGCAACCACTGCGACAACCCGCCGTGTACCCGCGTATGCCCAACCCAGGCGACCTGGAAGCGGGCAGCCGACGGCGTCGTCATGATGGACTGGCACCGCTGTATCGGATGCCGATACTGCGTCGTCGCCTGCCCGTACGGTTCACGCAGCTTCAACTGGAAGAACCCACGCAAGGCGCCGAACCTGGCTGAGCTGAAAAGCACCTTTCCAACGAGAATGCGGGGCGTGGTCGAGAAGTGCACCTTCTGCGATGAGCGCTTGGCACGGGGTCAGCAGCCCGCCTGCGTGGAGGCCTGTGAGGACGACGAAATGGTCTTCGGGGATCTCAACGACCCCGACTCCAGGGTGAGACAGCTGCTCGCCGAGCATCTGTCCATCCGCCGCAAGCCGGGCCTCGGGACCCAACCCGAGGTCTACTACATCGTCGAGGATCCGCGCACACTGCAGGAGGTCGCTCCGACGGCGGTGGTCTTTGAAGAGGAGGGTGGTCATGCTTGAGAAGGCACTCTCGGGCTCCCGGGCCTACTGGTCCTGGATCTTCGCCCTGTTATTGATCATTGGCGGCGGAGTCGCGTGCTGGTTCTGGCAGTTCAACGAGGGCCTGACCATCACCGGTCTCAGCCGCGATGTGGTGTGGGGTTTCTACATCGCCCAGTTCACTTTTCTGGTCGGTGTCGCCGCCTCAGCGGTGATGGTGGTCTTGCCGTACTACCTGCACGACTACAAGGCCTTCGGCAAGATGACCATCCTTGGCGAGTTCCTCGCCATCCCGGCGGTCATCATGTGCATGACCTTCATCTTCGTCGACATGGGCATGCCGAACCGCATCCTCAACGTCTTCCTCCACCCGACGCTGCACTCGATGATGTTCTGGGACACCGTCGCTCTCGGCGGCTATCTGGCTCTCAATATCGTGATCAGCCACTGGACGCTGTCGTCAGAACGGCGTGAAGAACCGCCGCCCAAGTGGCTCAAACCGATCATCCTGCTCTCCATCCCGTGGGCAGTGTCGATTCACACCGTGACGGCTTTCCTGTATGCCGGTCTCGCGGCGCGCCCCTTCTGGTTGACCGCGATCCTGGCGCCGCGATTCCTGGCCTCGGCCTTTGCCGCGGGCCCGGCGATCCTGCTCCTGCTGGCCTTCTTCGTGCGCAAGGTTTCGACCTTCGACCCGGGCAAGCAAGCCATCGACACGTTGGCCAAGATCGTCACCTACGCCATGACCGTCAACGTCTTCTTCGTGCTGATGGAGCTTTTCACCGCGCTCTACAGCGATATCCCCGAGCACGTCCTTCACTTCCAGTTCCTGTTCATGGGTCTCAAGGGAGAGAACACACTGGCGCCGTGGATGTGGGTGTCGTCGATTCTCGCAATCGTTTCGCTGGTTGTTCTCATCAATCCCAAGACCCGCTGCAACTACGGCTGGCTGAAGTTCGGTTGCGTAGCGGTCGTCGTCTCGTTGTGGATCGACAAGGGCCTGGGCATGGTCATTGCCGGTTTTGTACCGAATCCCCTCGGCAAGGTCGTCCACTATTCGCCGACCGCTCCGGAGCTCATGATCAGCCTCGCGATCTACGCCATCGGCGCCCTCGTTCTTACCGGGCTCTACAAGATCGCACTCGAGGTCAGGGGGCAGCTGAAGAAGGCATAAGGGATTTCGAATTTCGGATTTCGAATTTCGGATTTTGCCCCCGCCCACCCGGCAGCAGGCCGGGGCGGGGGCTTTCATTTGGAGTCTTTAACGTCGAAGTCTGAATTACGATGCCGGAGCTTGAACGAGCGCTTCGAACGGAGGTGCCTGGCTCTCCTTTCGGAGAGCGCGCCGGCAGGAGGTCGTGTTGAATCTACATATCGCGAGGCAAACAACATGAGTGAAACAAAGCGAGTCGTCATCGTTGGGGCGTCGGCGGCGGGTCTGCGTTGCGCGTGTCGCCTCCGGCGCCTGCAGCCCAAATGGTCGATCACGGTGGTGGACGCCAACGAGGTCTTTTCCTACGGTGCCTGCGGTTTGCCGTACGTGCTCTCCGGCGACATCGAAGAGTTGGGTGCGTTGCGCCGAACGCCCTACGGCGTCGAAAGGGACCTTGATTTCTTCGCTTTGTACAAGGGAATCGAGGTGCTGGCTCCGTGGCGGGCGATAGCAATCGATACCGAGGCGCGAACCCTGCAAATCGACGCGGACGGGGAAGGCCGCGACCTCGAGTGGGACGAGCTCGTCATCGCGACTGGTGCTTCACCGCGCAGACTCCCGAACCTCCCTGACCACCCCCGGGTCCACACCTTCCACGTATGGGACGACGTGAAACCGCTCAAGATCGGCCTCATGCAGGGTGAAATCGACCACGTCGCGGTGGTCGGCGCCGGTCTGGTCGGTGTCGAGCTTGCCGAAGCCTTCCACAGCCTGTGGGGCGCTGAAGTGACCCTGATCGAAGCTGCGGCGACTCCCCTGCCGGAAATCCTCGACCCTGAGCTTGGCGAGGTTGTCGCGCGTCACCTGGAATCAAACGGAGTCCGGGTCCTGACGCGATCCGCGGTCGCCGAAATCGCCGCCGCCGCCGACGGTGTCACCGTCAAGGCCGGGGGTGAGGAGGTACGTGCTGACGCGGTCGTAGTTGCAGTCGGGGTCGAACCACGGGTGGAGTTGGCGAAAATGGCCGGCGCCGAGCTCGGCCCGACGCGGGCGATTCGCGTCGATGAGCGCCTCCAGACCACTGTCGCCAACGTTTGGGCGGTGGGCGATTGTGTCGAGAACCGCCACGTGGCGACTGGCGGGCCGGCCTACCTGCCACTCGGATCGCTGGCCAACCGCCAGGGGCGTGTGCTGGGAGATGTCCTCGCCGGGCGGAACGGAGCATTTGGACCGGTGGTGGGGGCCGCTGCGGTCAAGGTCTTCGACCTCAACGTGGCGGCGGTCGGTTGCACCGCCGCCCGTCTCGGCGGCGACGGACTGGGTGTCCGCCAGGTGTGGGTAAGTACCGAGGACCGCGCCCACTACTGGCCGGAAGCACGGCTCATTCTCCTCGGGATGGTCTACGACCCGTCCACCGGCCGTGTCCTCGGCGTGCAGGGGGTCGGGGAGAAGGGAGAGGTCGCGAAGAGGATTGATGTCGCCGCTCAACTGATGCTCCGCGGCGCCGTGATCGGTGATTTTGCGGCTATCGAGCATGCCTACGCGCCGCCCTACGCGCCAGCACTCGATCCGCTGGCGGTGTTGGCGATGGCCGCCGCAAACCAGGTTGATGGTGTCGAGTCGGTTTCGCCAATCACCGATCTTTCGCGGGAATCCGTGCTTGACGTGAGAGTGTCGGCGGAACGAGAGCAACGTCCGCTGACCGCCGGTGATGTGCGCCAGATCGAGGTCAGCGAGCTTCATGACCGCGCCGATGAAATCCCCAGCGGTCCGTTGCTCGTGGCCTGCGCGCACGGCACACGATCGGCCGAGGTGGTGCGATGGCTGGCACGACGCGGTATCCAGGCACGCTACCTGGGTGGCGGCGTCAGCTGGCGCGTTCGGGCTCTTCGGAGCATTGATACGAGCGAGAATTAACGCAAAGGCGCCAAGACGCTAAGGCGCAAAGCAAATCTCAGAGTAGGCTCCTGCCTGCGGCGTCAAAGAGCTTCGGGGAGACTCACCTGAGGCTTTGGATGCTGCACGTCTGTAGGGCCAGCTCAAAGAAAATCTTTGCGTCTTTGCGCCTCTGCGAAAAAACTCGGCGGCGAAGTCGGCCGGCGGGTTCCGGTTCTGAGTTCTTCAGAGACCCGGTGAGGGTTGCGAACCACCGTCCAAACGACGCATAAGGACCCGGGCGAGCATGGCGCCGATGATGACGCCGGCGACAGGCCCATAGACCGTGGCGGTCAGGACTTCGATGATGGATGGCGACCAGAAAAGGTTGTACGGCTTGCACGCGGCGCTCAACTGGATCGTGAAACCGGTGACGAGGAGGATCGCGAGGGAACTCCTGAAGAGTGCACGATTCCGGTGGCGTTGCCAGGCCTCGGCAAGGGGAATGGCGAGGGCGGCGATCGCCGGGATCATGAGGCGCGGCCCGTAGCAGGAGCCACCGCCCCAGACCGACCAGCACGAGGTGAGCCCGAGGTAGAGCAGAAACACCAGCCATGCGACAACCACTGGATTTGTCAGCGCCCCGAACAATGGATTTCGGCGAGGCAATCCCAGGACCGCAAGGGCCACAACAGGTGCAAACACAAAGAGGCCGTGACGTGGGTCGAGAAGCACTCCAACCAGGCCGCGCAAAGGATCGCCAAAGCGGAAGGGCTGAAAGGTTTCGAACGGCCTGCCGTAAACGACGATGTTCTTTGCCATCCAAATGCCGGCAACGACCACTGGTCCCGCGAGGAGAACCCTCGCGCGTTTCCACCCGCGGCTGGCGGCGACAGCGAGCAGCGCGGGTCCAACGGCCAACAGAGCGCTCTCCTTGAGGGTCAGAGCGACGGAGAGGAGCGCGCTCCCGATAACGTTGCGCTGGCGGGCTATCAACCAAAGAGCGAGGACCATCGTCGACCAGATAAAGGGTTCGGTGAAAAAAGTGCGGCTGTAGAACCACAGGGGGCTCGCAAAGTAGAGACCGAGCGCGAGGTCGCCCGCGCCGAATGACCGGTCGAGAAGATCTCGCCCCGCAAGCAGGGCCGCAAAGGTCACGGTTAAACCGAAAAGGCCGAGCAGAAAATCGGGAGCGCTCCCCGGAAGAAGGGCCTGTTGGAGAGCGACCAACGGAGCAGCGAGGAGGGGCAGACCGAGGGGATGACTGAATACCGTGCGGTCTCCGACGACCCGGGTGTGGTGATCGAGCTCGGTGCCCGCACGCTTGGCCCCTGCCGCTTTGGATCCCTCCGCCATACGAAGGTAGTCCTCCGTGAGATCGATGTCGTGATCGACCGCGATGGAATGGGCCATGAGGGCGTAATGTGGCTCGTCGCCACCGATCAGGTAGGGGCGGACCAACCAGGGAAAGGCATGCAGCACGAACAGCAGGATGAGCAGCACGTTCGAGCGGAGTCGGTTGACCTCGTTCATCGGCGCATTGTGTCGCAGGTGATGCAGTCGATCAACAGTGCGAAAACGAAGCAAATCGGCCGATGTCGTGCGACGACTGGCGAATTGGAGCTCATGGAGACAGACGGGCGATTGAAAGCAAACACAAAGACGCCAAGACGCAAAGGAGCAAAGGAAGATAGAACTCAGGCTCCTATCCTGGGCGTCGACATCGCTCTTCGATTTTCACTGAGTGTTGCGCGCGGAACGACGGTGTGGCCTCATTGTGATGTTCTTTGCGCCTCTACGCCTTTGCGTTGGAGATTCTTCGAGAGGCCTTTTGGAGAGCCATTCCTGTTGTTCGTCGTTCAACGTTGCCTGCGGTCCATCGTTTCCAGTGCGTAACGCTGGAGTTGGGGGGACTGGCGGTGTTACAATCCCGGAACTGCGGTGGAAACCGCGGTGCTGGTTCCTTTCCCGGGTTTAAACTGATGTATCCGATCTCATTGGAAGTCAGAAATCGTCACGTTCTGGTCGTCGGGGGCGGTGGCGTTGCCCTGCGCAAGGTGCAGGGTCTGGTCGAGGAGGGGGCGCGGGTCACGGTTGTGGCGCCCGACGTCGTGGCGCCGTTGACCGAAATGGCTGAACGCGGTGAGATTGTCATCGAGCAACGACCTTATTGCGGGGAAGCCGACCACAGCTGGAACATCATCTTCGCGGCGACCGACGACCGGGAGACCAATGCACGCGTCTTCCACGACGCGGAAAAGGCCGGGGTCTGGTGCAACGTCGCCGACGATCCCGAGCTCTGCTCCTTCCACCTGCCGGCTCGGGTCCGCCGTGGCCCTCTCCAGATCGCGATCAGCTCGGCCGGCGAGGCGCCGTTCGTGGTGCGACGCCTGCGCCAACTCCTCGATCGCCGGCTCGGACCGGAGTGGGGGGAGTGGTTGTTATCCGCCGCCAGGTACCGGGAAGCTGTACGAAATCTCGGCGCTCCACGCGATCGCGAGGAGGCACTCTTCGACCGCTTCTTCCGCGAGACTGTGGATCCCAAAGGGCTCACCGCGCGCGTGGCGACTGCGGTCGAGGAGCGGGCGTGGCTCGAATCGCCGGTAGAGCACCGGACGCCGAAACGAGAACGAAACCCGCAGACACCGAAGGAAGAGCGCGTGGGGCTGGTGAGCCTGGTCGGTGCCGGGCCGGGTTGCCCGGGCCTCCTCACGATTCGCGGTCGGCAACGCCTGCTCGAGGCGGACGCGGTGGTCTTCGATCGGTTGGCGGCGCCGGCGCTACTCCCCGAGTTGGCCCCGGACGTCGAACTCCACCCGGTCGGTAAGGTGGCGGGGACCCATCCCGTGCCTCAGGAGGAGATCAACGACCTCCTGGTGCGGTTGGCCCGAACCGGCAAAAGGGTGGTCCGCCTCAAGGGCGGGGATCCCTACGTATTCGGCCGCGGCGGCGAGGAAGCCGAGGTGTTGGCGGCGGAGGGCGTACCGTTCGAGGTCGTGCCGGGTGTGACCTCGGGAGTGGCGGCCATGGCATGGGCGGGGGTGCCGGTGACCCATCGCCGCGAGGCCGTGCGATTAACCCTCCTCACCGCCCACGAGGCGATCAAGTCCGACGGGCCCCAGGTGCGCTGGGATCTGCTCGCCCAGGATCCACACGCGACGCTGGTCGGCTACATGGGCGTGAGTGCATTGCCGCAGGTGGTGGCAAAACTCCTCGAGCACGGGATGGACCCGGCGACGCCGGCGGCGATGGTCGAGCAGGGCACGACTTCCGCGCAGCGCCGGGTTCTCTCGACCCTCTCAGATCTTCCGTCGGCGATCGAGGCCGCCGGGCTTGAGCCGCCGGCACTCTTCGCGATCGGTCCCACGGTGAGGCATGCCGAGACGCTGGACTGGGTTTCGAGACTTCCCCTGGTTGGTCACCGGCTGCTGATTCCGGCGTCGCGATCCGATCTCGGTATCCGCCTCGAAGCGGCCGGCGCCGAGGTGGTTGTCCTGCCGATGCCGGTGACGCCGGCGGCGCGGATCGTGATGGGAGCCCTTCCGCTGACCGGTTGTGTTGTCGGCACTGCGGCCGAGGTCGATTGGCTCGACGCGGAGCGCGGTGGACCGGGATGGAGCGACGAAGTCGATGCCTGGTGCGTGGGATCAGAGGCCGCCGCCCGGGCCCGGGAACGCGGATGGCTCAACGTGCGAGAGCTCGCCGAGAATTCCGATGAGAAAACACTGGTCGCATCCATTGTTCGCTGAAGGGTCGTTGGCTCGATGATCAACCTGCAGATTTTCGACCGCAGCAGATTGTTGGTGAGATATGCAGGTTAAGCTCGGGCTCCGCATCCGGTTCTTTCTCTACTCGAACACCTTGATTGTGGTCACCATGACCCTGGTCGCGGTGCTCGGCGCGATGTACCAGAGGCGTACGTTGTTTGACGCCATCGTCGGCCGCGGCCGCAGTATCGTCGAATCGATGGCGGTTCCGATCACCTACGTTGAGGGGCGGGAACACGTCGGAGCGGGGGAACGTGGACTGATCGAACGCTACATCGCCGAGGTCATGGCCCGAAATCAGGATTTGATGCGCTATGTCATGGTCACCGACGGGGCCGGCGTTGTCACGCATTCGAGCCGCTCCGAATTGGTAGGACGGGCGTTCGATCGTGCGCTCGGACCAAACGATATGGAGAGTGAGCCAAAGTCTGACGAGCTTCAGGACGTCAATAACGAGGACGTGCTCGAGGTGCGTTCGGCCCTGGTCGATGGTGACGATTTCCTGGGAACCCTGGCGGTCGGTTTCTCGCTCGAGCCGATCGAACGGCAGGTTCGCGATGTTGCTGGTAAAGCAGCGCTTGTGGCACTCGTTCTCATGTTGGGCAACTCGATCATGACGGCGCTCTATGTGGAAACGTTGATCCGACCCATCCTCAACCTCAACCAGACCATGAACCGGGCCGGGGAGGGTGATCTCACGGTTCGTGCTCCGACCCGTCGCGGCGATGAGGTCGCCGAGCTCGCCGAAGTCTTCAATCGGATGATGGCTGAGCTCGAGACGGCGCGGGAACGGGAAGAGCTGCAGCGGGCCCAGCTCGCCCAGACCGAGAAAATGGTCGCGGTCGGAACCCTTGCCGCGGGTGTAGCGCACGAGGTCAATAACCCTCTTGCTGGAGTACTTGCCAGCATCGAAAACATGCGCGACAACCCGGACGACGAGGAGATGCGAGATCGCTACCTCCAGCTCATCGCGGATGGGCTCAAACGCATCGAGCGGACGGTTGCCAATCTCCTGAATTTTTCACGGCCGCGCGAGATCAAGCTCGAGCGCACTTCCATCAATCACAACCTCCGCCACGTCGTCGAGCTGGTCGGCTATCAACTCAGAGCCTCTGGCGTCGAGGTCGAAATGGATCTCGACTCCAATCCGGCTGCGGTCGAGGCCGACCACTTCCAAATGGAGCAGCTGTTCCTCAATCTCGTTCTCAACGCGCTTGACGCCATGCGCGAGGGCGGGAAGCTCTATTTGAGGACTCGGGTTCGCGGCGGCAAGGTTATCGCCGAGGTCCGCGACACAGGACACGGGATTCCCGCGGAGGTTCGCGACCGGATCTTCGATCCGTTCTTCACCACCCGTGAGGTCGGCGAAGGCACCGGTCTCGGACTTGCCGTGAGCGGCAGCATCGTTGCCGCTCATGGCGGCCGCATCGAGCTCGAGACCTCGGTTGGTCGGGGTACGACCTTCCGTGTCATCATGACCGCGATGGCCGACGACGGAGTCGAGGGAGAAACCGGATGAAGATCTGCGGACATCGGTTGCTGATCGTCGAGGATGAGCCGCTTCTTCGGATCACCATGGCAGATGCCCTCCGCAAGGAGGGCTGGGCTGTGGACGTCGCCGAGGACGGCGTCAAAGGTGCTGCGCTCTTCGAGCAGCACCAGCACGATTTAGTCCTTTCCGATCTCGTGATGCCACGTCTTGGTGGCGTCGAGCTCCTGAAACGGATCAAGGCTCTGAGCCCGGACACGACGGTAGTGATCATCACCGCCCACGGGACGGTCGACAGGGCGGTCGAGGCGATGCGCGAAGGCGCTGCTGACTTCATCGCTAAGCCCTTCTCGATGGCCCAGCTGGTGGTGCGGTTGAGCAACGTGTGCTCGGTCCGTGTCCTGCGCGAGCAAAATGTGCGTCTGCAAGCCCAGCTCGAACAACGTCACTCCTACTCGAACATCATCGGCAAGTCCGAGGTGATGCAGGAGGTTTTCGAGCTCATTCGGCTGGTGGCGGACTCGGACGCATCGGTCATCGTGCACGGCGAGAGCGGCACCGGCAAGGAGATGGTGGCGTCGGCCATCCATTTCGCCTCGGCTCGCCGCGCCAAACCCTATGTACGGGTGAGCTGCGCTTCGCTGCCCGAGTCCCTCATCGAGTCGGAGCTCTTCGGCTACGAGAAGGGCGCCTTCACCGGTGCCAGCGAACGGCGCATCGGCCGTTTCGAGGCAGCCAGCGGCGGCACCCTCTTCCTCGACGAGATCGGGGAGCTGCCACTGACCTTCCAGGTCAAGCTGCTGCGGGTGCTGCAGGAGCGGCAGATCGAACGTCTCGGCTCCAACCGGCCGGTCGACGTCGATGTGCGGATCGTGTCTGCGTCGGTGCGGTCCCTCGAGGAAGAAATCCGTCAGGGGAGATTTCGGGAGGATCTCTACTTCCGTGTCAACACGGTCGCCATCGATCTGCCTCCGTTGCGGGAGCGCCGCGAGGACATTCCGCTGCTCGCCGAAGCGTTCCTGCGCGAGTTTGCGGCCGATCGTCGCCGCGAGATCGAGGGCTTCAGCGATGAGGCGATTGACCTTTTCGAAATGTATCCCTGGCCGGGCAACGTCCGCGAGCTTCGCAACGTCATCGAACGGGCGGTTCTCTTCTGTCGGGGCCGGACGGTAACGGTCGATGAGCTACCGCCAAATATTCGCGGCGGCGTGTCGGTGGCCGCGGTCGGTGAAGCCACTCCGGTGATGCCGATGCACGACGCCGTCGAGCGTGCGGAGGCCGATGCCATTCGTGCAGCCCTGAACGCGACCGAGGGGCGTCGCGCGGATGCCGCCGACCTTCTCGGTATCAGCCGCAAGACCCTGTGGGAGAAAATCAAGCATCTCGAGATATCAGTGGATTGAAGATCTCTCTGATTCCGATTCTCGGTGCGGCGTCACGACAATTTCCTTGGGATTGCTTCCGGTGTCGTCGACTATCGTGAAGACGCGGCCGAGAATTGCAGAAGAAGATCGCCTCACGGCAGCAGAGCTTTTCCCCTTGTGAAAACCCCCACAAATAGCCAGTATACTGTCCCTGTTCGGCTTTCTGGGGAGGGGTGATGAGGGTTCTCAAGGCCTCGATGGTTTCGCTTGCGATGCTCTTCGCGATCGCCCCGCGGGTGATGGCTGAAGATTCCGAAGAGAAGCAACAGAACCCTCTCCGGGTGTTCTACGACCAGGGCTTCCGCCTCACCACCTCGGATGGGGCGTTTTCGCTGCGGATCAACGGTCTGCTCCAAACCCGCTACACCTATGTCGACTATGACCCGGAAATCCGGTTCAACCAGGAGGACTACTCCAACTTCTTTGTTCGTCGAGCCCGCCTGTACTTTTGGGGTAACGCCGGAAGTGAGCGCTTCACCTACTTCATCCACGTCCAGCTCGAACCCAACCAGGGCCTCAACGCGAACGATCTGTGGATCGAGTATGAGTTCTCGGACATGCTGCGGCTTGGTGTGGGCCGCATGAAAATCAGCTATGGTGTCGAGTTCATGAACTCGGGTTCCGCCCTCGGCATGGTCGAACGATCGCTGATGTACGGCGAGACGGACATCGATTTCGGTCCGGCGCTCGAACCGGGCCCGCGCTATCCGGGCGGCGGTACCTATCGTTTTGGTCTCAGCTGGTACGCGGACACCGGTTTCGCCACCGGAGGGATGACCCTCTATCGCTCACAGGGTGTGCAGCTGCGTGGACAGCGGGGATCCGACTCGACGCCGACCTTCGAGTACCAGCTCGGGCTTTGGCAGGGCCGCGGCACGACCAGCCTTTCCAACGGTGGCAACGGCCACCTGTTTTCCGCACGGGTCGGCTATCACCCGTGGGGTTTCGTCGACTGGCGAGTAGTCGGCGATGTGGCGTGCGCGCCGCGTTTCAAGCTCGGTGTGATCGGGTCGATCTACACGAACTCGAGCGACACGAGTTTCGCTTTTGATGAGAGCGGCTACAACCTGGCCGCCATCGCCCATTATCGAGGGTGGTCGATGGACGCGGAGTGGGGCACCGAGTCGTACGATTTTGCCGATTTCACCGATGACTTCGAACGCGAGGGCTGGCGGGTTGCTGTCGGTTGGTTCGTTGTGCCGCAGACGCTCGAACTGCGTGTGCGTCGCGCTGCAATCACGCGCATGAAGGATCCGACCGCTCGAAAGGCGATCGACTCGGGCCTTGGAATCCCGGAGGTCCGGGACGGCGACGACTGGGCGCCCGTCCTCGAAGCCGAGATCGTCGAGACCTCGCTCGCCGCGAGCTACTCGTTGTTCGGATGGCGCAACAAGTTGGTGCTCGACGTCTCGCGTCTCGAGCGAAGCTTCACCGCCGACCCTGATGCAATCATCGAAGGTGCTCCCGCGCCGATCGCCAAAGTCCCTGACCAGATCGACTACCGCATCCGCGCGATGGTCCAGTTGGTCTTCTAGCCGCCCGCCCGCCCATAACCACCAAGAACGCCGAAACACCAAGATTGCACCAAGGCATATTTTCAGTGGTGCCTTCCATATTGAAATGCGAAGGCCGATGATGACGCACGCAACAGATACCCTTAGCGCCATCCCACACAAATGTGCTCCTTGGCGTCTTGGTGGTGAAATCAGGGTGGGCGGGGCCGCGTTTCAGGTGTTGAGGCCGAGGCGCTCTCCGTCATACTGGTCCCGCATGACTTCCTCGCACCAGTCCTGGTTGTCGAGATACCAATCGACGGTCGCTCGCAATCCCGTGTCGAAGTCGAAGGTCGGCTTCCAGCCGAGCTCGGTGGTGATGCGATCGGCGTCAATGGCGTAGCGCAGGTCGTGACCCGGACGGTCGGTCACAAACTCCACCAGCCTTGTGCGGCCGCCGCCCCCGGCGAGGGGCCGTAACTCGTCGAGAATGTCACACAGCGCGTACACGACCTCGAGATTCGTGCGCTCGTTGTGGCCGCCGATGTTGTAGGTGCGGCCGGGCCGGCCCCGACGCAGGACGAGATCGAGGGCGCGGCAGTGGTCCCCGACGTGGAGCCAGTCGCGGACATTGGCGCCCTCGCCGTAGACTGGCAATGGCTTGCCGGCGAGCGCGTTGAGGATCATCAACGGGATCAGTTTCTCTGGAAACTGGTAGGGACCGTAGTTGTTGGAGCAGTTGGAGAGGGTCACCGGCAGACCGTAGGTGCGGTGCCACGCACGAGCGAGGTGATCAGCGGCGGCCTTGGAGGCCGAATAGGGGCTCGAAGGGTCGTAAGGTGTGGTCTCGGTAAAGAGGCCTTCGGCGCCGAGTGACCCGAAGACCTCGTCGGTGCTGACGTGATGGAAACGAACGTCGTCGCGGTTCCGCCAGGCTGAGCGAGCAGCTTCCAGGAGGTTAGCGGTGCCGCGGATGTTGGTTTCGATGAAGTCGATCGGACTGTCGATCGATCGATCGACGTGGCTCTCAGCGGCGAGGTGGACGACCGTGTCAATGTCGTGCTCCGCGAACAGCTTTCGCACGGCATCGACATCGCTGATGTCGGCATGGACAAAGGTGTAGCGTGAACCGTAGGCCTCGGCGACGCCGCGAAGACTCGCGAGGTGGCCCGCATAGGTCAAGGCGTCGACGTTGACCAGCCGTAGATCTGGATCGGCGCCGAGGGCGGTGCGCACGAAGTTGCTGCCGATGAACCCGGCGCCGCCGGTGACCAGCAGCGATCGCGGATGATGGGTTGTCACGCTCACGGCGAGTACACCGGAAATTCGTCTGCAGGGAGGTCTCCGAGAGGCCGCCATCCGCGATCGCGGTCCGACAGAACTGGCTCGAGATCATCGAGCGGCCAGTCGATGGCGATCTCGGGATCGTCCCAGGGAAGGCCGCGCTCGTCCTTGGCGCTGAAGAAATCGGAGCACTTGTACTGGAAGTCGGCGACGTCCGACAGCACCAGGAAGCCGTGCGCGAAACCCTCTTCAGCAAAAAGGCATATGCGGTTGTCCTCGCTCAGCTCGGCACCAGCCCATCGACCGAAGTTCGGGCTGCCGCGACGGATGTCGACCACGACGTCGAAGACCAGACCACGCGTCACGCGAACCAGCTTGGCCTGAGCATGGCCGAGTTGATAATGGAGCCCACGCAGCACGCCGCGGGACGAACGCGAGTGGTTGTCTTGGACGAAATCGTGGGCAATGCCCAGCTCGGCGAGAGCACGGCGGCTGTACGACTCCATGAAAAAGCCGCGACTGTCCTCGATGACCTTCGGTGCAAGCAGCTTGACCCCGGACAGCGGTTCGTCAACCACCCGCAATTTTGTTCTCCGCACGCTCCAGCACCTCGGCCAGATAGGTTCCGTAGCTGGATCCTGCCGCGGCCTCCGCTTCGCGCCGGAAGTCCTCTCTGCTGATCCAGCCTTTGGTCCAGGCAATCTCCTGCAGGCAGCCGATCTTGAGGCCCTGGCGCTCCTCGATGGCCTCGATGTAGGTCGAGGCTTCGATCAGGCTACGGTGGGTGCCGGCGTCGAGCCACGCGTAGCCGCGATCCAAGACTGTCACTTTGAGTCGATTCTGCTCGAGGTAGCGACGGTTGAGATCCGTGATTTCGAGCTCGCCGCGAGCGCTCGGGGTGAGCTCGGCCGCCAGATCGCAGACGTCGGGGCCGTAGAAATAGAGGCCGGGCACGGCGAAGGGGCTGCGCGGTTTCTCAGGCTTCTCCTCGATGGAAACGGCGTTGCCGTTGTCATCGATCTCAACCACGCCGTAACGCTTGGCGTCGCGCACCCGGTAGCCGAAGATGTGAGCTCCATCGGTCAAAGTGGCGCACTCCGTCAGCTTCTCGCTCAGCCCGGGTCCATGCAGGATGTTGTCTCCGAGGACCAAGCAGGCCGGCGAGCCGCCGAGGAACTCGCGCCCGAGCACAAAAGCCTGGGCGAGGCCCTCCGGTCGAGGCTGCTCGCAGTAGTCAAACCGTATCCCGAACCGACTGCCGTCGCCGAGGAGATCGCGGAATGACGGCAGATCGCGGGGAGTGGAGATGACCAGCACCTCGCGGATCCCGGCCCGCATCAACAGGCTCAGCGGGTAGAAGACCATCGGCTTGTCGTAGACCGGAAGAAGCTGCTTGCTGATGACCTGGGTAACCGGGTGCAGGCGGCTGCCGGATCCGCCCGCGAGGACGATGCCCTTCGTGTTGCTACTCATCGGCGCAAAGATAGCATAGGGCGCTGAAGCGAATTAGGAATTAGGAATTCGGAATGAGGAATTCCCACCCGCCCTCCCCTCGATCCCGTTTTGGGTGGGTGGGCGGTATACCAAATTCCGAATTCAGAATCTGTCGGCGTGCGGACTTGACACTCGAATCGAAGTGGTATACTGTATTACATCAGTGACACAGTTAATGCTCCACCGCTTCCTCGAGATCGATCCTGCTTCGGCGGTTCCCATCTGGCGGCAGATCGAGGATGGCATGCGCCGCCTGGTGGCTTCCGAGCGGCTCGCTCCCGGCAGTGTCGTGCCGTCCGTTCGCGAGCTCGCCAGGGCCCTGCGGGTCAACCCAGCGACGGTCTCCAAGGCCTATCGTCGATTGACGGAGGAGGGCCTCATGACGGTTCGGCGCGGTGAAGGAACATTCGTCCGCGACCTCGATCCCGATGAGCTCGAGAAGGAACGGTTGCTGTTATTAACCGATGGCGCCGCATCCTTCATTCGGGTTGCGACCAGCGTCGGCGCGAGCAAACATGAGGCGACGCGGGCGGTGCTCGAAAGCTGGAAGTCGGTGGCGACGGAGTCCGGAGGAGGGGTCAACGATGGGGGTTGAACCGGTCGTGAAGCTCGAAGGGCTGACCGTGCGCTACGGGAAACTGACGGCAGTCGCAGATCTGTCGCTGGAGGTGCCCAAGGGAGCCGTCTACGCTCTGCTCGGTCGGAACGGCTCAGGGAAATCTTCGACCGTCCGGTGCCTGCTCGGACAGCAGCACCCGACCTCCGGCCGCACACGAATTCTCGGTTTCGATTCCTGGAAGGGGCGGCGGCGGGCGATGGAGCGGGTTGGCGTGGTCCCCGAAAACCCCGATGTGCCACCCGAAACCACCGCCGATCGTATTGAACGTTTTTTGGCCCACGTCACACCGTTTTGGAGGTCCGCGGACTACTTCGATCGCCTCGAAAGCCTCGGTGTGCCGAGAAAGCAGCGCTTTGCGCGGCTGTCCAAGGGCCAACAACGGCAGCTGGCACTGGCCATCGCGTTGGCCGGTTCGCCCCGGCTCCTGGTGCTCGATGATCCGACCCTCGGTCTCGACGCCGTCGCTCGGCGGAAGCTCTACGAAGAGCTCATCGGAGAGCTCGCCGATCGCGGCACGACGGTCTTTCTGACAACCCACGATCTCGCCGGGGTGGAGCGAATCGCCGACCGGGTCGGTGTGATTCAGGGTGGATCTCTTCTGGTCAACGAAAAGCTGGACGTACTCAAGGCACGCTATTGCCGCCTGGTCTGGACCGCCAACGACAACATCTCGCGGGCGAGGATCGAGGCCGGTCTGCGCCACCTCGGTGTTGTCGGCACAGGCCCGGCGACGGGAGCGAACGAGGCGGTGGTGGAGAAGTTCTCCGAGTTCGGTTTTGATCGATTCCGCCAGGAGGCGCCCGTCGAGGTGATGCGGATCGACTCGCTGTCGCTCGAGGAGATCTTCATCGCTCTCTGCGGCGCCGAGCCGGGAGGTCGATCATGAACGCGACGATAGCGGTCATGACGCGCGATGTAATGGCCCGGCGCGAGTTGCTCCTGCTGGCGGTAGCGGTCGCAATCATGATCAGCTTTTTGCCATATCTTCCCAATATCGAGACCTACGAAGCAACGGACGTGAGGACCGTCGCATCCAGCGTTTCGGCGCTGGCCCTCGGCTGTATGCTCGGCCTCGTGCTCGGCGCGACAGTCTTTGGCAATGATCTCTCGGAAGGGCGCCTCGGATTCTATTTCGCGCGGCCGTTGAGCGGTCTTGCGGTGTGGTGGGGCAGAGTTTTGGCGGTGATGGCCCTGGTTTGGATCGTCGAGATCATCGTCCTGGCGCCGGCCCTCTACCACGTGGGGATTGACGTCTTCACGTCGCCTGACGGCGTCGACTGGCTGACGATCCTCGGCTATGTCATTGCGCCGCTGCTGCTCTTCCTCCTCGCCCATACGGTGAGCATCCTGGTGCGGGCGGGCACACCGTGGCTGTTCCTCGACCTCGGCGGTGCGATTGTTGTGGCGGTTTTTGCCTGGCTGAACCTGAGGTCGCTTTTCGAGATCGGCGCGCCAATCGCCTTGTGGGTGGTTGCGAGTGCGTTCATGGCCGCCCTGCTGATTTCCCTGTTGATTGGCGGTGCGATGGGGGTGGCGTCCGGACGTGTCGATCTCCGACGAGCACACAGTGCGCAGTCGCTGGCTCTGTGGAGCACTATGGCGATCTGCATTGCCGCCATCACCGTGTACAGCGGCTGGCTGCGAAATTTCGGACCACGCGATTTCAACGATGTCGATGTGATAACCGTGGCGCCGGATGGCGGCTGGGTCGAGGCGGTCGGTCGGGCGAAGGGCCGCCTCGACGTCAAGCGTCGGTATCTCATCTCAACTACCGCCAACCGTTGGCTGCCGCTGCCTCCTTATCGGCAAGCCCTTGAGAGGAGCGCGGTGTACTCGCTCGATGGCTCCACCGCGATGTGGCGCGGTCGTGGCCCCGGTGACGAACCACGAACCCTGTGGTGGGCCGATTTGGGCCGGCCCGATCCCATGGCTCGTTCGACACGTCTCCTCGTGTCAGGCCAAGCCGCATTGACTCTTTCGGTCGATGGCTCCCGCCTGGCGATTCTCGAGGAAGGAACGGTGTCAATCTACGAGCTGGGCGAGGAGCGCTTGGTGAAAGCGATTCGTTTGCCCGAGGTTCTTCGCCGGGTGGGCGTCGTCTTTATCGATCCAAACACGCTTCGGCTCTTCGCGCGAATTGATGTCGACGACGCCCAATCGGTCCTGATTGCGGAGGTCGATGTGGCCGCCGGCGAACTTGTGAGAACCGGGGCGATTCCAGCTTTCGAGGAGATTGCATGGTTTGCGGTCGACGCCGCGTTGCAGCACATGATTGTGTCATCGAGCTCGGCGGTTGATCTGGTTTCGACAAAAGCGCTATTTGACGCAGTGGACGGCTCCCTCATCAGATACCTGGACACGGCGGGATTCCCAATGTTCCTCCAGGACGGGAGGTTGATGTTCACCTCCGAAACTGACGATGGGTCAATCACGATAACGGTGGAACCGGTCGAAGGTGATGGACAAATCGTCCACACCGTGCGTGCCGCGGAAGGGTCCAGGGTCCTCGGCGAGGCGGTGCCAAACGGAATCATCGTGTCGCATCTTGTCGACCCGTCCGATCGCACCCAGGGGATTCGAATTGTCCTCTTCGACATCGATACGGGTGAGATGCGGAACATCGGTTCACATCTGAGGAGCAGGCTTCGGTGGTTCCCCTGGCAATACGGCGTCAATATGGGGTTCTTCTGGCCCTGCTATCAGCCCGCGGTCTTCAGGCTCTTTATCGACCAATCGGGAGCATTGGTGCGGTGGGATCCGGAGACGGGGGATTTGGTGCACGTCGTCGGTGGGAAGGACTGATCGCGCGCTCATCGTCTCCACTCATGGCCGCCGTCGGGCACGGAGACGGACACAGAGACGGGCACGGGAACAAAGCTCGGCTGGCGTGCGTAGTCATGAATGGAGGAAACAATGTGGACCTTCATTGTGTGGTTGATCCTGCTCGTGGTGTGTTGGCCGTTGGCGCTGCTGGCGTTGGTGCTCTACCCGATCGTGTGGTTGTTACTGCTGCCGTTCCGGCTCATCGGAATCACTGTGGATGCGGTGTTCAAGTTCTTACATTCGATCTTGTTGCTTCCCGCGCGCGTTCTTCGCGGCCCCACAGCCGCACAGTGACAAGGTGCGACGCGCGCTGGGGCATCGACGACACCGGTGCCACTCTTCGCATTGTTCGCCCGGAAAGGGTCAAAGAGCTGAGAAGCGAGATGTTCGAACAATGCGAAGGGCGGCACCATGCTCGTCGAAGCGTCGAGCGCCTACAGGGTACTGCTCCGTTGCTGACCGCTACCGCTGATCCAAATTTGTCTTTCGGCAACTTGTGGCTTCAAAACGCTTCTCAGCTGTTGAGAATGAACTCCGCCAGCTTCCGCAGGTCCTTCTCGTCGGTGGTGCCATACGCGGGCATGGAAATCGGATACTGCTCGTTGAGATACGAGAGCCGGGGGTTGGACTGAACAAACGTCTTCGGGCTCTTGAGGTACTCGAGGAGGCTCTCCTCATCCCAGTGGTCGATGATCTTGACCAGCGGCGGCCCGGATCGTTGCCCTGCCCGGTTTTCGCCGTGACATTTGGCGCAGCCAAGGTCGACGTAGAGCGCCTCCGGGGTGCCGGGATTCGGGCCTGACGCACCACAGGCCGCAAGGACGAGAATGGCGAAGGCGCCGATGGCGAAGGTTGCGTACACAGAGTGGGTGATTGTCATCGATTCCTCCTTCACTCCTCAGGCGGGCTCAGTCTCCCACCAGATGATCGACCTTGGCCGAGCAGATGAAATCGTTCTCCGAGACCCCACCGATCGAGTGGGTGGTGTAGCGCAGAGCACAGGTGTTGTAGCCCACCGTCATCTCGGGGTGGTGATCCTCGCGGTGCGAGATCCAGGCGACGGCGTTGACGAAGGCCATCGTCTGGTAGTGATCCTCGAACTGAAAGACCTTGGTCAACGATCCATCCTCGAACTTCCAGCCCTCGGCGTGGCTCAGCTTGTGATCGAGGTCGTGGCCGGAAAGGGGTGGGGTGCCTGGCGGCAGCGGCCGGCAGGCCATCATGAGCAGCTCGTTGTCACACATGGCGAATCCTCCGGCGGTCATGATACCGGATGCCAGATGCCAGATGCCAGATTCCGGATGTTGGATCCGCTCCCCCTCTTGAAAAAATCACGGTATCCGGTATCCGGTATCCGATATCTGGTATCCGGGTGGATGGGTGGTTGGGCGCGAACGCGATACAATGGCGCGCAGGAGGGTCCATGCAGGTACTCGAAGGACACCTTGATGCACAGGGACTGCGATTTGCCATCGTGGTGAGTCGTTTCAACGAAGCGCTGACGTCTCGACTCGAGTCGGGTGCGTTGGACTGCCTGCAGCGGCATGGAGCAGACAACGACCAGATCACCATCGTTCGGGTTCCGGGCGCCTGGGAGATTCCTCTGGTGGCTGCCAAGCTCGCCGCCGGTGGTGGTTTCGATGCGGTGATCAGTGTCGGCGCTCTGGTGCGGGGCGGTACCCCCCACTTCGATCTCCTCGCAGCAGAGGTCGCCAAGGGAGTCGCGCAGGCAGCCATCAGCTCGGGTGTCCCGATGACCTTTGGTGTCATCACCGCCGACACCCTCGAACAGGCGGTCGAACGGGCCGGCACCAAAATGGGCAACAAAGGATGGGAGGCTGCGCTCGCTGCGATCGAGATGGCGCGCCTGACCGAGAGGCTCGACCGGAGGACCTGAGTGCGCCCCACCGCGATGAAAGCAGCATAGATGGGTACTCGTCGGCGCGCCCGAGAGCTTGCCCTCCAGCTTCTCTATCAGTTCGAGCTCACCGACTCCCCGCCGGAGGAGATGCAGGCCGGGTTCGAGGAGTGGCGCAATTCGAGCGAAAGCGTCCGTGAGTTTGCCGACAGGCTGCTTCGCGGAACTCTCGATCGCCTGGCGGAGATCGACGAAGAGCTCGGCCAACAGACCACCCACTGGCGGCTCGAGAGGCTCGCAGCGGTCGATCGCAATATCCTTCGTCTCGCGATGTTCGAGCTGATCTTCGAAGCCGAAACCCCGCACGCGGTAGTCATCGACGAGGCGATCGAAATCGCCAAGAAATTCGGCACAAAGGACTCGGGACGTTTCGTCAACGGAGTGCTCGACGGTTTCGTGAAACGGAGAGCGGCCGCAGGATGAACGTCCGAGCTGGCCTTACAATACTCTGTCTCCTCGCCACCTCCCCGGCTTTCGGCGAGGAAGCCACATACGTGGTTATTGGTGGCGATCTCCCCGTGCCGTCGGCGAGCAACGGCTACGCGCAGGTTGTGCGACCGATCCCCGAAGGAGGTGTCGAAGTACGGGTTGCAACGACCCTCACGCCGATCGGAGCCGGGGGGACCTACGCCGATGTGCTGACCGGAGAACGACCGAAGGTACCGGTCGGGTTCCAGCTGCCGCGGCGTTTACTGACCGAGCTACGTCCCGATTTCGACGCCTGGCAAGCCGCAACCCTGGTCCTCGAATGGGCTGCGGACAATGTCGATGTTGACGTCGACGATCCCGGTTCGCAGGACGCCATCTCGGTGCTCGATCGGGGACGAGGGCGGTGCTCGGGTCTCGCCAATGCAACCGTCGCGCTGTTGCGGGCGGCCGGATTCGAGGCACGTACCGTCAGCGGACTGCTGGTCGGTGAAAAGCGCCCAATACCGCACCGCTGGATCGAGTGCCGGCTCCCTGGAGCCGGATGGGTTGCCAGCGATCCGACGCTCGGGCTGTGGATCGTCACTCCGCGACACCTGGTTTTTGCCGACACGGTGGTTGATCTCCCCGAAGTCCGGGTGGTTGCGGCTTCGAATGACGAGCTCGACCGTTTGCCGAGACATGGCGGCCGCCTGCTGCGACCGAACCAGGGTGCGGACCTTGTGTGTCGGCTCTCTTCGACCTGGTCGGTTCCCGAGCCCTTGGCCGTGCTTCGCGGTGCGGGTGGCGAGGTCCGGCATGCCCGCTTCGATCCGGAGGCCCATTTCTCGGACCTCCTGCCGGGAAGGTGGTTGCTCGAGATCGTCTCGGGAGGAGAGGTTGTCGGGCGGAGGCAGTTTGAGCTCCGTGAGGGGGATTTCCGCAGCTTCGTCTTCGATGGTGGGCTCGAAGAACCCCTGAATGGATCCGGGCCGTGAAACGGACGCTGTCTGGAAGCCTCGAACACCTGGCGCCGCCGGCTCTGCTGCGCCTGGTGTCGGCGACCTCGCCGAGCGGCGTGCTCGAGATCGAGACCGCTGACGGGCTGCTCCGCCTCGAGGTGGAAAGAGGCCGCGTCGCGAAGCC